>Ga0214544_1000139_pt1 | contig 107236 bp, 42 predicted proteins | sample CNSS3metaG_FD_160074 | JGI IMG/M metagenome (GOLD analysis project Ga0214544, IMG submission 160074) | Root nodule microbial communities from cowpea collected in UCLA plant growth center, Los Angeles, California, USA - CNSS3 | ecosystem: Host-associated > Plants > Roots > Nodule | place: USA...
AATAACTTAATAATATAAATATATATATATATATATATATATATATATATATATATATATATATATATATATATATATATATATATATATTCTTAGTATTACAAAAGTATCACCTACATTAATATGAATTAAATTAAAATGTTTAGTTGAAATAAAAAAAAAAAGGTCCAATTAAGATTATCGATTCTTTATGAATTTTGTAAAACTTTATCGTAAACAAAACGATTAAAAATATCAATTTTTTTTTTTATTGTTATCGATCAATATCTTTATTTTCATAATTACTGAAACTGATAAAAACAATTGTCTACCTAAGAGAACCTTGGAAACATGCTTAAAAAATTGGCATGTCTTATTAACAATCATTGCAAACAAAAATAATCAAAGAAGAGAACCAAGAAAAAAATACCAAACTGGAAACGAAGGATTCACAATAATGACTCAATGTTATCGGATGGAAATAACTTTTCTAAATATTTAACTTTAGACAGAAAAATAGATTTCAATTATTTTAAAATCGAAACCTAAAAATGTGTAAATAGTTCAAAAAATACTATTAAAAAATTTCATATTTTCTGTCAATTTTGTTTTAATTTTTTTTTGTAGAAAACACTTACAAATTTTGTTGTGAAAAAAAATTTGCAAGAAATTGCTACCAATTTTCTTGCAAAATATTTTGTATAAAACATTTTTCGCAACACATTTTGTAGAAAATACTTGCAAATTTTATAATTTTGTAAGAAATGATTACACACAAAGGAATTACTTGTCAATTAAAATTCTTAGAAAAAATAGGAGAAAAAAGTCTTTTCATTCAAATGTTTTTAACAAATTTGCAAGAAAAATCTTATATAATATAAGAATTTCTAGTAGTAAAATATCATCAGTGATATTTTTGAAATTTTTGAAATTATTTGTAATAGTATTTGAGTTATTTTAAAATATTAAAGTATATATTACTATAGACTTTGATTATTTTAAAATCAAAGTTTATAATTGTACAAATAATTTCAAAAGTATTATCATGTTTTAAAAGATTTTATTTTTTTATAATTGAAATTTAGAAGATTTCGAATGTGTATTCTGCCTTATGTTTACCTCAGCTTTGAGTTTTAAACAATGATGAGTAAGACTTGATGCATTTACAGTTGTGCTTAAATAAATATTATCTATCTATTTCGTAATTTAGAAAGTATTAAAATTTATCATCTAGATATTTATGTTGTCATTGATCTAGAAAGGAGTATTAAACTTAAATATTATTTTCTTGCAAATCATAATTTAATATTTATCATTCGGATACCTATGCCACATAATTTTATTTAGAGTTTATAATTTCATGCATATAATCTCATTTGGAATGACTGAGAATATTTGTAAAAGTCTTGACCTAGCAAGATAATGTCCCCTCCAAAAGGAATATATTTCTTCTTTTAGATAGATGGGAGGGTGGAGAAAGAAGAAAGAAAGAAAGAAATAATGAAAAGTGAAATTATATGTAAACTTTTTTTTTTATAAAATATGAATATAGAATTAAAATTTTAAAATTAAATGAATTCAAAATTATTTAGAAACTTACTACAATTGTTTAATATACAATTATAATATTAGAATTCATTATTTTAATATTAATTTTAATTATTTTTATATAAAATATAATTACTAGTAACATTAATTTATTAAGAAAACTTAATTTATTAATTAAAACTCAATAACATATAAATATAATATTACATTTAAAACATAAAGATTATTTTTCTGAATATTATATTATGAACATTTCATTTCAAGTAGAAAGTTTATTCATTTTTTTTTATTCCGTTCTTTTTTTAATTTTTTCTTCTTACCCAATATATATGTCCATTTCCGTCTCTTGAAGCAAAACAAGAGGAACAATGCTTATACAGTGATTGATATTTGATCTCTATAATTAGTTTTGTTTTGAAAATGAATTATGCTAAGGGACTCTCTTTTTTAATGTTATTTGTTGAGTTGGTCAACATTGATAAAAATACTGAATTTAGAGTTCTACCACAAAATGTCTATTTAGAGTTGCATACAAAAATTAATAGCCATTAAAAAAACATAGTTTTTCCTAGCAAAAACGTATAATATTTAAGAAAATAATTTTTATTTTTAATCCGATTTTACATAAATAAATTATTTTTTAAGAAATTATAAAATTAAAAAGTTGTGTGAGATTATACGGCTTTAAAATAAAGAAAGCGTCACATGCACAATGACTTTCGTTTAAACCATATTTATTTAGTTATCATATCATATTATTTTTCTTTTGTTCTCGAATCATGGTTAAGATTAATAGACTATATTGTTTTATCAACAAAATTTTATCATGGTTAAATTAAAAAAATAAATCAATTTCCTCTGAAAATATGTCAAACTTTTATTATCTTAAAAAAATGTCACAATATTAAATAAACAAAAAATTAATTGTTCTTTTTTATTTTTTTAAAATTAAGTGTTCTACTTTATCTTGATAATTTTTTTTATAATTTTTTATGTCAAAACTGACATAGATATTAACAATGTACAAAAAATAAATTTTTTATGCCTATTAAAAGGCTGACTACAAAGAAAGTCTAAATTTTATTTGTTAAAAAATTGACGTAATAATAAATCACAATTTTTGTGTTTGTTCCTTTTTAACCATGATATAGTAGTATAAGAATGCAGACATATCAAACAAGTTTTTATATTTGTTATACAACTAACTGAAATAGAATTTGTTATGACTATGCTTATATCAAAAGCCAGATTAAAAAAAAAAGTATTTGAGAAACTTTAGTTATTTTTCTCTTTGCAATTAGGTGAAAATTTTTTAACATTTACAATTCTTAAATATAAAAATACAAGGTAATAATGTGCAAAACACTGACATATCAAATGCGAAAAATAATCATAAAAAAAAAATTAACAATTTTTTATTTTTATTCATGAAAACAATTAAAGATAAAATAAAATGACATTTTATAATTAAACTTAAAATAAAAACTTTTCATAGAAAGAACACTCCAAACATTTCCTTTTTAATTAGTTTTTATTTATTTAATAAATTAAATTAGTTACTTGGAGATTTAAAAACTTATTTTTATTGCACAGTTGTTGAGATGTATAGGTAATTAGAAAAAAAAAAGATTTATCGTTAAATATATCTTTAATTTTAATTTATAAATTTAGAGATGAAATTTGAATTTTCATGTCTTGAATTTTTATATATTTTTTATCTTTAATTTTTTTCATATATATTTAAAATAAATTAATATAGTTTTTCAGATTTACCAACATCAAATTTTCTTTTACCTTTTAAATTGTGTCTTAATATTTAATTTCATATACTTAATAAACAACTCAACCGTTTAAGATATCGTTTAAAATACTACAAAAATTTATGATTATTTCTGTCTTTGTATTTTTTATTTAATTCTATTTCTGCATTTAAAATAAAGTCAAATTAATATTCTTTTAAGACATTAGACTATTTACTCCACAACACCCATAATCAAGATTATCTTTACCCATGATCAATCAAAATTACTCGTTCATTTTCACAAATTTGAAATTCAAATTTATTTATTTTTCTTCCTACATTTTTAAAAAAACAATATAAATTTTATCCTCTGACGTATTTTCTCTTTCTCCCAAACACAATTAGTTTAATTTTGAAAATAAAAAGAAATTAAAATATTTTATATTAAGATAGAAAGTATGTGTTTATATATATTTTTCATTTATCGAATCACCATGTGTTGAGTATTGTAATCAAAATTACACGGATCAGAGAAATAATAGAATATCCATAACAATAATAAAGAATATTCTCTCTTTTGTGTTCATATTTTAAAATATTATTTATCTTTTAAAATATAATTATTTATTAAATTTTTGAAAATTGACCGTTACTTATACAAACTTTTTTTTTATATATATTTCATTTTATTTTTAATAAATATAATTTTATTTTGTATATTAACTTAATAACATTATATTATCATCACCTATTAATATAATATCACACATATTTAAAAAATGCGTATAGACACTAATATTTATAAAAGAAATTTATGTTTATAAAAAATGTAATTAAAATTTAATATAAATACTTTGTTTTGTAAATTTGTATAATAATATTTTATTATAAAAATATATTTAACTTTATTATATTATTGTAAGGAGAATATATTTTCTCTGCTCACTGGTTGGCAGTTTCCTCCTTTTTGACTGATAAGAAATACCTTTATATGTCAATACCTCACAGGAAACCTTTCACAGTTAACTTGGTGGATCTGTGGCATGCTCAACTTTTATTTCTTTAAAATCATAATAAGGTAAAACTGGGTCATGGTAGAACAGTTTTTGAAAAAGTTGTGGTTAGAAATTGCAGTTCTCTGGCATAAACAAACAAATGTTCTCTGTATGGAGCATCAATTTCACAGCATCTTTGTGCTACATCATCCAAACAGCTTAACACTCAAACAAATATCCATAACAGTATATTTAAGAATTGGCTACATAAAAATCTCAACTTCATTTTTATAATTTTCTATGAATCAAAAACAGCATTTGCATCACATTTCACCTTCCATCCCCAGCAATCATGATCAGATTTGAAAAATAAACTTAACTTTATTCCACAAGTTCAATATAGTATCCCCAAATTACACATTTTAAAGCAGAACAGTACATTCTGCAACTGCCCCCCTAGCAATAATGGTAATAATAATTGACACATAGCAAAAATCTTAACCAAAATCAAAGGATTTAAAAGTTTAGAACAATAAATTGGTTCCTAACTGCACAAGATGACCCTTGTGAGAGCAAGAGAGAAGCAAGCCATGGAGAAGAAAAACAAGGAAACAAAGTCTCTCGAAGACCATTTCCTAACATCTTTGTTCTCCACCCTCAAACTCTTGGCTCTCCTCAAAGCATCCACCTCCTTCAACAAATCAAACTCCAACCCTTTCTTCTTCAACTCCTCCACGCACTTCCCCAGCAACCCTTTGTCCTCCTTCTCCCGCAGCAGCATCTTCTCCATGTGAGCCTCCACATCGCTCTTGTAGCGGAGGGCCCATATGATTCCGAGCGAGAATAGCAGAGAGCAAAGGGAAGGGAACCATGACCTGTGACAGGAAGAAGACGGTGATGATTGTGAAGCGTTGAAGAGGAGCATGAGGGTGGTGGAGTGGAAGAGGAAGAAGAAGATGTAGAGTGTGGTGATCTCTTTGCGGGTCGAATCTATTTGAGTCTCCTTCAGAGCTATGCGGGTATTGATGAGTTCCTCTTCTTTCAGCCACTGCTTCAGGAGGAGCTTGTGGGTGGGTGTTTCGGCGATTTGGTGAAGTGGGTGCATGTGCTTCCACTCCATGATCGATGATCTCGTCGTGCTCTGTTGTTGCTCTTCGTTGTTGTCAGCCATAGGAGCGTTGCAGAGAGAGAGAGAGAGCAAGAATGGATTTAGATTCTGAAACGAATAGTTGTATATAAACAGGGTGTATTGATGAGTCTTTTTGAATTTTTCCAACGGTCGATTTTGTGAATTTACAGAAATACTCCTCTCTACGGTTTTTTAAAGTTTTTTAAATCTACATTTCCATTGTTTCTAACGCTAAAACGGGGCAGATGGCTTAGAACTTGGGGTTACCCGATCTTTAACTTTTGTTGTGAAATAAAGTTATATCTTCAATTATAGTAATTGCTGTTTTTCTGTCATCAAATAGTTTACCACCGCTGTTATTGTTATTTACTACTGCATCACTAAGAAACAACTCCATTATCTAAAATAAAAACAAAAAGATAATTTAAAGAAAAAAAATTAGTGATACAGCAAAAACAATATTTATAAGAAACTAATTTGTTGTATTACCATTTTAAATGATTGTTTCCCAACTTTTAATCTGATACTAACAATGTATTCACCACTCATTTTATATCTATACCTACATATAAAGTATTCTATTTTGATATTAATAATTCTATTCTCAATTTTATTCTTTAATAAATAACTTTTCTTTTAATTTAAACAATTATTTTATCTTTTATATTTTAAGTAACCGATTTTGTAAATTTAACTGGTTCATTCATTTTATTTATATTTTTAATTAATTATTTAAACTTAAATAAATATTTTTAATAAAAAAATATCTATAAAATAAATAAAAAATATTTATAATACAATTTTAAAAATCATTTATATCTGTTTTTAAAACTAAAAAAAGTTAACACATAGCGTACGTGTTTTCAATAATAATAATAATAATTATTATTATTATTATTATTATTATTATTATAAAATAAGTTATAAAATTAAAACTTTGAAAAACAAATTATTGAGAAGAGCAACCCAACTAACGGAAAATAAGAAGAAATATACTCTATTATAAATTACAATACCTAACTTTTACTTCTTTACTCTTAAAAGAAAATGTTAACACTAGTTTCTTAGATTGTATTTGCCCACCTAAAATTAGCAAAATTCAATTAAATACATCAAGGCAACCAATGTAAAAAAATATAAATAGTTATATTATTGATTAATAGAGTTATCAATTTAATTATAGTCCATGGATCAATTCCGGTTCACTTCTAGGTTAAGACGAAGGAAGGTGAGTTTGAACTAGAACTTCGATTACTAAATTTTAAATTATAAATTAATCATTAAATATTTTATATGATAAATTATTCATTAATTAACTTTTAATGTTCACAACATTAATTGAAAGGTTAAAATCCAACCTAACTTGTTTGGTTCCATCCACCTATGTCAACTTAAACTTGACCTGAAGTAACATTGTTGGACATGAATCCAAACTTGAGGAACCCTGTCTGAATTAACATATTCAAGTCCAATTCTAACTCATCTCAATGTGTATTTGACTCTATTCGATGAAGTGTTGACATTAATTTTTAAGAATATATATTTTTTAATTCCTTTTTCTTTTCTTTCATCACTAGAAAATTTATTGGGTTCAAAAAAATAATTAAAAATGAAAGTTTGTATAAAAAAAATAATATAAAAGACGTTTTAAATGATTTTTTATGAAAAATAACAAAATTAAACTTTTAACTTGAGAGTTATAAAAGAAATTGAATAAAGATATTAAGATGGAAATTTGAGACTTATGATATTTCTTTTTCATAAAAATAATAAACAATTAAAAGAGTTATTACGTTACACGATTCAAATATCAATTACTGACATTTATTCCAACTCTATAAAGAAAGGGCATTTATTCCATTCAAACGAAATTTACAATATAAACAATATACCTAACTCCATGCCTTGTGCCGTTCCGGAAATGATAAGATGTGAAATTTTCCTCATACGCCTCTGTTCCCCTTAAACTGCAGCTGATCCGCTTTTCCCTTATCCTTTTAATACAAAGTCAAACTTGGCCTCAAGAAGAATGGAGGAGTATGGAGCTATATTATACGTGTTTTCTATGCTGTGGACACCATCAAGAACAAAGTCGTCCGGTGATTTCAGATTAGTGTCCACCTGCGTGTGCGTCCATAATTCAAATTAAATAGAAAAAATAATGAAGAATTAAAAGTGGACATGCAACAAATAAAATATTATTGCTCTTCGGAAGAAATATAAATTAGCAACCATGGATCCAATCACACTTTGATAGATGTATTCTTTCGATCAAGTCAAAACCATAGACTGACTTCCAACAAGATTATCCAGGGCGAGGGTGTGATTTTTTGGGGGGAGGGTAATGCTTGCCAATTTTAGACTAGGCTAGGCTACGCCCTTACTCACAAATTGTGCCCACACCTTTGTCTTCTTCCCTGGTGGGAGCCAAGGTTGCTCCTCAACTATTAATGCGTATAATCATGTTAAATTCTTCTTGATCTTAGCCAGAAGTGTCTAAGCGTCACAAATTTTCAGCACTTGCCACTCTGATTTATTAGAAAGGGTATCAAATCAAAACCTATAATAATACACTTCAAATCGGCAATAATGAAAACACACACACAATCTCATTAAATACTACGAAGCTAAAGCCTGAAGAAGCTGATGCGTTCAAGATTTTGAACTTTAAAAAAGTACGACAGGATTTTCTGTACTCTTACTTTGGGTAAATATTTTCATGAAAAAATCCTTACGTTTGGACTTTTTCTTGCTCCAGAGTCTATTCCTTTGTTGTTAAGACTTAAGTATAAAAGAATAGTTCAAACCAAAATGTTAGTTTATTTGGTGGAGAAACCTCTAGATCTAAGTTCAACATCACTTCCTTGACGCGAGACTCCTACATTTTCATCCCTTTAAAGATTCTTTACGACAACTTTCTCTTTATCGACACTGAGAAGGTAATAACTCTTTCTTCTTCGATGACTTCACTTACCTATCAATATTTAGTCTATACCTTAATAAGCCTATAAGTAACTCTTCTCAACAAAAGCACCCTCATCAAGCAAATAGGGAGAAAATGAGGACTCAAGAGTCGTGTGATTTGTTTTCATACCAATGGCCATTCCCCAACAGAATTATTTTCATCCTATGACAAACTTTCATCATGAAACTATCAAATCGTGAATATACCAATTCCAACCCTTGTGTATGTGTTCCTGTCCCTTTTCAGCCTAGAGCTTCGACACTCACATTTTACATCCAGTATTTGATTGGGCATGTTTTCATCACAATACAACTTCTAACATTTGTCCACCCAACCCAAAGTTCAACAGCTGTCTCTAATGCCATATATCTGAGAAATGATGCTTTGACAATTCCTTTACCATATACATCCAATTGATAACTTTTATATAATAATATAATAATAGTAACATCACAGTCAATTGATAAATGTTTTGACACATACTTAAGCAACTGGTTGTCAACTAGTTCAAAATTATGCTGCAGGTTGATGCGTGGCTCGGTGTCAAGGAGAAGTGCTAGCTTTATCCTTTTGTGGGTAAGGTCATACATCATATGGTGGTGACTTAATCTTTGAATTGAAGTATTTTGAAAGAAATTTTGTTGAAATATTGTTCTTTTCCCTTTCTATTTTAAGGATATTTGTTTTTCTAAATTATAAAGTTTCATAATTCACAATTTTGTGGTGATCTAAATCCGACACAACTTGCAGTAATCAATAATTCACATATTGTGACCGTTTTTGATTACTAAAACTTGAATAATCACAATTTTGAGAATAGAGCATCAAAATTCAACCTCTTTAAAATGAAGGACTAAAATCGAGCTATTCCATATTTATTGGGATGAAATATATGCTTAACCCATTTTTAACTTTTAATAATAATAAAGTCATCATTCTTGCAATCAGTAACCCATCATTATGGTCTCCGTTCAGTCAGTCATTCAGATTGAGCAGATTGCAGATTCTGAAGGGGGGAGGTTAATTTACTTCCTCTTCTAGCAAAAGGTACCGGGAATTTGGGGCAAGAGATGAGTTTGCCATAATATTCCTCTATGCATTGTAATTATGTATGCAAGAGAAAATAATGTATTTTTGGATATGCCCCAAAAATGGAAAATCTTACCACACGGACCCACTTCCTCGTTTGTGGAGGTGTGGGCAGCAGAGCTTTGATAAAGTAATCATGAGCATTAAATGCCAAATAGATATCTGCCCCGCTCCTGGCATGAAGCCTGCATGCACATTCACAAACACAAAGGAGAGCACGTGCGGTTAAGTCCATCTCAGTTAAGTCTGATAGCGAACAAATAGACATTCACTAATTAAAATTTTAGAAAGAAGCACTATGACTTATCTATCTCATTTCCCAATTAAAGATATACATATATTCTTACGTGAATGCTAGAAATTTGCTGTCATGATTATCCCAATTGTCTTCATGCCATGTTATGTCATTCTGCAAAAAAAATAGTTGTTGCATCAGCATAATGGAAGAGTATTATTTCTAATAGAACTGCTTGCATCAATGTTTACCGCTTTAAAAATGAAGCATGTGCATCGGCATAATGAAGCAGAGGATATTTTACCTTGCTGAGAAAACTTTCATGGCTGAATACTTCATGTGCATGCCTGTACTTTATCACCTTCGAGAAAAACCTGAAGTGATCACTCTTCCGGGCATCCAACTATCGAGCAAAAAGATAATCCGTTCAGAAATAGTTTCTTAATTGGTATAGAGGGATGTTATAAACTTGCCTGATCCCACAAAAAATTATTTATGGCAGTATCATGCCCATAACTATTGTTATTTCCATTGCGAGTATGACCATATTCATCTCCCATAAGCATCATTGGTGTACCCTGGTCATTCATTACAAAATTTTAAATCATTATTCTCTTTCAGTGATAGCATAATGCGAAACAAATGAAAATCATATATTGCTGTCTTCAAGTTTTCTTTAAAAATGAAAATTAATCAAGACATAGTGTAACTATCTAAACTGCATGTATATATAAAAAATAGGTTAAAAGAAAAAAAAAATCCCCTTTATATGTGCACCTGAGATATCATTAGTGCCAAGTGAAAGTTTTTCATTTGCCGTGATCGCAGAGCTCTTATACTAGCATCGTCAGTTTCCCCTGCAAAACAAATACAATTAAAAAAAAGTTCAGCAAAAGGAAAATATTACAATCTCGGCCCAACAAAGAAACATTGATATCATCATTTCAAACTAAAATATTATAGTTTTAGTAGACAAGGAACTGCAATTTGAAAACTACCTTCGAAACCACAATTCCAACTAAAGTTATCATTGCTACCATCATTTCCACCTTCCCCATTGGCTTCATTGTGCTACAAAAAACAAGAATCAAGGAATATACATAGTTTTGATGAATCATGACAAATTGAAGAAAAAAAATAAAGAATTACCTTCAAATTGTATGAAACAAGGTCACGCAAGGTGAATCCATCGTGTGCAATAACAAAGTTAATACTATGATATGGCCTTCGCCTGTTCACCTGTACGAACAAATGAAGGAAGGAAGCCGTCATTATAGAATTATTTATACAGCAGCATAGTATAGCACAATTCATGAAATTAAGGTCAAATCCAGCTACACTATATCTTAGACCATTATTTCAATACACTATACACTAACTCAGTAGGACACATAAAATAAAAAAGGCACGAATGGTGCATTTGGGTGGATTCATATTTTTCATTGATGATTGATAAGTAGGAATATACTTACATAACCTAAGAGAAACTAATAACTAATAGGGTGTTTGGAAAATGAATTTTTAGAGGATAATTAATTTGAATTTTTATGGAAAATTTGAAATATTTTATGACAAAATATGTTGTTTCAATAAAAAAAATATTAAACAAACTGAAATTCTGAAGATTCTTAAGAGCATTTTGATTACTTAAAATCATGAAATTTCAAATTCCACCTAAAAAAAGTACGAATTTGAAATTCTTTACAAACTTAGTTCTCAAATTTACACCTCTTCTCTTCATATTTTTTCATCAGCTTGACCTAAGCCAGGGCATCATCAGCTTTACCTCAACTGAGGTGTCATCGGCTTGGGCTTAGCCATGATTCTGTCGATTGTTGGCAATACTATTTTCTCAGCCTATGTAACTTATAGCTTTTCTTATCATTGGGACTGTTTTAGACAAGAGTTTTTCCATTGACACTGACATGAGTTTTTATTTTACATTGTTGGGATTATTTTTCTCCCGATTTAGTCCAGTGTTATTTCTCGGTTGACACAACGAGTTATTTTGTCTGATCATAGCCTTGACCAACATTGGTTGAAAAATATCACCAAATAATATTTTTGAATCATTAAATACTGTTTAATATTAAAATATTTTTTTGTATTTCATGGTAATTAATGTACTCTCTCCAAACAAGTAAAATTCAATAGATTTGAATTAAAACCTATTCAAATTCAATGCATTTTAATTCGTTTGAAATTGTGAATTCCCTTTCTAGACACATGGTAAATGATGACCCTACAAATCTCATCATCTAACTTTAGGAGGGAATTAAAATATAAACTGAATATTATACATCATATTCAAACAATTCTAATCCTATAAATAATTTTACAGCTAAATCTTCTTTATTTTGGGTCTGTGGCCCATCCTGTCATAAAATGTTGCGTCTTGAAAATAATTTACGGTAGTTTAATCTAAGATTTTACCTCGAGAAAGTTAAATTCAATAGTTGTTTGTTAGAGCTTAAAGTAATTCCTAGGTCTCCACTTAACAACTTAAGGAGTTGGTCTTTGACATGATACAAATCCACAAAGTTAACAAAAATAAATATCTATAAGTAGCTTACTCTATAAAGATCAGAAGACCCAGCAACACGAGTAGCAAAGCTCCCCTTTACACCATAATCACCCTAGGACATTTTTTTTAAGGAAACAACAAAGGAACAAATCAAATAAGCCATAAATCAAGATAGACTGGACAATCTCGATCTATTTAAATTTGTATCTTTTTACTATTAGAATTACCTTAATAAATTTCCGTACATCATCACGATATTTCCCATTCCATTCAGCCCACCTGCATCAAACATAAACCATTAATGAAGGGAACATGTTTTCTTTTTTAACAATAGATTACCTTCTCCACTGAAGAAATAATTTCCAGTACTTATGCAGAGACTATGTCCGGGAAATCATGTTATCAGCACCAAAGTTAATATCTCGGATGGTGACCATTGGCACAGACATATAGATCACGTGATGATAGAGTCACCATTTCATGCTAAGAAGCTACAAACAATATCATGTTCAACAACCTTGAGGAATTCAACGGCAGAATTAGAACCACCAAAGTAACTTTAGTGGTGATTTTATGTTATATTACTTGTGGTGCAATCTCATAATGATTACTGGGAAAGTTGCAAGTGGGAAGGTTGCAAGCAGAAAAAAAAATGACTGACTCATGATAGCAAACACTGAAATCAAGAATTAAGCTAGTAACCTATACGCTGTTTAAAACCTTCCGGATGTACAGGACTATAACAAAGACTATTCATAAAATATTTGCTTACGATTAGAAACATTAATAACAAAAAAATTACCGATCCCAATTTGGAAAACTCCCAACAAGATAAAGACCTCCACAATCCCAAGGCTCTGCAATAATTTTACATCTTGATAAGACTGCATCTTTAGCAATTGCCTGCAAAAGTAAATAAAAATTAGTTCACTGAAACATTAAAATTTATAAATTCTCAATTTTCTTCTTGAGGGACAAAACCACTACTCAATTATTGTCTTCAAGTCTATAAAATGCACGTGTGGTTAACACTAATAAAGTTTGGCAAAACCAAATCAACCAAAACTATTCAAAAACCAAATGAACTCCAATCCAAGCTTTCATTGTCCCTAAATTTCTTATTGAGTTTGTCAGTTCTATTTGGCTTTTAATTTCTAATAAGGAAAGGCATAAATTTCAACTTGGTGCCAAGGTCTTCAAGATCCGGAGATTTTAATACTATTCTCATTTTATTCCTTTATCTATTTTGTAGGACAAGTTCTTCATTTAACTGATTTCAGGCTTTCAGCTCATGTGTTATTGAAATCAATTCCTTTCTCTATTCTGCAACAGGAACAAATTTTCCCTTCTGTGTGCCAATTTGGCAAAACAGTTCATTTCACAACTTTATATAGTTTTATTTGCTTCCCGTTTGATCAAATGTAGTTTTACTTGCTTCCTGTTTAATCAAATGTGCCATCTAAACCTTTTACTTTTTAATCTTAGAAATACTTCTCCTGACTCTACCTCAACCCCTTTGTCTACCTTAATGTCACCACTACTTATTAATCTGTATAACTAATGGTATGCATGCCTCTAACCAATCCCAGGGCAAGATAGTGAATAGGTAAAGCAAATTTTCATATATTACATTAAGTTGCTCACACGGTCCTGTAATGAGTTGCTTGAAATGTCATTAACATCCTGTGAGAAAATTTGGACTATCTTTTTTTCTTTAGACTACTGAAAGTCGTATGAACTCCGTATGTCAAAAACAAGCTGATTGTTTTCAGTTTGGATGCATTAGTTTGACACAATATATAGGTCTAGTTCTATTGGCCCCGAAAGCATATGTAATTACCTCACTTCAGATTACCCAGCTAAAAACACTCATGGACACAAATAGAGACAGTGGAACAAAAAACTAAAACGGTCTAGAATTTCTAAAGTGTTGCATTATGAATGACATGAATGTCAAACTCATGTCTGGCAATATTTTCAGAAATTAAATATATCTCAAATGACTGAACTAACTGGTAAGCACCATACCAAATGACAGCTGAATTCATTAATTTACCCTAATAATCGGGGGGGCATTAAGGGGGGAGCCATCAATTCCTCGACAAAGGACACTTGCAAGATCAAATCGAAATCCATCCACGTGATATTCGGTGACCCTACAATAACGTAAATTATTATTAAAAAACACAACAATGCTTATTAGGAACTAAAAAGAAAATTATGACTTAAGTTAGTTTGTAAATGATAGCACTTGCAATGCTAAAAGATGATTCCTTTCATTTTTAAAAAATTAATAACAATAGTCATGCATTACCAGATCCTCATGCAAACATGCCAGTTTTATTTATTGATTGCCATGTAAAAAAGAATCTAAAAATCTAAAATTCTAATGTATTAATTCCATGGGATACAAATAAACACGGAGAAGCTGGAATTCAATGAATTCCTATTTTCATGAAAGAAATCAAGTCATATCAAGACACAATTCAGAATTAAAAAATAATATTGTATAAGTAGTCCATACCAGTGTCTTAGGCTGTCAAGAATTAGCTCCATAACTACAGCATGGTTACAATTTAATGTATTTCCTGGGGATAAACAGTCATGTGAAGTGAGAAAACTTAATGTTGATATCAATATACCAAAATTATGTTGGTGATAATAGAAATAAAAAATAATAATAATAAATAAAAAATTGTTAAATTTTGAAAGTAGTCCCAGAAAGAAAATATTGCATATTAAATGTCCTCAGATAAGAAGGCGAAGCTCCACATAATGGAAGTTTTCATAAAATTTAAGAGTCCCCTGGTGTTGCACAAATAAGGTTCCGCAGAAGGCTAACAAAGGAATAATACTACATAGCTTCAGGTATCTAGATTTTCATAAAGGTCATGTGAAGGTGGAAGTGATGATACGTCCTCCACACTGAGCATTAACAAAAGTAGTCCAATTTGGTTAAAATTGTGGTTCCTTTCCAGTATATTTCTTGCCATGATGACAGTGGATTCTGGAGTTCGACAACCTGCATGCTTAGTGGGCTTAGCCAAACATGCCTAGCTTTTAATTAACAGACTCCAAGTGTAGCCCAGACCATTTAACAGTTAAGCCTAGGCTTAACGTAGACTAACCCAAAAGTGCAATCTATATTTATGATCTGTCTTCATTTCTTCTTAGCATTTGTCCCTCATGTTAGTTTGCTCACAAAATATATTTATTTTCGTAAAAGTGTTAGAGATTTCACATCAACTGCAGATTCAATCAAATTAACGTGCATAAATGTGTACAAATCTATCCTAACAAGGTTTGTTGATCTATTAGACCACCTACAAATATCTAGTCTCACACTCGATATATCCAGCCCTCAGCAACCCTCAGCGTAAGAGAATGTATTGAAGATCCTACATCAATAAAAGATATTACCAAATTATGGTATATAAATAGATGTAAATCTCATTTTATATAGGATTAAGTTAGGCCTAAATCCACTTTCCAAAGTAAGCATAATAAAAATGTGACTCTTAGGATTTAGGAAGAAAATACTCTTCACGAAAAAAGAATATTTACTTTGAAATGCATTAGTTATTTTGGCTTGGTTTTTCTCCCCTTTGAGAAGTCTTGAACTGCAATTTGCACAAAAGTTTCAAAATTTCCCAAGTATAAAATGCGCAGTTTGTATGGTTTTATGCCTGAACTATTCAAAGCCATGGACCCAAAGCTGAACCTTAGCAAGTGACCAGAGGAAAATTGAATTTAGGTACCTCAGGCAGGGGACAGATTGACAGTCCATGGACAACATTACGTGCTATCTATTATAGCCACGTTTGTCTATTACGTGCTTTTCTCATTCCTACAAGCAAGTACTTTTGTTTCCTATTTGTCCATGTTATACCAACAGCCATTGTACTTTTTCATACCATATAAATTGTGCAGCCCATTCTTCAAATTCATGGTTGGCTGATTTTCTACCCATTAAGGGAGAGCAAGTGCCAACACATGCATAGACAACATCAAATTTAGCCCAGAAAACAGGGATTGATCCTAATCCAAGTGGAACACAGCCAAAAAAGCTAATGGGACCAAAATGCCCACAAGCCCTTTGGACAAGTGCCAGTCCAGGGACCAATTTTTTTAAACTAAAAAATATTCCTTAAAAATAATAGTGGATCTCCCAAATTTGACTGGATTTTTCGCCCCTGAACATTTTTTCGTGGGTTGAATTTTAAAGTTAGTTGGAAATTTGTTTTGAAGTTACGGAAAACATGATTATAGGTGCAACATATTGTCGCCACATTTTTTACATTCTACAATTTAGTTTAGCTGTATGAAAGAGTAGAAGAATTCATTTCAAGACAATGGATTTCGTTTTTGTGAATTGTGGCACAAAAACAACTGTTGGTTTTCATTTGTCAATGAAGGCAGCACTAATTATCATTTTATACATAGTTTTAATTTTATATCGAAATAGGCTCGATTTTAATACAAAAATCAGTTGCATGATCATAGTTATTATTTTTGTAAGTGAATTTTGTTTGGCACATTAATATATGTACTCAATTTATGTTTTGAGGAGACACTTTCTTGCATTATAATTTGTAGATACTGTATCAATAGAATGTCCTTATATTTTAATCCCCATGCTAATTTCTATAGTACAAAAATGAGATCTTTTAATTCGTAATATAAATATCATTTATGTTAAAATGAATTTAAAAAACAAAAATAGAGATTTTAGATTTTGAAAAAAATAAAATCTATAAAGAAATGTTCTACCTAATCAAAATAAAAACGTACCAATTTTATAAGATCAAAAGTAATAATTTTGTATTTTAGAAGGACAGTAAATAAAACTATTAAATCAAAATATTGCTTCTCTTTTCAAAATGAATATAACACCAAAAAAACAGTAATTACTTCTTTTCAAAGTAGCACATGAAGCAGAGTTGTCTAATTTCTTGTGTACATTCAAAGTTGAAATCACTCAATGATGCAGTTTAGAATTGCAAATTAATATTGTGATGTCAATTATTTCCCTTGATGTAGTCTCAGTAGTGGACTAAATCGACTTTAACCCTGAACCTAACACATTGTATGTGAGGGTTGTGGCTTTTTCAAGTGGGTCACTAAAAAGGTTATTTTAAGAGTGGGTTGGAGTTGATGAGTAGGTCATGAGTCAAATTGACAAGTCTAATCAAATTAAAATAGAAAAAACAACAAAATATTTCAATAGTATAACTTAAAAATAGGTGTATGCAGTTGTAAATTTGTATGAATAAAGCTACAAGGATAGAATCTTAATGGTTAGACCAAGATATAAAATTACCACAGCCAGAGAAGTTCAGCAATCGCCCATTATTGTCCAGCATGTAATAAACCTGCAGAAATGAAGAAAATTTTCACATTAAGAAAAGGCAGTCATTTTTAACATTCTATGTACTAACATCACAGAACAATTTTGTTAGTGAATGGATGACCTCAAAGCTAAATAGTGTTTCCAATGACACGTAAAGTACTTGATAGAGAAATTCCCCAGGAATAGTTTTAAATTGTTGTAGAATTATAAAATGAGAAAAAGTTGACATTATACCCCTAAAATTTCTAAGAAAACTGAATTAATCTATCTTCTTTTAAATTATTTCTTGTCTTTTTTATACCTCATTTTATGTTTAAACCTATATACATAACTTATGTTATTGTGGATTCTTATCAATTATTATTAACTGAAAAAATATCTCTGAAGTTCTTTCCACACACCATGTACTGTAGAGTAGAGTGTGTATAGGACTAACTAATGCATAAGATAATTAAAATTGGACCGTAAGAGTTAACTTCACTTCAAGTATTATAACATGCAAGTAACACAATCTGTCAAAACAATAGTTGCAAATTGAAATTACCTTATTATCTATGCCACGAAATGAGGTAGTGTAAGGATTGGCATCATCAGCCTCATTAGTATGATTGTAGACCACATCCAAAATAACCTGTTTTATGGATAAGATTTAGTGAAAGAGCCAAGCGGTATATAAGACTTGAGATAATATAAATAAGACAAAAACAGAAAATAACAATGTCAAGCAGACTTCCACTCAAAAGTTGTGATAGTGTAATATTAACATTACTACCTCTATACCAGAAGAATGTAAGGCTTTAACCATTTCTTTGAACTCTCGAGAAGCATTAACTGATCCTCCACCAGCACTACCATAGCGACTCATAGGAGAAAAGAAATTTATTGTAGAATAACCCCACGTATTAATCTTGGAAAGAAAAAATACAAGCATTAGTCATATATGACATAGCAGCCACTTGGTAAACCAAAGTTACATATTCAAAATTTCTTCAATGATCAAAGAAATATACATATCCCAGACATAGTTGGTCTTTTAATATTTGCACATCAACTCTAAATATCAAAATAAATTTGTGCTTCCAATATGTATTCAGTTATCATGCACTGAATTTCTTCGGAGATCATGCATAAAGAGCAGAAGCCGCTTCATTTATTTATTTATTGGGAATACACAGTACTGAAGGAAGAGCTTCAATATTAACTTTGATACAAAAAACAAAGAAAAATACTTTTCTAGTTTACCATGTGATCTCTGGGATTTGGACGCCTCTGGAATTCGAACTCATCAAACTCAAAGACGGGCAGCAATTCTACTGCATTGATACCAAGCTCTAGAAGGTGTGGAATCTACAAGACAAGAAATAAATTAAGTTTAAATAAAGAAAGAGAATAAATTTTCCGTGAGTAAAGATTTGTTGTGGCATGTATTCTTATATGACATATCAAAGAAATTTTCAAAAGGCCCAATATAGCTTAGCTCTCCTTGGACAGTATTCTATCCTTTGGATTTGAATTCAGTTATATGTCCCTGACAAAGTATGATTAAAAAGATTGGAACCTTCTTACTTTTTTTAGACTCTTCTAACTAAAACACATCAATCTTGAGGTGGGAGAAGGAGATACCTTTACATCAACTTTAGCAAAAAGTCAATGTTATTCCAATATTCAAATCCTCACTTTGTCAGTAAAACATCTTTTACTCAGCTGTTTATATTTTAACACTAAACTTCCGTTTGAGGCAAAGGAAAGCTTGCTTCACTCCGTTTCATGACGCAAGGATTTCATTAGGTTCAAAACTGCTATAGTTTGATACATTTTGGACAAACACTTCCCAAGGAAATATAGCTTTCAAAAATTTATAGTGATGCTTCATATTTTTCTTAATTATAATACAAATATTACCTTTTCAATCACACCGAGATAGCTACCACGAATGCTGCTATCCAAACCACTAGATTCATCATTTGTAAATGCACGGACATTCATCTCATATATAACAAGATCCTTCTGCATTAGCAGCAACAAAAATAATGAAAATGGAAGCAAGCATTAGACTTCATTCAACCAGAAATATATTCTCAGTCAAAATGAAGAGCATACATAGTCTAATAGCACACAAAGCAGAGGTAGAATGCTAGCTATAGACATAATTATGCAGAAATCAGCTTGTACAAAGCCTTGATCTAGCAAAAATGTTGTGATGAATATCGCTTACAAGAAATGGCAGGCATTTGTGCTGGGAAAATACCTCAGAAATATTTGGAGGCTTGTAATTTTCTCCCCAATCAAAAGGCAAGCTGTCAAAATCATATGTGCCAAGAAACTTAGACAACTTCATGCTAATATCCCCAAAATACCTTCGGCCTTCAACTAGTTTTGCATAAGGATCAACAAGCACAACACTGCTGTCAAATCGATGCCCCTCACCCCAGTCTTGAGGTCCATCTATGCGATATCCGTATAGAACATTGCTTCGAGGAAGATCCTGCCATTAAAGGTTGTACATATACTTGAATGCTTATTTTAGTCGACTTCTGATAGAACTAGGTCACGTCAAAAGAAAATAAAGAAAATAGATAAAGTGATAGAAAAGTTTATTATTCTCCAGTACAAGTGTGCAACTCTTATGTAAAGCCATTGGGTTTTGTATCTCAATTGGTTCCAGTACTTAGCATTGAAAAAAGTGATGGCGTTATCTAAAATTTGTACAAGGTTAAATAAGAAAAGTTTGATGTAGATTTATCTATGACAGATAAGTACATTATTTAACCCTATTAGTATATGAAACCATGAAAATATTTCAAAAACTGATCCAACATGAATCATTTAGATGTTATTATAACAAGATTAATTTACAATAAAAAAAGAAAAATTCAACCAGGAAGTTTGCCCAATTGCATGAAGAAATATCAATCAATATTTCATAATGACTACATAAGTTCAAGATCAACCAAGTTAAGTGAGACACAAAAAATCAATTAAGTTTCCTATGAGTATTTTGACATGGCGTTTACTAGGAACAGAATCTTTATTAGACATGACAATAGAAAATTATAACAAAGGAGAGGAAATCCTTAACAATGAAAGAAAATGTTGACAGGTGTTTTCCTCTTTCAACAGGGTATTCTCCTTAAAGAAAATTATTCTACACATACGTATTCCAATATAAAAATTAGGAGAAAGTAAGTGAAAAGCTTACACGAAATTTAATAGATGTTTTCATCTACACAGTCATCATGGTATAACATCAACAAATTTAAAACATATAGTCCAATTACATTTAAAACTTTTAACAATCTACATCACCATTCCACAGTAAAGTAAATCATGTGGGAATCCGACGTGATTATCTAAACATACATGCCCCAAACAATTCCCACCACACTGACAATATATTTTAGAAAAATGCAGGTACAACAATAAAGTTGATTTTTATCTCCTCAACCCAACATTTCTGCAAAAATTAACGAAGGTATTACATATAAATACAAAATTTTATGCTCAAATATGAAGAACAGTATTATTTATTTAAACAATTTGGACAGCTATTCGGTAATTGTGTAGCTATTGTATTTTTGAAGGTGTTACAGAATCTAAAACAACAATTTCAGCACACGACCAAGGCAAGGCCAAAGTCCAGGTAGTCGAATAGCATATACCTCAATATAAATGTGCCAAATGTCCCCAGTTCTGTTCAAACCAGGATCCAATACCATTTCTATCATGCCACCACTCAATGTGTCTATACTTCCCCTACAAAAAAAAAGAAAAAAGTGCGCAAAACAAAAAGGGAGCCAATAAATTTTGTGGCTATATTTAACTTTTTTTAAGAACTAGAGTCAAAGCATAAAGTTTAATGGCTTGATAATTCAGGCAATATTGCAGTCAAGAAAATATATCTTACCAAGACAAAGAACATTTATGTTTGCACCTCATCCAATCCCCCTCACCCCCACCCAAAGAAAAAACATATAATCTTGCCACAGAAGAGAACTCCAAATATTAGAAAGATTTAGCAGTCTGCACCCTCCGCCAAATTTTATCAGGACCTTAATGGAAAAGAAAATCCTCAAAAAATGGATTTATACAACAAGATGGAGCTAAATCTTTAATTGACCGAGGACAAGAAAGATTGAACTGAAGGCCATTTTGTCAATAAGGACTACCTAAAAGCCTAAGTTAGTACATTAGGGTCAATGAATAGTTATAGTAGATATATAACCTTAACACCTATAAACCAAAGCTACAATAAAAAAACAACTGATAGTGCATAGTATGAACAATATCCAAAGTTTATTTTTTATTTAAGATGTAACAATAACCATGTGAAACTGTTTGTGACACACATCAATATCTTGAGCCGAAATGCTTTAAGCTTTCAAAATTGATCTCAAAATGAATGAGACGTTGAATCTTTATTAATAAAGCTCTTGCGTCATGTATTACAGTTTACAGTTTTGAGGAAGTATATACGGAACATGAAAAATAGTCAATGCTAGAAACTAAATAATCATGACAAGAATGCTTAAGTGTAGCTAAAATAAAAATTAAACAAAACACATTTTTTAAATATATACTCAAGTATATGAAATATTTTAAAATTTGAACAAATCTCATCTTACATAAAGAATATTTAATTTTACCTCTCAGGAAGGACCAAACAAAGAGTGACAGCAGTTGCATGTCGAGAAAAAATAGAAAAATTGATGCCACTGTCAACTTCTGATACACCCAATGGAAATGCCTTGCCTGGGAAAGTTTTCCATGATGGTCTGCTCTCTATCACTTTGGAGGATTCTTCCTGGAATTGATACATATATTGATGCCCTTCAAAAGTGGATATGCAAGGTGGCACTTATCATAGTTGAAGTGCGCCATTTAGACTGACTACTAAACCTATGCAAATTTACATCAATTTCATCCAACTTTATTTGCTTCAACAATTAAAATGTGAACTTTTAATGTCATCTAGAAGTAATGAGACGAACATCAAAATTTAAAAAGGCTTCCTATCCGTGAACCTTGCTCTTTTTTATATCAAATTGATAGATTATAGACAAATTTTGTTTGGATAAACTTTTTCGTAGCCATTTATTTATAGGAGAAGAAAATAATAAGGAAACATAAAATAGCTTACGAATAATTTCAAAATCATCCGAACTTCTATCCAATATTTTAGCTTTGGGAGAAAATCGTTTTATTTTTCCATAGAAAGCTTATAAAGAAATTTCTCTAAACAAACCCATACATTAAATACCAAGTTGCATTACAAATTCCAGCTGTGCTACAATCACGCTCTCTGATATTTATTGTACGAAATAAAAGTTTTCATCTCAAGGCCAATGACGCATGTAATGACATAAATACCTCAAGAACCCCTTCTTGAGCACGACCGCCATAAGCATTAGGTGTCCTGTGTTTGGAACGATCCATTGTCTAACCTATGCCAAAATTTTCAATCAAAATTTAAAATGACTATGAGAAACCACTCCAAGAACTTAAAGAATGCATTACAATAACGTACCTCGCTAAAAACTCCATGTTCATCGCTCGTTATGCTTCCCGATGCTTGCTTCATAAACCTCACCGGCCTAACAATAAAACCAAATGACAATTCTCGAAAACACTTGCGCTCAGTAATAACCTAATGTTCTTGCTAGTTACAACCAGTGGATGCAGAATTGAAAGCGGAGTACCTCACGCCACGGACTGACGAATTTCCGGTGAACGAACAGCGGCCGGCGTTGTTTCTGGCGGAAAACGCCGAAGCGAAAAGTGTGGATTGAGATGCGACTTTTGAACCGCAGAGTAATGGCTGGAGGGGCATCGTGGGTGGAGAAGTGAAAGACGTGATCGATTGGATTGTGCTATTATGATGAAGACGAAAATGAGGAGTTGGAAGTGGAGTGTTGCGGTAGCGGTGAATGTGAGATTGAGCGGTGGTGCTCTCGCTATTTGTGTCACGGCAAGGAAACAAGCAATGCGAAATTCATGGCTGACACGTGAACGGTAGTTTGGGAATAGAGACGAGAACGTGACGGTGGAGTTGTGTCCGGTGTTGCATTATTGGGACCTGCGTCTTTTTCCGTATAAAATATCTCACTCATCACCACACTTCTCACTGCTAAATGCAGATCATCTACGTTTTAAGTATGAACCGCCCTCAAAATGCAGTTGTATCCAATGGCTCGTAAGCTTTACATTTGTGTTTACTAAACGATCTGAACACTTTAGCGGTGAGATTGGGAACCGCACACTTGGCAGTCCTCAAATGAATTGCAGGAGATCTGGTTCCGCTGAATATTATATGTTTGATTCATGTAAAGGATTACTATTTTTTAGGGATGTAAAAATGAGTTTTAACATCCGAGATAATTCGGTTCATTATCGATTTGATTTTGATTGGTTAAGAAAATTAAGTTTTTTTTAGAGTAGGTCGATCTCAACTAGGTTCATTTAATTTAATTTGTGGGTTCGAATTGGGTTTATCTATATAATCTATTAATGTTTTTTTAAAATTTTTTAAAATTTTTTAATCATTATTTATTATTTTAATTATATAAGTTTATAAGTTCATATTTTTACTTTTAAATGTTATAATGTTCAGTAATATTGAAATTATTTAAATGTTTAATTAATTTTTATTTTCAAGTTATATAAGTTGGTACTTTAATATTTAACTATAATCTTTATAGTATATTATTTGAAACAAAATTTGATAAATTAGCATGACAAAAAATGTTTAATTTCTCTTAATATATTAGTGGTGGTGAGCATGATAAAGACGTTAATTCTTAATTTTATTGTGATTATCGTGTTATGGGTTGCTTAAAAAATTATTTAAATATTTAAATTCTTAAAAATAAATAAATATATTTTTTTTTTACTTGAGACAACTCACTTAATTCACCAATTCATTATGAGTTGAATCGAGTTGTAAAATTTTTAACTCGTCATAAAGTGAATCAGGTTGAATTCACTATTTTCAACCCAACTCGTGGTGAATTAACCCGTATGAATCATATCAACTCCTTTTAACATAGTTATATATTTTAGCTCTAAAGTTTTATTTTTAGTTTTTAAACCATTTTTCAGCATTATTGCTTTATTTATTATCTCCATGAACAGTAACTAACCACCAACTAATAAGTTAAGTTATGGTGACAAATTAGCTATCACATTCCATTCTTTTAATTCATAAAGAGAAATATAATGTCATTTTCCATTCTTTTAATTCATAAAGAGAAATATAATGTCATTTGTTTTTAGAAAGTGAAAATAAAGATATTTGAAAGTAAAATTTATGAAAATTTTTAAATGATTCAATGATAGATAAAATAAATGTTTTAATAGAATAAATTGTTGCAATTATGTTTTAATAGTTAAATTAGATTAAGTTATGTCTTTGTTTTTTTCAATGTCAATTAAGTTTTTTGGTTTTATGCATCTCACTTTAGTTTATATTTGAAAAATCGAATGAAATTAGGTTATTTACGTGACTAGTGTATATTAAGAATATGTCATCAGTTTGTTGTTTTTATGATTTTTTAAAAATTTATATATTTTCTACTTTATTTTTTATTTAAAAAAAAATATTATGTGTCGATATGACATGTCACGCGATATCGACAATGTTATCTATCACGTTTGGTGTTATTGTTTTAGTCTCAAATTTTGTTTTTATATTTATATTTTATTTTAATCCAGTCTAATTTAAAAAAAAATTAAACAACTTTATCTTTTTTCAAATTAAAATTAACTTTTATATTTTATTATTATTATATAGAATAAGAAGATATTAAGAAATTTACTTTGTTATCCATTTTATTCGGTTAACAAGAGTCCTAAATTTTTTTGTCATTTATTTTATTATCTATTATAATCTATTTTATTTGAATATGAAAAAAAAATAGAATATTTACTTTATTTGTTCATTTGTTCGTTGGCTTACAATTTGAATCCATAATTGATGTCTGAATTACAAAATATATTTATTTATTAAGTAGAATTAAAGTTGATGTATAGTTTGATGAGATTGTTTGCGATGGAAATGGCAGAGCTTTCCAGTAACAAGTTTAAAGATAACATGTGACCTACCATATTATCACAACATGATTGATCTCATACAGCTTGTCCGTGAAAAAAAGTTAACAAGTAACCAATTTTAAATATTGTTTTCATATTTTCTTATACTTACTAATCTTTCAAAGCGAAAATAAATTGATTTTTTTTGTAAATATTAATGTAAATAGGAAATGAAAACATCAAACTTTTCCTCAAGCATGCCTCTATCTAGATAACTTCAAGAATGCAGCTTCAACAATGAACAAAGAAATTTCTGAAAAAAAAAAGAAGAGAAAATTGGAATTGAACGATTGAGGATTGAAGAAAAATTGAGGTCATAAATAAATAACCTTTAGTTAGGTATTTCAAAACAAAATGTAAGTCATAAACAATTACTACATGATAAAGCAAATTTATAAACATTTAACAAACAAAATTTGATTTTCATTTGAGGAATATTGATTGTGGGTCAGTCCAACCCGTCCGAGGCCCGTACAAGTCGCGATTATACGGGCCAACGAATTTAAGATCTCAATTCGTTCTGCACTTTCCATTGCACTTTCCATTGCAGACTTGTAACATTGAGCGATTATGGGGGTGTAGACAGCAATCATTGATGTCAACTATTGTATATGGGCCATGATTAATGGACCTGGGTGTAGTATTTATTAGAATAGATGTATTATCATTAACATTTCAAAACAAATTATATCATTAACATTTCAAAACAAATTAATTACAGTCATTAAAAAGTTGGTGACGACAAAGTATGAGTTAATCCACTTCTAACAAAACACAAATCCATTTAACATGTAAATTAAATTTAATATAATTTATATTTAAAATTCTGATTATATACATAGATTTGGTATATGCTAGTGTTATGGTATAATTTAACTTACCACTAACGAACAATGATACTTTAACCCATTTTTTTTATCTACTTTTAACCCACCACTTCAATCACCATTAGATCATCACATCACATCACTAAAAAAAATAAAAAAAGATGATCTAATAGTCATTAAAGTAATGGATTAAAAATGGGTTAAAAAAATAGGTTAAAATATCATTTTACTACCAGCAACCAAATCTTGCTGACTTTTTCACTATTATCAAATATCAAAGTGTTTCTACAAACACACACAAAACATTGACGCTATAAGAAGCGTCATTATAAACTTACAATAAGATGCCACATATTTTGCTATTCATAAACTTATGTTATGTTATATTATCTTATAAGTAGAAATATTTAAACCAAGGCAATTAAAGAAATGATTTCTTTTATTAGCAATAAGATTGTAGGTAAACTTTTTTGTAGCAAGTACACATGTGAATGGCGCCTTGGGTTTGACCTATAGGGATGGGTGAGCCTGGCGGAGAGACACATACCCTTAAATTGTAGGTAAAGTTATCCTAGTAAGTTCCCTTCCGGCACTATTGGGACGCCCTTGGGTACAAACAACATTTTATCAAAAAGTGGGAAAGGAGAGAGCGAACGCGTTGTGGAACAGGAACATTGTTGGTCAAAGCGGGGTCGTTCGCATGTTTCGAGGGACGAGCCTTCAGGCTCCCATCACTTGGTGTTTGTGTTTCAAACCAAAACCAAAACCAAAAACAAACACTACAAATATGCTGCCACCGCTACACTCTGGCACTCGCAGCCGCCAAGGTATGCACTCACTCACACCTTTTTTTCACATTAACCTACCCTAACTTTCTTTCGCTGCTTCACTCCTTCATTCGCCGCATCTTCTTCTTCTTCTTCTCTCTCTCCCTACCTGTAAGTTATTTCTCATTCTCTCTCACCGACAACGTTCACTGTTATTGCAGACTTTTTTTTTTTTTTTTTTCTTTTCCTTTTTCTTATCCTCTTTCCATGTCAGGATATTCTACAACCGTCACAAACGCGATGGCGCTTGTTTTTGAGGTTTACCGACGCTACATCTACTGCCACATTGTCTCACTTTTTATTCTGTTAAGTTGTTGCTGTTGAATGAAATTGAATTTTCTTAATCGAGCTTTGAGTAATTTTTGGTTCATTTTAATGTTTGAATGAACGGTGCCTTGATGGATGCATGACATGTTTAGCTAGATGATGCCATGACTGATAATCTCTGTACACGTGCTTGTCAGTCCTGCCAGTGCATGATATTTTAATGGCTTTAAATTGTAATTCAGTTATTCTTGGAAATCTTCCTCTCTTTTTTTCTCAGGTTCTTGGCAGATTCAACCGTGCTCGCGCTGCTCGGTTGACACTCCCTCATCATGTGTGCCAAACTCCTTTGTTTATGCCTGTGGGCACACAAGGTCAACGTTCAAACTTTATTCTTTCTGTTTCGCTGCTGCAATGTGAGAAAAATAATTTTTCTACTGCTTTCTATTCTCCTTCTTAAAACATTGCTTGCACTGAAAAAACAGGGTCTATTTTTTAAACAAGTTCCCGAATGGCTAAAATATTTTTGGATTCAGTTTGGTCTGCTTAGTTCAATTTTAAAAAGTTTCACTCCGTTGTGTTTTTGTTGGACCAAAATGTTTCTTCTGTTAGTCTACTACGTTAATTTGGTCACACGTGGCAAACTTGGAAGGAACAATCTAATCTAATAAAAACATCTTAAGTGATCAAAGTGAAACCTTCTAAATTTAGGGGACCAAACTGGAACAAAAATTTAGATGAAAGATCAAAATCATATTTTAGTTGTTCTTTCCATTTTAAATGGAGCAATATACTGAATTTATGTTTCTTATTTTGAAGTGAATTATTTTCCTATGGGCTTTGATTATTGTTTGTCCATGGAAAACACTATATTAAATGATGTTATTTTCATTTGTTTGATGTGATTGTCTTGGTTTGGGTGCTGCATTGCTTACGGGTTGTGGTTCAATTGAGATGCTGTAATTTTTTCTTATAGCTGGGATTTTTGAATGATCAGGAACAATAAAGGGATTGACAAATAGTCAGCTTGAGGATATAGGTTGCCAAATAATACTTGGAAATACTTATCATTTGGCCCTTCGACCTACTTCTGAGCTTCTTGATGAAGTTGGTGGCCTTCATAATTTTATGAATTGGCAACGGGGTCTGCTTACAGATTCTGGTGGCTTTCAAATGGTAGTTCATGACCTTATGTGTATTTGGTTATAGTTTTTGTTAAATGTAACTAATGGACCTTGGGCCATCTCTTTGTATCTTCTTTGTATATGAGACACTTATCTTCTTTGTAATGTATCTTCAGGATCCGTGTTAAATAAATTCATTTTTGTTTCACTGATGCTTTAGGTTTCGCTGTTGCATCTCGCTGACATCACAGAAAAAGGTGTGACATTTCAGGTATTTTTTTCCCTTTTTAAGATGTAGAAAATATTTCGATAGTATGTTCTGTGCTTCACTCATGATCTGTGTTCTGAAATCTAGTTTGTGACCATGCCTTCCAATCTTCTAACTTTGACTGCATACCAGTGTGATTAAACCCTAAACAACCTAAATCATTTCTAACCCACAAAACAGTGGAAACTGGTTAAACTGTCTAAAGCTGGAGGGTTGGACTAGTTTAGACTTCTAAAAATTACCTAGTTTTATGCCTAACTGAAATTTGGGCTTTACTGGATCAAACATGGACTGGTTTTCAATTCTCCTAATATTCCATGTTGATTGCAGGTCTCATAGTACAAATTTGTTAAAATAATCTAGAGAAATGGAAAGAAAAGAAAAGCATTTGATATTTATCATTATATATTTACTTAGTCTTGTACCTCTGGTTTACTAATACATTCTCACACATTACAGATAACTACATATTATATATGATGCATGTTGTTGACCCATGAACCAATCTGACCCCTGGTTCATTGGTCAAACATTTTTTTAAAACAGTGCAATGCTTGGCTTTTCTCATTTTGATTAGATGGACGTCTGAGGTTTGATAGAATATTTGTCGAAGAGGTCATGATGGATACTTCCATTGTCTGATTTGGGTGCTGGATGAGTGGTTATGGGTGTTTTAATACCTACACATGGGTACCCATTTTCTTATAAAATTTATTTGTCTTATCAAACATTACATGCATGTCATGATTATGATTTTCAACATTTCATACATATTGATTTTTTTTATTGTACAAGCACGTAGCATTAAGTGGTGCTAATCCTTTTATGTTTTTTAAATTCAGGTATACATGTAATTATCCATGGATAATTGCCATCCATTGCCAGTCTGAATACCTGTTAATATAACTAGGGATGGATTCAGGGGAAATACTACCCACACTCACATTCACCCCATTGACATCCCTTGGAGGCATGATATGATAATATTAAAATTTGAAGTGTTTTTTCCTTTGCATTTTGCAATTAATGGAATAGTGTGGCGGTCATTTTACAATCAATTGATTGCATTTATTTAATTATTTTTTTGATAAAAGAATTTATATGAAGTGATGTTTATGGAATTATGTTAATGAAGTATATAGCCATCTTTTATTATTTGTATTATTGCAACAAAATTTTATTCTCTTGATGCAGTCACCGGTTGATGGAAAGCCAATGCTTCTAACACCTGAGGAATCAATTCAAATCCAAGTAATGCCTTTCTCCGTGTTTTTCTTTTAATTTTACCTGGGCACTTTTTTTAGCCGAATTAGTATGTTGTGCTTAAGATTTTGAGTACTCTGCATAATGTGATTTTGAGTTTAAATAAAATATTTCGTTGTTTTAAGTTAGTCATTTCTACACTATTTTCAAATTGAGGGAAGGTTGATATTTCTTTAGAACTTCCATGAACATTTGGAATTTAGACCTTATATAAAGGTCTTGTCCTTTATCTTTCTTTCCCATTTCTCTGTTTTGCTGATGTTGCTGTTCTTCTCTACTCTTTATTCAACTTTCTTGCTATTATATTATAGAAAGATTTACAAATAACAGTTCAAGACAGCCCGTAATATTCTTGGCTTTGATATTCTTCACTTTATTATCGATGGAACATCTGTAATTGTTAATCATTCATAATTCTGTTTATTTTCTTAAGATATTTCTTTCTGTCTTTACGTGGAAAAAGTCCTCACTTGTCTTTTAATAGAGATATATAGACATTGTACATATCTTTAGTACTGTACAATTGGCCAATTTCACTTAAACAATTCTATACTTTCTCCCTCTATATTTCTTTCTTTCTTATTTCTTAATTCAGCAGGTTAATACATTCATTTGTTGCTGGGACAGTTTGTACCTTTAAGTAAGAATTTTGAAAGATTTTATGCTCTTTTGTTTAATGGGCTTTCATGTTTTTGTCATTAATTATGCAGAACAGAATTGGAGCAGACATCATTATGGCTCTTGATGATGTTGTAAAGACCACCATTACCGGTCCACGAGTTGAGGAAGCTATGTATCGAACACTTAGATGGATAGATAGATGTATAGCAGGTAAATATTGAAGTGGTGGATTACAGAGTCACAATAAGGAGAATTGAATTGTGATACCGGACAAACTCTGGCCTAACTTGCACAATTCTTATTCTTGTGATGCAAAATAAGAAAGTAATCCTCCGATTTTCAATTATTTGTTCCTTCATTGTGAAGCATGAGTGCAACTGGAATCATTTTAAATTCAGACTTTGACGTTATTCAAGCTAACCTGAGAAGCAACCCTTAAACCATATCAGTCATACATTTTTCCTCTAATTGAATCACTGGATTAACCTTTACATTCTAGATCTAGTAAATTATAATATTGATAACTATGCACATCTTTGAAATGGAAAACATGCATTTAAAATTTTGTTTTTTCATTTCTTTTATAGTGGCTGCATGAGTTGTATATCACTTGGTTACTGGACAGCTATTTCTTCATAATGAAAAACATAGCCTTATTGCAGTAATATATTTTCTTAATTTTATTTAGTACACATTTCTGTTGTATATTCTATTTCTTGAAAGAAGATAAAACTGTAAAAGACAGACAATGGAAGGAAAAATTTATATAGTTTTCCATTCTTGAGTTCTTTTTATTCAATCACAGCACATTAGATACTTTGTTATAGAAGAGAGGATGAAAGATATTTATGTTTTTCACTTAGCATGTGCCATGTATAAAATTCTGGTAAAGATGTATCGCATGGTCAGTTTGTAAAAGGTTTGGTATTTATTTTAGCATGAATGTTAAATAGAAATGATAGGCCATATTTTTAATTCCATTTATATAGTGTTTTAGGACTGCCTGCTTTGTGTGCTAAATAACGATACACATTTCCTTATGTAACAGCTCACAAAAGACCTCATGATCAAAATTTATTCGGTATTGTTCAAGGTGGTTTAGATCCTATATTGAGGTGAATTGAAGCACAAAACATAACCTTCTTGCTATTTATTCTTCATTATATTTGATTACTATTTTACCTCTGTGTAAGTTGCATATTGCTTATAAATTATGGTATTCTGTTATCAGGGATATCTGTGCTAAAGGTCTGGTGGATCGCAATTTGCCTGGGTAGGTGTAAATTCTTGTCAACATGTAAACTGTTTATGGTTTTCTGATACTATTTATATTTTTTGGTTGTTTTAAGAAAAAGACTAGAGTGTACTGGACCTACTGGCCACTTTGATTTGACTTGGCTTTGGGTACAGTTGCCTTTCTAAACTGAACTTGATCAAACAAATTATTCATAAATCAGATGTGCACTATGATAAGTTTTAAGCTTAAAAAATAGTTTTACGTTGTTAATTACATTTAACTTGTTAGTTTTCTCCCCTTTGGTCTATATCAATGTTTCATTTTTTTGAAGGAAGGGGGACCTTTGCCTGATCTGTTTTTTTAATTCATTGAGCTTAATTGCTATTGTCATCCATGGATACTAGAAAAAATAATTCATACTGGAGACTTTGTTCTAGTATACAAGACATTTTGATGCATAAAGGTTTTCTTTTATGAATTTACGCAAATTAGAATGAACCTTACAGACTATCCCTTGCAATCGACACTTGAAAACATGTATTTTTACATGGTAATGTTTGAATACTTTTACTTGCACTTGGTTTTTTTCCCAGCAAAAAGAACATAATTTTCATAGACCCAAGTTGCTTTTATATATGAATACCTGCACACAGAAGAGTCTTGAAAATTGAAATTAATAGTTTTTTCAATAGTTATGTGGGGTTAAATATAATTTTATTTTGTCACAGCTATGCTATTGGTGGTCTTTCAGGCGGTGAAGATAAAAATTCATTTTGGCGAGTTGTTGCTCAGTGCACTGCTGCTTTGCCAGAGGATAAACCACGATATGTTATGGTCAGAATGACTTGATCATATGAACCGATTTTTGGTTTTTAAAATAATCAGTGTAATGTTATCACATTTTGCATGAACTTTCAGGGAGTTGGTTATCCTCTTGATATTGTTGTTTGTAGTGCTTTGGGTGCTGATATGTATGACTGCGTGTATCCCACCCGTACAGCACGCTTTGGCACTGCTCTCATTCCTGAGGTGGCCATTTTTTATCCTTTTTATTCATAATTTGACATTCTTTCCCCACACGTGCACACAACGGTCTTATACAAGGCTACTACTAATAATTGTACAAGGACCAAGAAACTGGTAACAAAATTGTAATTATAGTAACATTGGAAAAACTGAACTTTAACAGATAATGATGATGTCTCCCTATTAGGCTCAAGTGATTCAATTTTTTATTGCACTGGTTTTAATATATTTGCAGTAATACTAGTTTTAAAAAAAATCTATAAATTTTACTCATTTATGTGTCAATATATTTTTTTACTTTTTTTCCTGTAATTTTGCAGGGAGTATTAAAATTAAAACACAAAGCAATGGCCGAAGACACCCGTCCAATTGATCCCACTTGCCCTTGTATGGTATGTTTTAGTAGGTTAACTTTTTTTTATCCGATAAATCTTTCTGCAGAAACCCTGCACGTGTTTTAGTTTGTTTCTTCTGTCACAGGTTTGCAAGAACTATACCAGGGCTTACATCCATTGCCTTGTGACAAAAGATGCAATGGGATCTCAACTTTTGTCGTATCATAATTTATACTACATGCTGCAGGTACAAGTAATATCATCTGATAAAAAGACTATTATAACTATATTGTGTTAATGTGTTTGATTAAAGTCGTTGCATCTCCAAAATTTGCAGCTCAGTAGGAATCTACACTCTTCAATAGTTGAAGGAAGGTTCCCAGAGTAAGTTCATATTCAATTTCTACTCTCCCATTTCATCTCACTTTTGATCTTAAATCCATTCAACAATTTCCTCCCTTATTTATGTGTCAATAACCGTTTTTCTTTTTCTTTTTTTTTAGGTTTGTATGTGACTTTCTACACAAAATGGTATGCTCGAGAAAATCGCCTGGACCTTAAATTTTGAGCACAGCACATTGACTTTTTTTCGTTTAACAAAGTCTTCTTAACACCCTCCTCCCTACTAAACTGATTTCGTGCTTTAGTTATAGATTTGTGAATTCTGCTCTCAAATACTTGTTAAAGCTTAAAAGCAAAAGAATAGCAGAAAACGGAAGGTGGAGTGATATCAATGTTAGTGAACCTGTCATCAGAGGTTATCAACCCCATGTCTAGTTTTCCATTGTCTGTGGGGATGCCAACGGGGTAAAACGGGTCTAGCTTTGACTATACCCACTCTTCCTGAAGTAAAATTTTGTGCACATCCTTGTCCCCATCCCCGTGCATGAAATTTGTGTTTGATCCTTATTCCCATCAAATAGTGAGTATACTTGTATCTATGTCTATAACCGCTATCCACTGTTCTAAATATTAATTAAATAATTTTCTTAAAAGAATGAAAAGCTATATATTGTAAGTATAAAAGGGTCACACTATCAACCAATAGAAAATATTGTTCATAAACTTACCATACATGACGATGAGTGATAAATGACACTGTAAAAATCTCACATTTTAATGCATACACTTTTAACTTTTTTTTTCCTTGTACTTTCTTGTCAAGTAAGTTGAATTGATTGGGAACCATTCTACTCTTTCCCTTTGTTCTCACGCAATACTTAGTTTGTTATACTGATAATTGATGGTATAGTGCTAGAATTACTTAGGGAAAGGCAAATATTAAACCTCTGACCTTGCAAGGAGTAAGCTTTGTAGCCAAACTCGGGCTATAGCACCCTGAAAGCCAGAATGAGTTTTTCCAAAACGGTACATATCTTAGTTGTAGAAGTTCTTATCCAGACTTGGCCTTTCAGGACTACTTCTAGCCATATAACCTTCAGTTTAATACTTGAGCAGTACTTTCGAATAGTAAACACAGGATATCATTTTGTTAGAAGCATGTCATGGGTTTTTATTTTCTTGCCATTATTATTGTTTAGTTTTATTTTGTATTGAAATTGAAACCTTTAAAATATTTCTGTTGACATTATTTTTTTCAATCCAAGTAGTTGTTAGACCTACTTACTAGTTCATGCTGCAGTTTCCCAAAGGTGATGTTCCTGAATGGGTCTGCGATGCTATGGAGGTGGCTGGAATCGACATTTCTTCCTGCTGTGCTCCATTTTCATCATGCGAAGAATATGTTTCTAAAAGCATGCCCAAAGAAGTTATTTTAGCAGGGTAAAGATGATACACAGACGAATAGAACCAAAAAGTTACATTGAAGAGATACACTGTAGTTTACTATGATTTCTTGCGGCATAAATTTTGTATTCTGCTTATGCCGCCATAGTAAAAAAAATATGAAAGGTTAGAATTATAATTTATACTATATCCCTTTAGGTTCTTCTTTATCACGCATATGAAGATTCGTCTTGTATGCTATAGAATGTAAAACGATGTATTGTTTCATATACTGTTTTTGTTTCCGAAGTACACGTAGTGAGAGATTATCTGACACTGAAGCGAAGCTTAAATGTAACTCTTTTATGACCACAAGTTTGCTCAATATTACATGTACAATCCCGTCTGAGTTCGTTTAAACTCAAAACTAATAGAGCAATAGCATGAAAAAAATTCTATACCATGTGTTCTCTATGCTAAGGATATTTGAAAAAGTAGCTTCAAAAATAGTTTATAAACCTTTTTTTAGGTCTATGAATTTATGTCAATAAGTTCATGAAGAACATTATCGAATTGGACAGTGAAGTCTGTGATAGTTTTTTTATCAGATAAAGGTTGACTAAGTATGTATTCAATTAAACTGCTTGCATTTTTCAATTTCTTCTGGGTTACTACCTTCACTCCTAGTAAGTACATTTAGACACTTCTAGAGCAATAGGTACTCTCTAGTTATGAAAATTAACCTCAACAATATTAAGCATTAACTTTGCTTTAGGTTATTTAGTTCTCTACTTTAATTTGAATTTGACATATTATGTCAAAAGAAAATTAAGGACGAATACTTGTCTATTCTGTAAAATTCATGGCCATTGGAAATTTAGTTAAAAATAATTTTGGTTATTTTTAAAACAATTAGGTATTAGTCTTTTATTTACTATATCTTGGTACCTTATGCATACTTTCAATGAGCGATGTTTACTTTAATGACTACTTAAATCATGAAAGAATTTAGTTGGAATTTTGATCAATGAATTTCATATGATGCAAGAGTAGTAGGCATCATCATAACTATGATATTTTCGGTTTTCTTTGTAATTCTTAGCAAGAATTCAAAATGTATGTAGCTTCTAACCTAAAAAGTGAGTTTTTCTAAAATAGGCAAATATGCCTACATAATTATAAAAATGAGCAAATTGTGTTGTCCTACACGATTTTATTATGAAGAAATCGTGTCCACTGTATGATTTTTCCATGTCAAATGGTCAACTCTAAAATTATAAGAGTCAAGACGATTTTTGATTTGAAATCGTATAAGGGTCAAGTAATTTCACATTTTTTTTTTATTTCAAGCTGATCATTCATTTATCACCACTTTTTTTTATTTCAAGTTGATCATTCATTTATCACAACTAAAACACGAAATAGAAAAAAAATATATTATTTTGGTCCCTTCAAAATTTACGGTCAAACCCCGCCATTGCACACATAAAACGTGAAAGAGAAGCATGGTTGTGATCGTAGAGTTCATTGTCAATGAAGTCCCTTTAACATCGAAGCACCCCAAGTCTCAACAAATACTGTTACATTACGTGCTTTGGGTATCAGACTGTATAATAATCGATTACATGGAGTCTGTAATCGATTACAAAATGTAAAGAATGTCGGAGCACAACATAGCCATTTTAATCAATTACACCCCTTCGTAATCTATTACCATGAAAATCGTCTAACCCCACACGATTTCAAGTTGACAATCATCTTGGCCCCCACGATTTCATATCTAATGACCATTTGACAGAAAAATTGGCTAGGGAAACACGATTTCATCGAAACATGATTTCTTTATATGAAATCGTGTGGAACTACCCGATTTGTCCAATTTTTTTTTTAAATTTGCTCATTTTTGTAATTATGGATGCAAAATTACCTATGTTAAGAAAAAAAAATCTTAAATAGCAAATTATTGAAAAAAAAGGAGCAAATAGTATTCCTTAAATGAACTTCTCCTCAAGCATATTACCTTCCTATATATTGTTTATGAATACTATGTTTTGAACTTTACTTTAACACAAGAGCATATGTTGAATAAGAATTATTTTTAACTCCTTTTTATTTTATTTTATTCACTTTAATTAAAGTTATATATGATCATATTAATTATTATCTTATGAGCACTAATTCTAAAATATTAAGTTAATCTTATGAAAAATTTGTAATTTTTTAAAGTGGTATATTGTTTTTTTTTAATATGATAACTATTTTTATATTTCTTAGATTTATCCTTTATATTCATTTTTCGTTTACTTTTAAAAAATGTTTAGTACCGAAAAAAAAATAGTTTCACAAATGTATGAAATTAAAACAAATTTATTTTCATATTTGATTTAGTTTATAAAAGAATAACATTTTCAATAAATTATACTTTTTTGTAATTTTTTTCTATTATTCACGAAAGAAAATATGAAAAGAGTGAAAATTGAACCTTTTCAAATTTTAAAAAATTATTACTTAAATTAAAACACATTAGCTATTATATTAACGTGATAAATTATTCCCTAAATCAACAAAATGTTTCAATTATTAACTTATAATAATTCGAAACATGAAAAACCTTTCCTCACACCCAAAGTACTTATATTTTTTGTCGAATTGCTATACTCATATTTTTGTATTTTGTCCTTCTACCCTAAACCCTCAGGTGCCATTGTCTTTCTTCTTTCGCCACTTCCTCCGATTATTCCTCATATAGCGTATAACTTTATCTCTGCGACTTCCAGGTATACTTCTGGAAGCTCTTGTTCCCTAACACTTTCTTTTATTGAATTTGCACGCTTTTATTTTGGTTTTCTCTGCATCTTTTCTGGTTTTTGTTCAATATTGTTTGGTGCTACGCTTTTGGGGTTGTTTAATTTGTATAAAAAATGGAACTTTAGGGTGGGAGTATGAGGAAATAATTTGTTGAGTCCCACGGAGAAAGCTAAAGCCTATTTGTTAGGGTCTGGTACGATGAGTTCGATGTGTCTTACAATCACTCAAAAATGTATTTCTTTTACGGTCTGATGAAACAAACCTTTTTGAAGCTGTTAAGTGTTTGATAACTCTGAAGCTGTTAGCTGTTCTATTACAACATCATAATTCCTTAGAAGCCTCATATACCTCTGATCCATCTGGCTTGTCATAAGGCTGTGATGGAGGAAAGGCTGCACAGAACATACAATCCATTAGAATTGACCATCATTATTTATTAAAGATGTAAAACCTCATTACTTTCTTCAGAGGCAATTATGTTTCAACGCAATTCTCTGTAATCCCTACCTATCCTGTTTTGCGCTATTGCAACCAAGCACAATCCAACTGTTGGCATCCTCATTCTCTTCCCACCAATTATTTTTCTTCCTCAAAGCGTCACATGAGGCTCTTGTCGCCTTCTGCTTCCCAAGCTTTTGACTCACAACAGTTTGTGCTTCTCCTTATTTGTTTACTTAGTTATGCTTCCAATCATTGTTTGGGATGTGCAATCATGTTATGGTTAGCATCAATGTTTGAGTCTCTATAAATCATTTAAAGTCATAGGTGATACTGAAGCCTTTTTTTGGGCTGGTTTAAGACTATGGAGATATAGTTGATAAGCATACTTGCCTATGTCCTATTTGATGAAATGCCTAAACTTTTTAGAAATAATTTCTGATATATGTTGACAGTTGAATTTTCGAAGGTATAACTCTTGGTGGTATTTTAATGAATGGTTGTTTGGAAATTGTCTTTAGTTTTATTATTGTCCTGTGATTATTTGCTAGTATTTTATTTATTAGATTTTGTTTTGAATAGAAGTTCTGTGTTCGACAGCCACTGATTAATTGGTCATAATAAACACAATTTCTTTGAATACGAGGGATACGAAAAAGAAGTCTAATTGATTTAATTTAATTCATAATTGCATCTGTCTTTTTCTTATCTTGAATCTTGATTCGTAAATTTGGATCTCTTCCATTTGCTCCCTACACGATACATGGATGCTATAACCTGAGCTGCGTCTTCTGAAGTTTGGAAAGGATGGCTTGGACTTGAATCGTACCTCTGCCAAATAGAAAAGGGTACCAGTTCACGCCCAACTTACCCAAAAAAATAATAAAATAGATCCAAATGATAATTATATGGTCAATGTGTGTTTGGTCCACGAACAGGGGTGAGTAAAGATGAGTTCCCTTCCCTTAGTTTTCATTTCCACAAACCCACCCATCTTGAATTCTCTGTTTATCCATCAACTGTCTTTCTATTTGGCCCTCATCAATTGCTAGTGCACAATGTTGCTTTTTTTTTTTGCAGATTTTTTCTGTATTTGATCATGTATTAATACTATTTGTGTTTTATATATGTCGTTCCTTGATTGTGACATACATGTTTGATTTTTGTGATTATGGCTTTGTTACTTGCAGAAAAAGATGCCTCTAGGGCTCATTATAGGAATAGGAAGGGCATTTCGAAGAAAGCGAACATCTTCACTTGACATTCTATCATCTAAACGTGCTCCTCGTGGTTATTACAAGGGCAAGAATTGCAAGCCTACTGGTTTCCACACCCGCAAAGGTTTGTTTCTTCAATTGACGTTGAGGTCGAATCAGTTTGTTTGTTTAAGGATAATTAAGGATTAGCTTGACTAGAATACACTTTTATTGTTGTATTGGTCTTACTTTGGTTTTAAACCAAGTCGGGTGACATGGTATAGTTCTTTTGGTTTGGTTGACTGAAATTATTTGCATTTCTATGACGAACTCTAAAAATTTGTGGTCTCCTTGCTAATAATTTGGATTGTTTCTCTTGTCCTGGATGTCTATGTAATTAGTAAAGTGGCTTCATAAAAATCTCTTAATTTGTTACTCTAATAATATTTATAACTTTTGGGTATTGTAATAAAATAATTTTCCAAGCAACATACATATTATATTGATGCATTTATTTTTACTGTCAAATAAAATGTAAGTCTCCATATTGTTGCAGGTGGGTATGTACTGATGCAAGAAAAATTGCCAAATTATGTAGTTCCTGATTTGACTGATTTCAAGGTTTGCATCTTCCACTCATTTAATCTCATCGCTATATTTTTCTGTTGTTCACCTGTTTTTCTTCAACATACTATGCTGACAATTACCTGGATAAATTCTTTATTCAACTCATTGAGTTTTATTGGCATAGTTTGGGTCAGTTACGGTTATTTATGTTTGAACTTTTCTTCGTCTCCTTACACAATGGCAACAAACATGGTGCTTTTATGTATTAGCACTTGCCTTTGATTTCATAGACAGTGTTCTTATCCTCATCATCCCTGCACTACTCGACCATTAGATAGGTCAAAAGAAGATGGCTTCATCTTCCTACAAATGATCGGAAGCTATTATGAAAAATATTATTTTTCTTCATGAATTACTAGAGATCGACAATTTCTGCAATGCTAACACTTCTATGAATTTAGTTTTTCTCGTGCATAATTGATTCATATAGTCCATTATTTTTATTTTCAGCTCAAACCATATGTATCTCAGTGTCCTATTGAAGTTAAGACTTCTGAAGCTTCCCAACCGGCCAAATAACCAAATTGAGTAGTATAAGATACTTCTTTGTAACTGCAGATATTTTAAACGAAGAGGACATGCCCTTCGTTTTTGTTGTTTGTTCTCGCTTCTTTTGAAATTTCAACATCTTGAGATATTGCCTTGCACAAATATTTGATATCTTAATTGGATATTAACGTATCAAATATCATTCAAATATGTAATGCGATGAATGATTTGGACTATCAAAATTATCAATAAATTTCATGTTTATGATTTTTGGTTATGTTTGAATTTGTGGAGTTAATCGAGTGGAATTTTTAAAATTGGAAAGACCTTAAACCAAATGAGATTATCATGCTTTTATAAATTGCCATTGACGTTGTAATCTTGAAGAGCAACTTCCCTTGAAATTTTCCAAACAATGAAGTAACAGCTTTGACACTTTTGTGTGGTTCCAATTCATCGCTGTTTCTAAAAGTCTAGCGAATTCTTCTCATGCAATAGAAAATGAAATGGGAAATGCTGAACATGTTAAATAAACTGTAAGAAAATTATAGTTTTATGCTTTCTGTAAATTTGATTTTTGAGAAATTGTTATTTTTTTCTAAATCAGCTCGAAAAAAAATGTTCTTTTATCAAGTCTTTGTGCACCAAACTTAAGAATAGGACTTTATGTTACTTCTATTGAAAGTAATTCGATCCATCATCATTTCTACTAGTTTTTGTTAGGTATAAGAAGGGGGTTTTATTGGGTAGACATAATATCAATGAGACATAAGTCTAATTATATAAAAGGCATTGATACCACTCTCAATTCATGAGTTTATGAGTCTTTATCTTTATATAGTATTCTATTTTCTCATTTGTAGTCAATGTGAGACTTTTATTTTTAACAATCTCTCACTCAAGGGTAAGTTTCTTTAATCACACTGGTACACTCTCCTTCCAGCGAAAACATTCTCAATCACAAGTATTCATTTTTTGCTTGTTCTGTACCGGTGTTCTTCTTAACGAGACACTTACTTCAAACCTTTGTCAGGAAGACTTTCGATACAAGGACTATACTGCACTCATTTGAGCCAGTTTTAACCATCGATTTTTATACCATGTTTTGATACCACTTGTTAGGATTAAGTGCTTACCACTAGGCTAAAAGCTATAGCCATTAGTCAGGGTATACTCTTTTTTATTTAAAAGTGTAACAGCAGCCTAAGTGCCACGATTCGTTTTGACAAGGAAGGGATCATTTTTATGATGTTCTGTTTTTTGTTCCAAACATACACTATTTGATATTATGAAAGTGGGATGAGAAGTGAAACTGAAGGTTGATCCATACTTGAAAACTCGTAACGGTTAGGAAGTTAATATTGTAAATGGATACTCGCGAATAACATGTACGAGTATTTTTTATACTTGCATGTCAACGGAGCATGTATCCCTTCCTACAACTCTTGAATTAAGAATTCTTGAAACAATAAGGTTTACTCGATATGACTTAGGAGTTAATGAAATCTTTTACAAAAATCAACTACTATTATCAATTAATCCCAAAGGTTCGTTATGTTATTATTAAATTAAACGATGGTATTTGATTTGTCAAATACATCATTATTGTATACTCTTTTCTATGTATGGCGCAACCCAATCTTTTTTTTTTTTAATTTGATCTTATTTTTGAATTTTGAAATCGAAAGATCTAATCTAAATAATAATAATAATTTATTCTTAATCTTGACAGTGATATATGTTGTCTATGTAAATTCTAGATGTAAAAATAGGCAGCTTTCTCCCCGGAAAATAAAAAAAGAGGTCAAAAAATAGGGAAACAGAAGGTAAGTCTAAAAAATGGTCTACTGAGGAAATATGAAAGCCAATAATAAAAAAAATGAATTCTAAATTAAGGTACAGGTGTACGAGTATCATAGTATCCGTATCCATAGATACTCGTACCTGCTATACTCTAATTTAAATTAAAAATAAAATAAATGTGATTAAAACATTAACACATTGATTTTGAATGACTTATTTTTTATCAATTGGTTTTGAAAAATCTTTATTTCTTTGTGAACTGTTATTCAACACTATTTAAATGGGTTATTTGCACTTTTGTATGAAATTTATGAATGTTATGCGTTGTATTTTTATTTGAATTTATGATTAAAATACTTTATTAAATGTTAAATTTTTCTTTTGTAAATACTCGTGGGTACCTGTGGATATCCGTGAACATTAAAAAAATATGCGAGTACTTGCATAATGGATATCCGCAAGATATTGATATAGGTACAAAGTGAATATTTATCTAGCAGTAAGATATGAAGAAGCTATTATCCGTAATTTATTCGTCATGTTGACATCCCTCTAATTGAAGCAGTGTCATATGTCATTCCTTTCATATGGTTTGAAATTATTAAAAACTACACTCAAGTAAGAGGAAGACGATGAAAGGGGAAGTGCGATTCACCAAACTTGTCATTCTCAATAAATTTTAGATGATAAGAGAGGATGAATGGTAAAGAATGACTCTTTTAATCTATTGGTAACATTGTGTTGTGCTAATTTTGAGGCAAACAAATAATACATTAAATAATTTTGCGTTGATATAAAATTGGTAAAATAATTTTTTAACTCAGTAACTTTTATTAATTACAATTTATTTAATAATAAAATTTTCCATATATATCATTTACTATAAAAGAGAATAGTAGTCTTAAACGTATTTTATTATATTAAGTTAAATATATCTTTACTTTAGATATATTAGACTTGAATAGATATCTTTATTTTAACCTTAAACAAGCTTGATTTAAATTTTATTTTTGAACTTTACACTCCGAAATAACTTCTTATAATTTTCTTTTCAATTCAAAAAATATTATAATTATTTTTATTTAACGCAATCAAATATATATATATATATATTTTTTTTGTAAACAAAATAGAGCAAAGGAAAGGCCTCTGCAATAGGGAACAGACCTTGAATCTGCATCTGAGAAAGAAGAAAGTGTATGCCAGAATGGGTGAATCAGTGAATCCCATCGATTCATTGACGAAAGGAAGGAAAAATACACAGCTGTCACACCTCAGAAGTTAAGTTAAGAATGAAAGACACGAAGTTGAGTAAAGTATACATTGTCTCTATTGAAACTTAAGTCAAGGCATGGCAACGTACCATTGGTTCTGTACTCACACACACCTCACATGCTACCCTCCACACTTCTCTGCTCCTGCCAACTCAGATAATTAATTCTAAACAATTTAATATTCACAAATTCCCTTACCGTATATAATCAGTTATGAATGTTAGTGACAGCAACTGATAATGTCTAATATTCCAAATAAAATAGAAGTGTAATTTAATTTGCGTAGTTGGAAACGGCAATAGAAAAACGGGGACGTTGAATCGTTTACCGTGGTCAACTTTGATTTTGGTTCTTAAAGATGAGATTTTCCAAGCCGCCCCAGAAAAGAGGTTTGGCCTGTTCCACAGAGTGAGGACTCATCTGATCAGAAGCAGCGTCTTAACACACATGCATAAATCAGGGTCGTCCATTTTAACCAAGTCATATTTTTCAACTTGCATGCAAACATCGTCAAAAAGACCATTTTTAGGAAACAGCCATGAAGTATCACGGAAAGTGAAACACACCACCCTCACTCTCCCCCAACTTTCTCCTTTCTCCTTCCTCCTTCCTTCATCTCATTCTCTATATATCAACCACTTCTCCACACACACACACACACACTTCACAAATGGCAACTCTTCCACGACCACCCCCCAAAGACAAGGACATCATTGGCAGGTTCATGCCCCACGCTCGTTGCAAGAAACACCCCAAACATCGTCAATCACCTGGCGTATGTTCTCTCTGTCTCAGAGACAAGCTTTCTCAACTTTCCTCCGACTCACCCTCTTCCTCTTCTTCCCGCAAAACAAACTCTATTTCTTCATCCCCTTCATCTTCCGTTTCTTCTTCCGTCTCTTCCTATTCCTCTTCTTGTGCCTCTCCCGCAGCCCTTCCTTTTGCTTTCTCCAATGAACCGAGAACCGCCTCCATCTTTCTCTTCACCGCCAAGCACGCCGGATTCCTCAAAAGCAAGTCAATGAGCGTTCTTTCCACCAGGAGAAGGAGAAGAAGAAACGAAGATGAAGGTGATGATGGTGAGAATAATAAGAGTGGGAAGAAAAGTGGGTTCTGGTCCAAGTTGCTTCATCCCAAAAGCAAGAGAATCGAAGAGATGAAAGGCACTAAGCTGGTTCATACTACGTCTCTAATACAAACACTGGCTTAGCCATCCATGTTCATGTATTCATTCATTAATTACTCATTCTTTCTTTCAAATCCCACCCTACAATTTGAGTGGATTATAATTGAATGTTAATTACTCTACCTCTCCAAATCTCCTTTCTGCAAAAGGAAGACAGAAAAATAGACAGGATTTGTGTAAATGAACACTTTTTTGATATTGATTAACAGAGGGAATAATCAAAGGCTTATGCATAAGTACGAAGGGTACGTATATATTAAATTGTAGAGGGATGATATTATTCCTTTTAGATCTGATGAAGTAGTAGTTTGCCCAGAGAGACATGTATTGCTGGCATGACTTGGTTTTGATGCTGTCATTTCATAGCTTAGAAGGATAAACAGTGTCCCACCCCAGATCACAAATTTTAATAATAATCAAAAGATATATCGTGTAATTAATTAATTATATGAATTTTTTTAACCATCATCGTTATTTTTTAAATTTATTTGTTATATTAAATTTATAAATAAACTATCAGACAAAAATATACAAATTTTTAAGTTATTGTAAATATTAAAATTTTAAAAATTATATTTATATTTTTAATATTTTATAAAAATCATAAGTTTAAAATAGAGTTTTTTTATTAAAATTAAAAGTTATAAAATATAATTAATTTTAATATTTAGGTAAAGTAATTTGATATATATTCTCTTTTAAATTATTTTAATATGTATATAAATTATAATTAAGTTTTGTTACTATCTTTGTTTAATGTTAAAGAGGACAAAAATTATTCCATTTAAAAAAAAAAATACTAAGATACTATTATGTGGTATTATCATTATCATGTGATATGTGATACTCCCAACATCAAGTGACAAAAAAAAAACACTAATAAAAGAATTAAAAAAACTAAAAATATTAGTGATTAACTCATGTATAAACACAACATTAATATAAAAAAATAATTCAATTATTTATCAAAACTAAAAAACTTAATTATCAAATAAAAATTATGGATCTATTTAAATTTTTAAAAAATCATAAATGAAATTAAGCTGAGCATTATTTAATCAAACCCCTCGCCCGCCCCACTACCGTTCCTAGTCTCAATGTTTCAAAAGTGGTTTTATTTCGCTATTTTTTCCAATTTTTAATCAAGGTAACAAGATTTTAAGGTGGGTTTCACTGTTTTGATTCAAAACTTTGACTTTCCTTTCCTTAGTTTTTATTTTTTTAATTTATTTACACATATACAGAGATTAGTCTGAATAAGAAACTTGTAACCTTTCGTGGGCCCTTACAATTTTCGCTGCATTGCTTGCGTTGTGAAGTTCAAATATCTGAATTGGAACCACGAAGCTCAAAATTAATGTATTCTCCCATATATGGAACACGTAGCATGATTTCAAATTTAAATTAATTAACCAGAGACATTAAGGATCTAGACCTAATCTTCGTGGAATTTTCAAAGAATACACATTCAAATATAAGAAAAGACATTGCTGTATTCACTAAAATTTAAAACTCACAAAAATATTAGGTCTACGTGTTACCACACACAAGTGTTTAGCTCATTCAGTTGAATAATGTGCCTGAATTTTGTAAATTTTATAATACTTGATTTTCATGTTTGAATGTTTATATATGACAAAAATATTTTATTACAAATCTCAATATTAATTATTAAAAATGATTATAAAAAGTAAAATAAAAAGGATCTATATATTAATTGCTTATACAAACAGAATATATGCATTAATTAGATCATGTTGATAATGGTTGAACGGTTTCTGAGTGTTTTTTTTTTTTAGTGACAGTTTATAAAAAAAATATGAAATCAGTTTCTGTTACTTCTGTTTATTAGTGTGGTTTGTTTTTACCTTTGTTTATTGGTGTCTCTCTCATAAAAGGAATTAAAACTTTGTTTCCCAACTAATCATTTCTAGGACCAGTTTTGTTTTGTAACAAATTTATAATCTTAAGGAACTGAGGTGTAGAAAAGAAAGATAGAGAAAAAGTTTATTTTAGTCTTTACAAACCGTTGGGGTGCATGGAGAAATTATGAGGGTGCAAAAGAAACCTTGTACGTAATATTAGTGGGTCAGTGGAATAACCCAATTGAGTTTGGGCTTATACCAAAGCCATCGATTACACGTTAATTGGGTTGAGTAAGATTTAATTCATAAATTTATTACTAACTAAGTTCTAACAAGATATTAAATCACAAAAATATAATTGAGTTGATAAGATGGGATGAATTTGAAGATTGAGTGTAGGCACTTTACAAAAAAGTTTATTCTAACACAATCTCAATCCACACGAGTTTGTTTGAGATGAAAAATATCCTACATTGGAAAACGAAAAACACAATAATAATAATAATAATAAATTTTCAAATGAAAAATAAAAAATCAGTAATATTTTTCCATTCTTATATATATGTTTCCTCTTTTATTTATTTGTTACATAATCATGTTTGTTCTTATACTTTATCTTATGAAAAAACATTATTTGGATATTTAGTGCATAATGTACTATTTTTTTTATTCAACTAACATTTAATTTACCTTTAATTCTAAAAGTAACTGTTATTATTAATATTTAAAATAAGTTTATTTAACTAACAACTTGTCAACTTTCTCTTTCAACAAAGGAACAGTTTATGAGTTAGAATTAATCGCGTGGTGATTTATTTTATCAGTGTTATATTTATTTCATACTTAAAAGTATGGAATTATTTTGCATAAGGTAATTTATCAACTCTCTTTTTCAAAATAGGACAATTTAGCTGGGACAACATTTTCCGACGACATTAAAATGACACTTCAGCTAAAGAAATTTAGTTTACAATTCCTTATAATTTTTTTATTTTATATTTGCTTCCTAATTTAAATTATTATGTAAAGTGATCGGGAAAAGAGTAATAGCATGTAGACAAGTGTCCCATACCATACCAATATCATAACCATATCTATCACTTTGGTATTATTTTTTACTTAATTCAATTCGTTTTTTAAATATTTTTAAAAATTATATTTTGTTTTTAAATTAAATTTGTAAACATTTTTTTATAAATTATATATGAAGTGTGTATCATATAAAAATAGAGTTTTGATAAACTATAAAATAATCAGATTATAATATAATCTTTATGTAGCGTTTGTTAAGGAAATGTTTTATTTACTTTCATAAAGTATTGAAATAAAATAAATAAATATTTATTTTTAAAACAAATATATAATTCATACAAATAAATTTAAAAATAAAAATATATTTTACTCTTAAAAAAATAGTTATTTTCAACATAATCAAACTAATGACAAGAAATTGTTCTTTTTCTCTATTTGGTGAAAGTTAATTTGTCAGAAGGTTGAATGGCAGGTACAACAGCAAATGAGATATGTTCCAGAGAAGAATAAAGTTTCGACTTTGGAAAATGAAAATTATTCAAAAGGTTTTCTGATTAATTGATTCTGAAACTAACGAAGATTTTTTTATGTCACCTTTTTATTTTGGAAAAAAAAAAAAACCTTATGTGTCAGTAGCACATGGAGCCTAGATGAATTAGGTTCTTGCCTTGCCCAAATAGTTTTCGTCGTGATTTTTTCCTTATTTCTTTTAATTCTAATGTCATTTAAAAACTCCACGGTTCAAATAACAAACATTTTAAAAAAATTGAAACATAGTTAATATAAACACTTCTATTTTCATATTATATTTTGAATAAAATATATTCAAATATAATTCGCCATGAAATTTTGTAATTCTTTTTAAGGCCATATACACAAAAGAAGAGCATTTTGTTTTATTTATAGTATATATTTTGAAGAACAAATATATTATTTTTCATTGTTATATTATGAGTGCAAAGTATTCATAAATCTGGTCGATCATTAAGTTATATAAAAACAATGATCACTTTAATACACTTTTTTCTCTTAATTATGTTTTTTCAATTGCAAAACTTAAATATAGGATTTCATTATACTTAAAGGATTAGAATATAATTCCAATCGACCTCACTTAATACTATTATTAATTAAATATAGTAAGATCACATTTTAATAGTTTAATATTATTAAAGATAAAATATTTTATTATCAATAATAAAAATCAGATAAATCAACATATAAGATTATACTAATATCACTTATTTATATATATATATATATATATATATATATATATATATATATATATATTCTCAAACTATATTATTAGGATTCCATCACAATACTATCCCATTATCTAAAGTTATTCATCTAGACAATTCACTTCTCAATATCAAGATGTATCTCTCTACACATAACTATTAATTACATCATGTTTCGTACCTACACATAACTATCAAGTAATTATCTATTTCTCTCTATCCATCAACTCAACAATTGTAAATTTATTAGACTTTTAAAATAAGTTTAGAGTTAGATATATTGATAGTTTATAAATTTAGATTCGTTTTTCTTTTTTCAAAATTTGATACATCTTAATTTTGAAATTTTAAAATTAAATTGATATAGTCTTCTTAATTTAATGGTTTTAAATATATTAATTGATGTTCCAAACTAATACTTAAGTTGAAATGTGTGAAACGAGATGAAAACTAAACGCTATCATCAAACTAAAATATTGTTTGAAATATACAAAAAAAAATATTAATGGAATTGGGTTAGTATAACTATATATATTTTTCAAGTTTAAAACCAAATTAGAGGAGACAATATGGTGGGGTGGAGGAGTTTCATTATATATACTTATCTTATCTCTAACGAAAAAATTTGCCTTCATCCTCATAGTTATACCCAAAAGATATAAAAAATTTTGCTCATCCTCATCTCGCTGGATAACGATTATACACTCATACTTATATTCATATTCGTTTTTTTACTATTTCAATATCAGTTAATTATTTTTTATAAAAAAATATCGACAAATGAACCAATATATGATTACATATTTTATATGAAAGGAATGCATTTTTATTTTTTTAATATCAAATATTTAAAAGAAAATTATAATTGTATACATTTTAAATTAAAGTACCAAATACATTTTCAAAAGAACCAAAATATTTTATAGTTTGGAAAAATTAATTAAACAAAGTTGATAAAATAAAAAAGTACTTTTTTCAAAAAAAGAAAACTAATTGTCAAAGTTTTAAAATATTTTAAGTATCTTTTTATTTCCTTTCTCTAAATTCTAATTAAATATATTTTTATACACTAATAAAAATTATAATACACCACTTTAATTGAATTGCATAAAAAATAAAGATTAAACCAATAATAACTGAAATTTAACATAAATTTTAGATTTTGTACCTATTAAACTTTCATTTATGTTAGATGGTAATAAACAAGATTCATAACAATAATATTGAGTCATTATATTATAATAAATAAAATATCTTTATACAACTACGGTAATAAAACTACACTTATAAAATGAGTTCAAAAATAAAAATAATTATGTAATAAGTCTTCAAAACGACATTTTACATGACAAAAATAAATAACAAATAAAAACATTTTAAAAAATTAAAAATGATTAAATGTGCGTCTTAGAAACATCTTGATATATCATTTAATGAAATCACAAAAACAAAAACAAATGTATAATCAAGGGCATAATTAAACTACAATGAAAGTACCTTGAAAATTTAAGAATTTTTTTTCAAATATTAATCTAGTTTAATTATTAATATATAATGAAAATTTTTTAAACAATACAACAAATTTTCATATCAAACAAAAATTAAGGATAAAAAGAATAATAAAGATAACTTTTTTATATTACACATTAAATAAAAAATTTATGCGATTGAACATGAACATTTGAAATTAAGGTAAAATATTTTTTTATGAAAAAATAAAATAAATAATAATATTAAAAAGAATTGAAATATTCAAATATAAAACACACAAATATTTGATTATTTGTAATTAATAGTATATCATTTGAATATAATCACACAAAAGTTGTTGTAAGAGAAAAATTTCCTTGAAGATGAAAGTGAATCTCATGATATAAAACAAACTAAACAATTAAAAGAGAGATGAAAAAATGTGTAGTAAAAGATAAAGAATTGTTATAAAACTTAAACTAAGATATTATATATATATATATATATATATATATATATATATATTTATTGTGATGTTTTAAAATATACTAATTTATCTAATATATTAAAATCAATATAATTTTAAAATATAACAAAAGAACAACACCAGATTTTGGAGAGAATTCAACATTTTAGGTAGGTAAAGTTATGAGGTTGAAGGTTATATTTTTTATTCCCAGGTCGCGATGATGATGAAGATGGAATGGAATATGTAAATTCAAAGCATATTGAAGTATGCTCCTATCAATCTATTCATCATGCGCATTACTTTCTGCAATTCAATGCAACCAATAATTCCACCGTCTCATCAAAATGTATCCAGAAAAATACTTTCTCATACACTAATACCTACCACTAGCTCTTATTTATATATATATTAATATAATCAATTAAATTCTTCACTGATTATAATTAGGATGACTAATTTTTATTAGATCAAATTTCAATTGCAATGTTCAAATTTTGATGCATACTATATTTTTTTTGCAAGTTTCGTTTATTACATTTTTAGATAGATTTTTTTTTAAACATTTTCATACTATTTAATTATTTATATTAAATTTTGTTAAAATTGAAAACAATAAAAATGTCAGAAATAATTTATATTTTATCATATTTTGAAAAATATGTATTAAGATGATTTTGGTCTATATAAATAAAGATGTATAAAATAATTGTATATTAGCATATTTTTTTTAAATATAATTTATAAGAAGAAAGTAACTTTCAAATCAAAAAGTAAATTTTGTAAAAACATAATAAAATTGAAAGATATTCAATGTGTGATTTGATTTTTTCTCCTCTCTTACACTTCTTTCTCTCTCTCTCTCTCTCTATATATATATATATATATATATATATATATATATTTTAATATTTTCCTTATGCATATATATTTTGGAAACAGTTTAATCTCTGTTATATTTGTTTTCTTTCATCTCATTGTATTTAGGATTTGTTGATAAAGCATCAATATTAAACTCTTAAGCTTTGAATTGACTTTACTTAATAATATTTTGATGCGGTGAAGTAAAAGACAAATATTTGATTAAATTTTATTGTATTTGTGAAATGTAATAATTATTTAATATGTAATTAATGCCATATTTGATACTAGTCAAAGAAAAAACTGTTTACTTACATAGATTCAAATACTGCTTTAATACACATGTTTAAAATATTTATTTATTATAAATTTAAATCCTAATATAACTTATAGTTATAACAAGTGCGGTTATTTCAATTTAATGAACCATTTTAATTCCACATAGTAAAAATAAATAGTAAGAAAGTGATACCTTGTATTTTCTTTTTGTCCCAGTAAATGTATAAAATTTTTGACAAAGTGAATAATAGTGGTCAGGTTCCAAATAATATGCGCATCATACCAATTGATTAGTGCGATGGAATATTTAAAAGTTTAAACCTCGTTTTTAGATTTAAACTAGTAACCTACCAAAATATATTAAAACTAATAACGCCTCTTCATTACATTCATTTCTCTCTATATATATTTGGTAATTGGTTCAAGTTATGGAAATTATAAATTTGAAATTCTGGATAATTTTGAATTATATAATCTACTTTTCATTGGTCATTACTATTTAATGAATATATATATTTTTTATTTAAAAGAAATGCTTATGTAGCTCATTAAATATATTTATGTATTATAAATTAATAGAGTATTATTTTAACTTGTATATTGCATAGAATAACTATTGATTCTTTAAAATAAAGTACACGATAGATGCATATTTTGTAATGTGTAAATGATATAATAATTAAAATTCACGATAAATTAATATTTTGAATATTTAATTTTTATTTTACAAATAGTTTCTAATTAATTTATTATAGAATGAGTTAAACTTTTTGGAGCAATTCAGAATTGATTTCCCACGATTTTAGATTTGAGGAAGTGTGGCGAGGGAGATCTGCAACTGAAAACCACCATGAATGAAGCACGAACAATTTTAATTATAATTTAAACAGAATATATAATTTTCGTTAGTAAAATAAAAAAAATGAAAATAATAAGTATTATAATTAGACATAAAGAAGGAGAAATAGGGAAAAGCGAGGAATGCAAGGTGGCAACGACGTTGAGAAAAAGCCAAAACCGAACAGCAACAGAGCAGCGCTTTTTATTCCTCACTGCAAACCAAACCATGAAGAAGACGAAGAACCCCACACTCCGAGGTTCCTTTTCTTTATCTCATTCTTCTTAACATAACTGTCCAACCTTGTTTTCTTCTACCTTTTATCATATTCATTCATTCACTCACTCGTTCAATACTAAAAATAAAAATAACGAGTTTCCGCGTTTCCTGGATGAGTGTAGAGAGAAGAGGACCAATGCAGCAGAAGCGTCGAACGGTTCCACTGGGCATGCTCAGAAGGTTTCTCGCCGCCTCCATATTCTCCATAGTTGTCACTTCTTTCTTCTTTGTTCACGTTCACGTTTCTCCTTCGCCCACTCATCACAACTTCAGTGACAAGATCCCCTCGGTGTGTCTCTTCTCTCTGTTCCTCTCTTCTTTCTTTCCCACAAACAAAAATACCCTTTTTAGGGCTCTGCATAATTCTTTCATCTTCTCTAACTGTTTTTCGCCTCTAACAGACTCTCTTTTTTATTAATTCAATCGCAATCAATCTATTTTGCGCGGCTCTCTTTGAAAAGATTCGGTTTTCAGTAATTCTGGACTTAAACTAGATTGCTATTACCGCCTACAAATGCGGAAAAGAGTGGGAGTTTGGCTTTCGGGTTTTTGTTTTTGAAGATTCTGGTGTTTCAGTTCTTACTCTGTGGTTTACTCATCAAAGTTCCATTTTTCTTGTTTCTATCTTTTTTTTTTTGTCAAATTCTATATTTGGCAGTTTTATGACCCGCAAAGCTGGACTCGAGAACTCGTTCCGCCCTATCTATTCAAGACTCCGCTCTCTGTTCCCAAGGTTTTGTATTTTCGATCATTATATTCTCTTAGAATTCTTTTGCTGATCTCTCTGTTTTTGGGATGCTCTGAATGTGACTATGAAATGAAATCCACTGGGTAGGAAAACTTTATATTTTTTTCCAAAAATTATGTATTATGAATGAGAGATAAATCATAAATGTACTATTTTCACTTGCTTATCGTTGATTAAGTTGCTATCTGTTGGAAAACCATCCTAATGCAGAAGTTTTCTTCTTTTTTTCTTAATTTATTTTCCCGTCTACCATTGGGGGACTTTCTTCTTTGTTAATTGCATTTCTTTTGGTTATGCTCACTGCCAAGCGCTAATATTTATTGATCTCATCAAATTGTACGGTCAAATGACTTCTCTGGTTTAGCTTTAGTGCTTGTCAGCTATGTTGGGGTGTCGGAAATATTTTAAATTCTGCAAAGCAATTGTGCATGCACCTTTTTCTCTGTTTTCACTTCTTTGGTTTTGTAGTCGAAGGATTCAAGAAAGGAGTCAGACTACGATAAATTGTGGAAGCCTCCACCAAATCACGGGTTTATAACCTGCACGAAGCCTACTCCTAATTACACAAGTAAGAAACTTGCACATGTGTAGCAATTTGTGAGTGTGATTTGTTTTTCAGTCCTTAATTGAAGTTATAACTGCTTACCCAGCTCCGACAAGGTCACGGGGTTACCTTTCAGTTCATACAAATGGAGGGCTAAACCAAATGCGTTCCGGGGTATGAGTTCTCTCTCTCTGGATAAATCTCTTATGAAACATAGTTTTAGTGTGAACGACTTAGCCTATTCCATGTTGAATTTTCATCTTCTTATTTGATTGTTGTTAGATGGTAGAAAGTTCTCTACGAGTTTAATTGCTGAGAAGTTTTACTTCCACGTCACTTCAAGACAAAAGTTTGCTAAAGTGTCTAATTGATTGCAAAAGCTTGAATTTAGAGAACATGTCACATTTGGATGTTCTTTACCATTGTATTGCTAGAATCTGAAAGTTTGTTTCCTCTACTACAGATATGTGATATGGTAGCTATAGCTCGTATCATCAATGCTACTCTTGTGATTCCAGAACTTGATAAAAAATCATTTTGGCGTGATACCAGGTAAGTTTTAAATCCCGTTTGCGTTTCTATTTTTCCATTATATTTTTCTATTTTGGATTTTACGTAAGTTATTTTATAGCCTTTTATTTGATCTGCAGCAATTTCTCTGATATCTTCGATGATGAGTGGTTTATTAGTTCTCTGGCTAATGATATAAAGATCATTAAGAAGCTTCCCAAGAAACTGGTTAACGCAACCAAAATCGTCATGCAATTCAAAAGCTGGTCTGGTATGAATTACTATGAGAATGAGATTGCTGCCTTGTGGAATAGTTTCAATGTATGTAATCTGATTGGTGTGTACACAGCTACGTATTTGATCTTTTCATTTCCTTTAAGTTCTAACATTGTATGACCATCTTATTTTTAAAATCCTCTAAAGATAATTCGAGCTTCCAAATCTGATTCTCGGTTAGCAAATAACAATCTACCTCCAGATATTCAGAAGCTTCGCTGCCGTGCTTGTTATGAAGCTCTTCGTTTCTCTCCTCGTATTGAAAAAATGGGAAAAGTATATAATTCGATATTTAACGTTTCTTTGTTTGCTTTCTCATACTCTGTCCTTTATCTTAGGATTTTCATTTTAATTTTCAAATACCTTTTGGATCCTTTCAGACATTGGTGGAGAGGATGAGGTCATTCGGCCCCTATATTGCACTGCATTTACGTTATGAGAAGGACATGCTTGCATTTAGTGGGTGCACACATGAATTATCTCCAGTTGAATCTGAAGAGCTACGGTTTATCAGGTATTGATAATGTTTCTGTCTTTACCTGACTTCTGATGTTTTGATAATTACCGTGGTGCTCCAAATTTGTAGAGAGAATACTACTTATTGGAAAAGAAAATACATTAATCCCATAGAAGAGAGGTCGAAAGGATTTTGCCCCTTAACTCCAAAGGAAGTTGGAATTTTTCTTACTGCTCTTGGATACCCATCAAAGACTCCAATTTATATTGCCGCTGGGGAGATATATGGTGGTGAGTTCCATATGGCTGACCTGCGATCTCGCTATCCACTGTTAATGAACAAGGTAGGCAATTATAATATATTGATAAAGCATTTTATGAACACATTTTAACTTAATAGCAGTAATCTGAGAATGCATTGATATGATGTTGATGACCTATGACTAATTTCAGGAAAAGTTGGTATCCATGGAGGAGCTTCAACCCTTTTCTAGTCATGGGTCTCAAATGGCTGCTATTGACTATATTGTATCAGTTGAAAGTGATGTGTTTGTACATTCTTACCCTGGAAACATGGCGAAGGCCGTTGAAGGGCATCGTCGAGTTCTCGGGAGAGGAAGAACAATATCTCCCGACAGGTGAGATTCTCTTTCAAAAGTTGTACATCATTACGAGGTTTTCTTTCTGACCTCACTTCTGTTATCAGGAAAGGGCTTGTTCGTTTGTTTGATAAACTGGAAAATGGATCAATGACCGAGGGGAAAACACTGTCTAATAAAATTATCGATCTCCACAGAAGACGGTAAGTGATAGGAGATGCATAAATATATTTGTCAAACAAGTTTGTTGTTGTTAGTTAGACAGGTATGTACTTATTTATGTTTCCGGTTTTTTTCTTCCAGTAGATAGTTTGAACAAGAATATAGTTTGTTACGAATTTTGATAAAATGCTGATGAAAAAGGAAAAAATTTGGTTATGACTTGGTGTTTATGATGAGTTGTTGAACAGGCTTGGCTTCTTCAGAAAGAGAAAAGGACCCGTTGCTGGAACAAAGGGCTTGGACAGGTTTCGGTCAGAAGAAACATTTTATGCAAACCCTTTACCTGGTTGTTTATGTCGGACAGAATCACTCTCGATAAACGCTTCTCAGTATAGGTAGGCCAGATAAAGGAAAATATTTTTCCTTTATGTTGGCACAGTGTACATATTGATAACAAGAAAGAAAAAAAATGCAACAATAGAAAAGAAAAGGAAGTAGGGAGGGGAAAGAAAGAAGATGAAAGGTGCAGGATTTGATATTAAAAGTTGGTGAGGAAGAGAACGTTAGATTCTTGAGTGTGATCGGGTCTTTTGGAAGGCATGATTCTTTGATTCATTCGGTGACCATTCCTTGTTTATGTAAAGCATTTTAGATCTGGCCACGGACTCAAACCACACGTCACTGCAAATATATTTTTTCGTCAAATTCATTATTGGAATTACAATTTTTAATTAATCCCACATAATTGATAGTTCCGTATGCATTGTTAGTCCTGAAGTGAAGCAATTTTTTTTTTCGTTTTCTTTACCCTCTGCGTCGTTATTGGTTTGGAACAGCAATATATTTATTTGGATTTTTTTATTTACTTTAATAAAAATCTCACTTTCTCCTTTTAAATTTGAAGATGTAAAAATTATATATTAAAAAACGCATTACGCAATTTATTCATGGAAGATTTATCGAATGCAGGAAGTTAGGTCCTCCTTTATAGTTGGTCATCTCATGAATATGGACCTGTACAGTTGGCCCGTTTAACACATGCGTTTCCTCTACAAGTTTCCGGAATAAGTTTTTTAATCCATAATAAATAAAAAAAATATTTATTTACTGGAAATTATATAATTTTAACTTTATATATTTTCATTTGTGTTTGATGTGACTTGGAAATATTGTTATCGTGAAAATGCCTATACCGTCATTCATAATTTTAGATGTCAAATAAAATGAGATTTGCAGATATAAAAAAAATTGTTTCTCGTTATTTTTTCAACTGATTTTAAATAAGTTCTCAATACATTATTTTTTTTTTTTTAATTTTAGATGTCAAATAAATTTGTGTGGCTACATTCCAGAGGAAAAAGGGGTAACAAGTACAACATCTCTAGTTTGTAAGGATAAAAAATCAGTAAGATCATTTGTAAGAATATCATTCTAAGGAAAACTGTTTGAACTCATCTATCACCATAGTATACTCTGCCGCAACAGCATCCTCCAAATGGAAACAAATACTGTGATCACTTACAATGATTTTGTGGCTATGACACTAAGGCCACCCATGAAAGGCCTGAGGGGCTCAGGGATAAGAACAGATCCATCTTCTTGTTGGTAATTCTCAAGCAAACATATAATCATCCGTGGTACTGCACAAGCTGTTGCGTTTAATGTGTGAACAAACTGTGGTGGAGCAAGATTCCCTTTAGATTTTTTGCCACTTGTCACCTGTGCTTCTGATGAAGGACGATACCTTATTCCCAAACGACGACTCTGATAATCTGTGCAATTTGAGGCGCTAGAGATCTGTCACAATAACAAGCCTCAACAACTTATGTTGAAAACCACATGATTTTTGTATAAGGGAATAATAGCATGAAGTTGCTAACCATTGTTAACAAATAAATAAAATGAAGTTTTCTCTTACTGCAAGCAAGACTAAGACTTGCACAATAATAGTATCTACAGGTGATAGAGGTCATATCAACAGGTACAATAAATTAAAAACTCCAGATATATTAACATTATAGTAAGATCTGTGCTGGAATTATTTTAATAATATCTTGAACTTTTTAATTTGACTAGTCATGCTTCCAGGCATTGCACTCAACTCAAACAAGAATCTCAGCCCAATGGCCATAAAAAGTGTAGAGATGTGTATTGCAAGATGAAAAAGGAAAGAGCTGTTGCAGTACCTCACCAAACCTTTCTAAACCAGGCATCCATGCCTCCACATCAAATTTACGATAAGCAGGTGCACCTAGATCTGCAGAGGCCATATCCAAAGTTCTGCATAGAAGCTTAGTTATTAGAATAAATATAATAATAATGGAATCATGTTAAACAATGAAGAAAGAGTGTAAGAACTAAAAGTGAAAAGTAGTAGCACTCACTTAAAATGCAATCCCAGGGATGAGAAGAGGTCTTCTTCAATTTTAATCAGCTCTTGGTGGTAATGTTCACTCTCTTCGGGGCGGCAGAAAATAAACATTTCAACCTTGCTGAACTGGTGAACTCGATAAAGACCTCTGTTCAGTAGACAGCGACAATTATGATCAGAAAAGGTAGAAAAAACAAATATTTGAAGACACTAACATTAGTGTGTACTCTAAGGCATTCAGAATAGGAATTTCAACTGGTTAAAAAAATTTAGTAGAGTCCAATCTAATATCTATCTAATACATGCAACAAAAGAAAGCATTTAATGGTTTTTATTCCCCTATGTATTAAAAAAAATTGAAAATTATTAAGGGGATTCAAATCCATGGTCAAATCAATAGCTAAGTAACAAAAATGTTCGAACCTTGTAGCAGTGCCAGCAGCACCAGCCTCCGTACGGAAACAATGAGAAAATGCCACATATTTTAAAGGTAAGAATGAGTCAGAGAGTATGGAATCCATATGAAGGCCACCAACAGGAATCTCTGCAGTGCCAATGAGGCATTGGTCACTGTCATCTATGGAATAAATCTGTTCAATGTTTGGCAAGAACGTCAACAGACGCTATGAACTTCAATCATCTAATTAAAAACAGGAAATACAAGGAAATTTTAGGAAAAATTAAATGATTATGCAATGTTTTGCATCATGAAACAAGGTTGGAAACCGTATTATGATTATAATTGTACGACCTTTGTAGCCCTTAACTCTACCAAAATATAAAACAAGATGGAAACGGAAGGACTAAAAGGAAACATTCTTCTAACAGCGGGTAAATGGTTGGCAAAAATGTTTGTCAGGAGCTATGAATCTTATGTCTATGATCATGAAAGTCAAGAATAATTTAATAACACATGTTGAGAAAGAAAGCATTGTTAAGAGATACACACTCCCAAACCTGGGTATTACTTCCACGTGGTTGGAATCCGCATTTTTCAACAACAGAGGATCGCACAATTTCAGGGGTTGTTAATGGAGTAAAGCCTCTCTTCATCACTTCAGAGAGTGTCCAATTTACAAGAGCCATCTCTAACAAAACTGCCTCATTTTTCAGGTAGTAGAACTTTGACCCACTGACCTGTGAAGCAGCATGTTAGATATACATCCAAGACAAACTGAAGTCAACTGCCAATCATATCCTAGTTCTTCTTTTGAGGATCTAGACTTCATCTTGAAGATTCAAATAAAAAGTAAGGAATAAATTACCATCAAAGTTAATATCTAAAGTTATTGTCAGAGTTAGAACTGAGAATGAGGTCTTAATATTGTATACAAGAACAGTGATAGAGATGAAGCATTTAATTTCAGAAAAGTTCAAGACCTCGTCAATTTCATGTCATATACAAAACCATTCTTGGATACATTCACATAAGAGAATATGCTACCTCAAGGCACGCATCCATTTCCTGGAAAATAATAAAAGTGATACTAATTTAATAGATTCCAATACCATTTCAGGTTCACAGTGCAACATTTCACATATAACCCTACAACTTAAAATGATACCGGATTTTGCCAAGCGCCAAATAAATGGTGCTTTAATGCCTTAAATTAATCTAAGTATACCTCTGCAGCTGCATCAAAATCAAATAGATCAAGCTCCTTCCCTAGTTGGACATGATCCCTGACAGGAAAGCTGAAATTTGGAGAACTGCCAACCTAAAATGTTACACATTCACAATAATTAATGTTTGAGGAAAAGAAATCAATGCATGGACATCATCAACAACAATCTTTTCTCTTCTAGAAGAAGAAAGGAAGAAATTTTTAATAACTGAAATACCATTTTCCTTATGGTGGAACAATCCTCCCCTCCTATTGGAACATCAGGATGTGTCATGTTTGGTATACACTGTGCTTCCTGCTGAAGCTTATTATTAAGCTCCACTAGGTCGTCTTCCAAAGCAGCAAGTCCCTCCTTCAAATTCTTCCCTGCATACAAAATGCGTCAGTTTTAAGAAATTTACCCAAAATGTCAGTTGGGTGAAAAATAGCACCAAAAGTACCTTCCTCGATCAATCTTTGACGCTCAGAGGGATCTAATTTTCCTTTCATCTTGTTAGCAACTGCATTTCTTTCTCCACGAACCCTCTCAACTTCCTGCTATCTGTAAGAAACACATTAGCCAAGCCATTGAGAACTAAGAGCTGAAGATATTACACCAATACCCATCTTTCAAGCATTTAATCCACGGTTGGTAGCTTATATTTAACATAATTTAAAAAAAAAAATTGTTTCATATGAATAAACTTCTCTATAAACACTTGCAAGAGAAAAAAAACTCGAAGGTAAAATGAGTCGAATTTCTCTCATGTGCAAAAATCATCTTTGAATTTCTCTCATGTAAGAATCCTTCAAGTTAGACCATTAATGTCCGATGAACTAAGGTGATGAAAATTTCAATATTTCTAGGGATTACTTAAACAAATTTATTCCTTTAGGAACCACTAAAGATTGATGGTTTATTTCTCGTGTAAGCATAATTAACAAGAGAACTTTATTCAAATACAAGCCACGAAATAAGCTCAACAAATTCACCCATTATCTTTACTCGAGAAAGAGCAGGTATTCATCAATGAAGAACAAGACATTTAATGGACTGCATATTGCTACATTTCAATCTATTCAGAACTGGTAGTTTAAAGAAGAGGAAAAAAATCGAAGAGAAACGTAACATGACATAACCTTCTGAAGAGTAAGCATTTCGTCATAAAGGTGGAGAACAAGATCCAAATCAGCGTCAGAGTTACGGTTCCTTAAGTTGGCAGCAACAGCTTCCTTATTATCCTTAATCCACTTGAAGTCCACCGTGGCCTTCCATTGAAGCTTCACACCTGCAAGGACCAAATTGGTTTTTTTATTATTCAGTTCCGCAGGTAAAGTGAAAGAGAAGAAACTCTGGCACCGACCCTGGTCTTGAGGGGCCTTAGGGGTAGCTGTTCGGACGATGGCAGAAGAGAGAGCTTTGATGGAGCGTGGCAATGGAGATTTGTGGAAAGAAAAGGTTGAATTTTTGAAAAGGAAAGGTAAGAAAGAGAAAGTGGGAATTGAAGACAGTTTCAGAGTTGTTTGGTTGGGGCAAGAACAACCCAGTAAACCCATCATCATCGTTTTCTCTCTGTTTTGGAGAGTCTGTGGCAGAGCCTAATCTTCCATTTATCCTCAATTCATGTATTCATGTAAACAAAACAAGAAAAATATAAAATTGTTTTTCATGACTCTATTTATTTCAATTCATTGGAACAATTTCATTTGTCATTCTATTCTCGTCATAATAAAAGTTTAATTGCAAAAAACTAAATATAACAATAGAAAAATGTTATAATTATGTTCTTTATGAAAAAAACGTGTAAATGAAAAATCACATATTACATTTTAACTAGTTTAAATTAATTTGAATATAAATTTTAACTACACAGGGATTTTAGAAAAGTAGTGATAGATATCAAACTTATTATTATATATAACAATCATTCAAATAGTTATATGCAAGGTTTCTTCAAATATTTTTTCTATGTTTATTTCTATTTTAACAAAATTAATTCTACTCAACTTTAAATTAAGTTTGTATTTGTTGAAGAATTAATTTTGGTCGAATCGATTTCTCTAATCCAGAAATTTATACTATTTACTTTGCATTGACGTGTGAAGTTTTTACTTTAAAACTGATTTTGAGATTATATATATATATATATATCCGCAAAATCAAACACATTATAAGTAGTTTTAATTTTTTTATTTACGAAAACTACTGTGTTCACAAAAAAGAAAAAGTTCAATGATGGGATTTGAGCCTCTATATCAGTGATAGAAAATATCATCATAATTTATTATGATAAATAGTTAATTCGATATAATGAATATTTACGTATCTTAATATATGAAAAAAAGTATAATTTAAATGTAAAATATTAATTTATTAATTTCATTTAAATTTTATTAATAATTGAGATAATTAAACATATAATTAATATTTAGTAATTATCACATGTGTTTATAAAAAAAATAATTTTAATATACAATTAATCTTTAAAAAAAATAAAACTTAAAATTAATTAAATCTTTCAAATTTGTTGTAAAACTCAAATAATTACATAAAAAATTAAACGTTAAGTGTTTTGGCAATAAGAAATTTATTAACGACTAAATTCACTTAATTTTAATAGTTGAGAATTTTTTTTTATCATAAAGTAAATAGTTTACTTTTGTGAAAATAAACACATATCTCACCCAAAATTTAAAAAATGACCCGTTTTTGCTATTGATAATATGGGCTAGTTTGGGGATTTCTCCCGACACCTCCAATTTTACTTCTAAACGCTAAATATTTTTAAAATATCTTAAATATTTAGATAGTATCAATTTTCAAAATCCGATTAAAAAATGATCAAATTTTCAAATCGATTAAGGGAACAACTTAGTTTCGAAATCCTGTTAATATAGTTAATTAATTTTAAAACATATATATAAACAGATTTTGAAATTTATATATATATATATATTTTGTTATAACTAATTATGGGTTGTATTTGGGCCTCAGATTTTGGACAAACAACTCATTTTTTATCTAGCACCACTTCAAGCAATATTTTTATATTGTTTACTACTTCTTTTAACTTGCTAAAAATGGACCATGACAAAATATTGAGTTAGGTATTTTTGTATGGGATTGTTTAAAATTACAACTTCTATTAGCCCAAAGACTGTTACCAACCTATATTATTATCTTCTACTGCAATTAAAAAATATTATTAGGACATCGTCAAATTTTCCATTCCTTTATTTTTAAATTGTAACGATCCAATGTCAAAACTGGGAAAAAATCAGAAATGATAAAAAGTTCAATAAATACTAAATAATATCAAATGAATAAAAAAAGTGTATCTAAATGAAACATACAACAAACACAATTTTCATTATTTATTAGCATACGAAATTTTAATCTATGCATTGCTCATTAGGGAAGTTCAACAAATAGATGGGCAAGCCCAATTACAAGGCTTGTTTGTTTTCGTCTGCCAATTGGGTTGGGCTTTCTAGGATATTTCTTTCTGCACCTCCATAACGTTAGTAAAAGATTAAAATACCCTTAATATTATGCAATCTAACATTTTTTCTGTGAAAAAGTATTTTCTGATTGCATAATATAGAAGTAAAAAATTTATAAATCAGAAGGTTTAGAAATCACATTTTCGAACATATTTATGACAAAGAAAATCATGGTGTGAAAATAAAAATTATCCATGTTCGCTATTATCATGTGTTCCCGTGGTTAAAGCTTATCTTTTTATTCTATTTTTTGCTGCCAAATAAAAGTACAAGAAATTCCCTTTATTTATTTATTGGTTCATCTTTCTTTTTTCTTTTTGAATGGAGTTGACCCACCATGGTGATCTATAATGATGATTTTTGTTGAATGGCGAAGTAAAAAATTATGGTGGAAATGATAGGATAATATCATAATAGTAGGTTTTGGATAGGATAAGATGGATGGTGATATCACAACTTCAAAAAGTTGGGAAAACCTGAAATCAGATCATCCATCGTCTTCATACCTCAATTCAAAACCTAAAGATACAAACTCACCAATTTGGATAATCAAGTTTACAAATGAAAGCTAGGTTTGGATTTCACTCACAATACTCATACCAACTTCTAATTTTGTTTAATATTGTGTCATTATGCGTACCATTTCTTTTTCAAATCTAATTAAAAGTAAAATTCCCTTCACAATTAGTTCATTCAAAAGTTACAATAAAATGTGCAGTACTACACATTTAATCCAAATTGATTTCCTAACAGGAATTTAAATACACACTAAAACTATGTTTGGTTCAGATATTTCAGTTGTGTTATGCACCCAAAGGAAAATACATTCCTCTTGATAAATTAATATCAACTAAAGTTAAGAAAAAAAACATGCACTACGTTGTTGTTTGAGAAAAGATGTTTTGATGGTGCTCTTTTACATTCTTATAGTAATCCTAAATAATGATAATACGTTGAATTAAGTCATTTAATTAGAATATAAATCAAATTATTGAATATAAAAATAACAAAGTGAGTTGTAGAATGGGATAAAAAGTTTATAGAATGTCAACAAATAATGTTCTTCTTATTTTATGTTATTTGAGTTTTATATACTCGGAGTTGGAAAAGTAATATACATTCTTTAAAAATGTATATCCATATATAAATGATAGAATTAATGATCTTGTTTGAGATATGATGGATTAATTCAGTAATTGACATCAATATGATTTATGATACATGAGACAAGTAGAGTAAGGAGTAGTCTATTTTCTAGAATTTGAGTATATGTATGAGGTTGAGTGAAACTAAGATGGTATATATATCGTTGATGTGATATTTATGTGATGTGAATGTAGGAGTTTAGATTCTTTACTCATATTTTTCTGTTGTTCCTCTATTGTGTTTTCAAAATACACTAATGGTAATTAATTTTAAAATTTTAAAATATATTAAAATTATCTTTAAAGTACCAAAACAATGTGTTTTTAATGCTCAGCAGAAGACAACACAAAAGTACTTAGCAAAGAAATGGAACTCTGAATGTAGTATGTAAAAAAGAAATATCATGTTGAAAAGAGATTATTCTCGTTCTGCTCATATTGGATTCACATAGAAAAATTATTAGGTGGTGAGAGTTGATGGAGATTTCTATAACCAAGAGTACAATGTGAAAAGAACTGTATTCATTAGGTAATAAGAAATTTACTCGATCATATGAGGATGACTTAATTCTTGGCATGTAGCTTTGTGTGAGTGAATGTAGTACGATAGGTGCAAATCTCTAAGTTTACTTAATGGTGAGTTTGTCGAAAGTAAAGTCGCATGTCTATGATGACATAATGTTAATAGTTGATGACTTGAAAGGTAGTTAGTTTTGTTAGTTTGTGCAAACACTCTAGTCAGATTGATGGTGAATGATTAACTTATTTTATTAATGAATGAATGAGTTTGTAAATGTGTGTAGTTACATGAGTGGTCTGAATTTGCAAATGTATGAAACTTTATAAAGAATACACTACAAGAAAAATTGAATTTACCAATAGACAAAATCTATTAGTAAGAACAAAAATTTGTTGCTAAAGCAAAATTATTAACGATAATTTGTCCATAAAATGTTTATTGATGAATTTTATTAACGGGTTAAAAATATGTCAATAATTATCAATAGTCTAAATTTGTCAATAATCACTTGTTTGTAATCAGTGACAACTTTTTTTTTGGTAAATATCTCAAGTTGGTATCTTTCCTCCTCTTCTTCTTTTTCCTTTTTTTCTTCTTCTTTCTACTCTTCTTTTTCCTTATTCTCTTCCTCTATGTTATTCGTCGTCACTAACGTTATCTGTTGTTGTCATCATCGTTGTTGTATCCACCACCTTTGGGTCATCCTTTTGTTCTTCTTCTTTTTTCTCATCCTCTTCATCCTCTTTCTCCTCTTCATCCCCTCATCCTGCTGTTTTTTTCTTTGTCGTTGTTGTTACTATCGTCGTCCTTGTTGTCGTTGTCATCACCATCTTGTTGTGGTTGTCTCCTATTTGTCATCGTAGGTTCTCCTCCTCCTCCTCTTCCTCTTTCTCCTTCTTCTTTGTCTCTTATCCTTCTCACTCGTTTCCATTTAATTTATAACACATTCTTGTCAAATTTGGCAAAAAAAAAATTATGTCCATTTTATCAAAAAAATTACTGACAAATTTTAAAACATTTAATTACCAATGAATTTATCGATAAATTTAAAAATCAATTGTTGACTGATTTATCGATAGAATTTCAAAAAGTTCAATTACCAATAGATTTACTAACAAACTTTTATAAAAAATATCTACTTGTGATCTTTACTACAACATGATCAATATTTAAGTGGGGTTTTAGCACCCATTTTAACAATGAAAATATTTGTTGGTAATAAAATTATATATTATCAACGAATTTTAACCACAAATTTATTATCAACGAAAATATCGGTTGATAATTAAAATCTATAGGTAAAATTCGTCAATAAATTATAATTTACTGATGATTTGTTTTCACATTAGTAAAACTTTGTTGATAATTTGGTATTTTCTTACAATGATACTGGCTTATCTTTTATTTTTTATTTATTTTTTGTTTAATTTATGATGACAGTATTTACGAAGGAGGAGAAAGTTTTCTAGGTAGAATGATAGGTTGATAACAGTGAAATAGAAAATTTTTATTTTTATTTTTGAAAATATATATATATATATTTATTTGTGTGAATGTTTAAGTAGTAATATAAATTGTTAGAAAAGATGTTTCAAAATTAAAAATTAATTTTATTTCAAAATAAAACGATGTTATGTTTTGATTATTCTTAAAAAAAAAAATCATTTTTTATTTTTACAAATAGCATGTGAACCAACTTATCCACTGTGCATACAACATTTTGGTTTTGATTATATTTTGTAAATGTAACCATTAAAACCTTATATTAGCAGGCTAATAATGTGAGGATAAATCAAAACCAAGATAATCAATCACATTCCACCATCTCATCAGCATTGGCACCATCAAGATAAAGCTTTATAATAAGGTGGATCTCATTCTATATGTCTTCTTCACTGATTACAACTTCATTTTATATAAACTCAGAAGAAAAATGTGTACATCAACAACAAAAAAATGTCTTTATACATCAATATAAATAATATATATAGTAGTTATATTAGATTTATCCATTTCCTCAAGTTAAATTAGGTTGGAGAGAAACAAATTGCATTTAGTATTTAAGATTATTGTCAATACACAATTATTGCATTACGGAGACTAATAAATCTCTAACACGTGGCATGTTGACAAATAGAAAAGCTCCTTTGATTTAGCCGTATTCTTGGATTTTACTTTTAGGTTTCTTTCCGTGGAAGAACTGTGGTATCACCAGTATTCTCCTAACCTTATTTTTCACTCCTCTCTCTAGTTGTCTTCTTTTTAAGATTATGGTTTATGAATAATACTAAACTCTTTAACTAAACTCTAATCTATCATTTAACTCAAAAACTAATATCATTTTGTTTTTTTATGGAAGTAACCCAATCATTATCAGAACTAAATGGCAGGAATGAATACTTGCAATATATAACTGCTGCAAATAAGGTAAATTTTTGTGCATATTATAATATTCCAAGTTCAAACAACCCACAATTATTTATATTTTTCTCCTTAGGTAGTATTTTATTTATATGTCCTGAATCCTCTAGAATTTATATTTGAGACATTTCAGTTCAGTCAGTTATGTTTCTTAGAGTTTTTACCTAATTTTATGAATAGTATTTTTGATAAACGTTTTTTTTAATAAGTAGTAGTGTTCCTTATACGGACATACGGACGTATATTTTGTTTAACGTATAATTTGTTTAACTTATATTTTGTTTAAAACGTTATACAATTATATATAGAGAGTATGTCTTTATAAATTCAAATTGTTTATCTTTTCAAAGAACGTATTTTAAGATATTTTAACTATTAAATAAATCAAGGCAGTGAAAATATGATGTTTATTTAAATGTGTCATTTTGGACCAGCTTATTTATACTTGATTTTTAAATACATAGGATTGTCTTATAAAAATTAGTAGAAAAATATCTATTGCAAAATTAGCAAATTGTGCAGAAACATTACATAAACAAAATTTACTTATTTTATTAAATAAGCACTTTAAAAAAATAAAGACAAATAAATTTACCTTCATCTTAAACCTAATTAAAAATATTTTAATATTTTATAAAAATATATAGTATAAAAAATTATAATTTTTTATCGACAAATATCAGTTGTGTATAAAAAATATAACTTATTATTATTATTAAGTTATTATATTTGTGTTAAATTCTTTTATATAAACTTTTATAAGAATGTTGAAGGTTAACAATTTCTTATGCTTCTATATCTTTTTGCTATCTATAATTGATCTTTAGTACACCTAGGAATTTTTTTCACAGTTTGTATATAATTGTGTAATTTTTTGTAATAGGTTTTCATAAAATTAGTCTATCTCGAATGATTGCATTATTTAATATATTGAAACTTTAATAAGATTATGATAATTGAAACTATTGTAAATTTATGTAAAATCTAATTAATATAAAACATAATTATGTCTTTCTTTCTTTTATAATTTCACTTCTTTATATTTTTGTGTACTATATGCAATTTGATCTTTTATATTATTATCTCCTTAACAGAGTGAATAAGAAAACTTTCTGAATATTCACTCCTCAATAAAAAACAATTCACATTAATGTACAACTTTTCTTACAATTTGATCTCGTATTAAGCTTATATTTCATATTTCGTTAAACAAGATGTCCCAATATCATTGTTACTTAATCTTTAATATATATCATCACAATGAATTAATTCTAAATATATCTCAATTATTTTTAAAGAGAGATTCATTGACATCATAGTAAAAGACTAAGTACAAGAAGAAATGAAGTTTGTGATGACACATTTATTAGAAAGCGACAAGCAAAGCTAATGTCGTTGTCAAAACATTCAAAGAAATAGTGAGATGTAAGAATGAATATAAAAAGGAGGAGAGAGGAGAAGCTAATTAATCAGTGACATATTTGAGATTCCAATGCTCACTCCCTCTAAGAAGCAAGCAGAAAAAAAACAAAAATAGGTATAAAAATATATACAAAGGTTTTGCTTTTGTGTTCTCAGTCAAAAGTGTCCAGAAGCCAAGTTCATAAAAGATGAAAAAACACTACCATCACATAAGGCTGGAAAAAGTTTACCCACTCATATTTCCGAACCTCGTTTCTTAATCATTTGCCTAGTGAAATGAAATCAATCCAAGATGTGGGTCACAGCCACACAAAATATAAATATTCAAAACTACACTCCTTATCTCTTCTCTCTCTCTCTGCCGATCAAAGATCATTCATTAAGCCAAAAACTTTAAACAATTTAGGTTTTATGGATTGATTTTCAAGTGAATATTTATCAAAGTTTTATATATGAGTGATACAAAGGAGAGTACCAAAAAAGTAATATAGAAATAAAGAGTTATTTTTGAAATTGTCACTATAATTCAATAGGTCTCTTAGGACTTGAGTAATTGTGTTTCATTGGAAGGTTTGCAGTTTTTGTCAGAAAAACTCCACTAGGAAGGGTTTGCAGTTTTGGTCCACAAAAAATTGCGCTTGAGTGGTAATACTTTATGCTTAGTATTTGTGGATGTAGGTCTTGAGGTGCTGAACCACATCAAATTTCGTGTGTTTTTATTTATATTTTTATACTCTTATTTGTGGGTGTGCTTCTGCTTGAAGTTATTATTTTCTTAGTGTGTGATTTCTCAATATAAGAATATATAATATTAAACATATTTTTGTCATGTAAATAATAAGTAGTGTTCCCACCGCGTTCAATAGTCTCACACTGCTTAAGAGTCGAGAACAAATAAAGTTTAAATATTCATTTCTCCTTTCACCTTCTAATGCACCTTTTAAAGAAAAAAACTGTACAAAGAACATGCTCCAAAACAGACAATACCTCAGATGAGGAGTGATTGATTCTAATGATGTCACTAGGCAAACTTGATTCGGAACAATTAGCATTATTTGTCACATCCCATAAAATCTCTCCATGCTCATTATATTGAACATTATATATTATATACATATATTGAATTTAGATATAAGAGATTTTGCAGCTATTTTATTATCATCATCGGCACTTGACCAAAGTTAAGGAACAATATTTAGTTTTGATAGAATAAGTTCTTCTAACTTATCAAATAAAGTTCTTTTTCACATTGCATACATAGGAACCTCTCACAACTCTTGTCTAATGTTTTATATGTTCCTCAATTCATTTTCAATCTTATTCATGTGACCAAATTCAGAGAGCTTACTAACTTGATAGTCGCTGAGCGAGAATGTACTCGCTAAGCGAATCCAAATTCAGATAGCTTATGGACTTTGTAGTCGTTGAGTGAGAATACACTCGTTGAGTGAATTTGGAGAAATTTACCTCAGTGAGTTACATTAATTTATTTGTTGAGCGAGTCATTCAGTTGTTGAGTGAGTGAACATTTGTGCATTCTTCGCCTAGCGAATGGATGGTCTCGCTGAGTGAATACATCAGAAGAATCAAGTAATTATTTTCTATGCTAAATTTTGATGTGTTGTGGTAACTGTGCATTACTATTTATGAAATGATTGATTTGGAGATAATTGATGAATTAGCAATTGTTGATACTAATTCAAGGAGAATTAGTAATGGTTGTTACAATGTAAGCATTGATGTAGGGACCCATCCGAAAGTTATATTGATGCTCTAATAACTATTCAAATTCTCAAGTAGAGAGGAATGAAGTATGTGGTGAAATGAGCAAAAGGTCCTAGCCTAAGAATTTTACCTTGAATAAAAGTGTTAATGGACTAACATTGTGTGTGGTAATTCTACCACTCTGCAGAGCATCGTAGGCCATTACAAGTGAATAGCTTACTAGGGTGTGACATCAATGTTTGTATTTGGATAATTGAGTCGTAGCATTAGATTTCTATAAGAAATAGATTGATTGTGTATGACTTAAGTAACTGCATTGTGAATTGATTAAATCTTTTATTACAGTAGCTTATCATTCTTTTGTGTTTTTATCGTGGGATGATTACCTCTATTTGGTAAGAGCATATGTGATTGTAGATTTAAAAACACTTTTGAAAAATGAGAAATCATCAGTTAATTTAGTAGAAGGTAATGGAGAGCTGTAATAAGTGATTAGTTTATGTATGTAATTAGATTTAGTTTGTATAAATATTTTATTTTGTAGTCGTAATACTATATTAATATATTTTATATATTGAAAATTTGAACACCAAACACTAAATGAAACATCCTATTATACATATACAAAGTTGTTAACCTCATAAAAGTTGGAATATTATATTGTCTCGTAATAATGTAGTTTATACATATTTGAATAAAAATAAATTGATAATTTTAATAATTTTTTTTTTAAATCCAAATTAATTGTTGGTCTTATACATTTATTATTCTTCTTAGAATATATAAACGTACTTTAAATTACAATTATTATATAACTATAAAGAAAAAGTATAAAGGACGTAAGGTTGAATATTATAAAAGAATAAAAGTATTAATTGTTGTAAGGTTGAATATTATAAAAGGATAAAAGTGTTAATTGTTTTATTGATATTTTAAATAAAAATAAAAAAACTTGAATAATTTGTATTACTGTTGATTCTTTATTTTAATTTAAGTATGTGTTTGTTAAGCATTTTAATTAATTAATTTTCTTCTTTTCATTTACACAAATCTGATCTTCGTTCCATTTATTTTACTTTAACTTTTTAAATTCTCATTTTTTATTCAAATATTTGAGGACTTGTGATGAATTTATGACATAAAATACTTGAGTTTAAAAATAATATATATATATATATATATATATATATTTTTTATAAAAGTGTAAAATAAAATAAAAAAGTGAAAGAGAAAAATCTATACTTATATATAAAAAAATATTTTTCTTTACACATTATTTAATTGACTTTTAAATAATAATTATTATATTAATTTTATTTTTTAAAATTGTTACAGATTTCATTTTATTTTTTATTTTTATTATAATATTTATGTACCTTTTACTATTATTTCTAATTTTTTCTCTTGAAACTTAAAAACCGCATAGACACATGTAACACCTGTGCTAAAATAATAATGAAAAATTAACTAAAATGTTATAACATGTAACATTTATATTTGAAAATAAAGTAAGTTTTATCTAATTTTATATTTGAAAAGAAGTAAGTTTTATTTAATTTGAAGGGATTGACTACTTTTTATTTGTGTATACTTAATTAAAAGAGTAAAATGCAGTCAAGTATTTAAATTAAATTATTTATAGCATTACATATTTTTTAAAATATGTTATTTTTTAGTTAAACTATTTCATCTTTTACAACAAATAATTTTTTTATATTTGAAAAAAAAAGGTAAAAAATGATCGTCTCACAAATTTTTTTAATAAAATAATATGTGCATAATATTTTTCCTAAAGGTAACCATTATATTTTTTATTTTTTAATATAATTCGTTCAAATTTGTTTGTAAAATAATTATTTTTCAATTATTGAAAAACTATATTATTTCAGTTTACTCTTTCTTTTTATTAGGAATGATAATATTTTTGCATTAAAATATTATATATGGTTAAATTATTTTTAGGTTAATCAAGTTTCAAATTTCTAATATATGTAAATATTTTAGATTAAATTTTTAATATTTTTCAATTAAATTTTTAGAGTTAATTATTTTTAAAACTCGTATCTTAATAACACTCTTAAACAAATGAAGAATAAATAACAATTACATTATTCCTTTAAAAAAATTAATTAACAAAAAATTAATTATAAAAAAAGTATTAATTAATAAATAAATAAAATTTGAATAAAATTTAATTAAAAAAATTAAATTTACTTGAAATTTAATGAAGCCAAACAATATATAAAAATCAGAATGATGATAAACAACATATATATTTTTTGTGTGAGCCAAAGGCAAAGCGCAGGTTGATGATAGAAACAGATTCCCCTAAAAGTTACATAGAATGAATTAGAAGATGTTACATATAATATCAGCTTTTTGCAGCTTTATTTATTATTATTTTTTGATTTTTTAAAAACTGTTGGAAGTACTGAGAGAAAAGAGAATTAGAGGTAATAATTATGATGAGATATGGTCAAAAGAGCTTTGGAAGTTCGCAAAATTGTTCCATAGAATCACTGACCGTCACAGTACATAATAACGGACTTTTGACCACAATAGCAAATATTCAAAAACCTTTTGGAAATAGTAATCCCATTAATTGCATACTTAAAACGCTAATGCTCTCGCAACCACCTCATCAAAATCATTCAAAATTTAATTAATCCTGTGCTCGATAAACCTTTCAAATCAACCTTTCAAAATTTATATCTCTTTCAAATATTCATTATTAACGTTTGTATTTTTGAATATTAATGTTGTTTTCTTAAATAAAATTAATTATATTAAGACAAGAATACACATTTGCAGTTAGAATATAAATATTTTTAAAGACATAGAACACTTCATTATCCTCTGACTATTAAATAAAATCATAATTATAAAATATCATAAAAAATAAAATTAATCTGTAGAATAACTTTTATTTAGACTAATTTTCATTTATTTCTCTCTGTAAACAAAAAATTATAATTTTTTTTCTGAATTATGTCTTAATCTTATCATACAATTTCTTTAGTGTTTTTCTATTGTCAGTAGCATGTTTGTAACACACATTCATTGGTATTGTAATTTCTTGTAAGTTTTTACAATATTACATATTATTCAATTGTAGAATTTTATTAAATATAAATGTAATTTTAATATCTTTTTATTACATACACGTTGATATTGATAAATAATAATTCATTATTTTATATTATACTATATATTTAAACTAGTATCCTGATTATGATATGTTTTTTAGACTAGAATTTAAAATATAAATATTAATAAAGAAAGATTTTTTATATTACCCTTTTTTAATTATTGCATAAATTAATATAATGAAAGTATGATAATTACTTAAAAAATAAATTAAATTATAAATCTTTAACTATATTTCATCAGAAAAAAAAAGTTATCTTCTAAATAAGCAAAGAGTATATTTGGTACTAAATTCAATATTATTTCTTATAAAGTAAAATAATGATACTTATTATTTAATTTCTGTGTCTATTGAAAATAAACATGTTATTTGAAATTAATATTATTGATTAACTTAGTTAGAATAATACCAAATAAGAAAAATTCAAATTTAATTATAAATCATATTTATCAATCAGATTAATCAATTCATAATTATTTTAGTTAATTTGAGATGATAAATTATTAAATTTCTCTCAAAATAAATATAATAATTTTATTCCAAAATAATAACAATAATATTAATTTGAGACAGTAAATTAAATTTTTTTATACATAGAAGATAATTAATGTTTTAATAATTATATTCTATCAAACTTGAATGATTATCTTATGCAAATGCAACACAGAATGTGCTGTGTACAGTAGTACCTTGTGACTGAAATACTTATCCCAAAGCAAACATTTGAAATTTATATTTTTCTTTCTCTGCTTTTTTCTATTTTTGGGTTAACCATCATTCACCTTCGCCTTCTATGATTTTAAGATTCTGTGTCATACCCAATTTCGTAACCCTAACAACAACTTTGACCACCCTAAGTGGATCACTCCATTTCAAACTAACCACGTGAACGAAACGCCCTTTTATTTTAAAACATAAAACATACTCTAATAACCAATCATGTGCCATAATCAAACAAAATTATCTTAAATTTAATTTTCATGTTTGAATTAATGAACCATTCTAAATAAATATCCGGTTAGATTCTCTAAAAAAATAGTTCCACCCAAATCATATGCCATTAAATTTCATTAACTAACCTTATTTTAGCCGTTATCAAACAGAATTTAGTTTCATGTCAGTCCAAAACCACGCGTTTCAATTTTTGTTTTTGTTTTTTAAATTTTTGTGTCTCTCCCTTGCGTCCAGCGTGAGCAAGCAACATAACCTGACGTGACGAATGCTAATTTAACAGACAAGATCTTATTTTATTTATTTAAGAAGAAAAGAAAAAACAAAAACATATTAACTAATAAAATGACTTCTCTTCTTCCTTTCTTTTGCCATGGTTGTCTGTTCTCTTCTTTTAAGCTCTAAAAACATATAAAAAGCAGCGAAAAGAGAAAGAGGGACACAAAAAAGAGACAGGATTTTTTTTAAAATTTTTTTTTTTGAAAGTGTCTTCTTGCTGATTGGGGGTGGAAAAAATAGATAGAGACTATTTATTTTGGGGGAGGTTGGGAGAAATGTGACCAGTCACCACATTTTTGAAGCCCTAGAAAAAAAATTTGAAAAAAAAAAAAATGTTGGTAGTGGTGTATAGTATATAGTGTCCTGTCTTGGCTTCTGCGATAAGAGGAAGTCTACCACCACACACACAAACCCACCAACAAAGCTCTGCTCAAAACACAAAAACAAAACACAGTGAGAGTGAGTGAGAGAGTGAGAAAGAAAGAGAGAGAGAGAGAGAGTTTTATTGTAATGGATAAAAGCTGTCATCCCTCTGCAGAGTCTACTAATACTAGTATAACCACAAGCTCTGGTAGCAACACCAGGGATCAATACCTCAGGCACCTCAACAAGCTTTCTCAAAAGATCTCAAAACCCATCATTAAAAAACCCACCTTTGATCATCCTCACCCTCAGCCACAGCCACAGCCACAGCCCCAGTCTCAGCCTCAGCCTCAGGCCCAGCCTCAAAACCCAAACCCGCAGCCGCAGGCCCAGCAGAACTTGCAGCACCAGCCACCGGTGTACAACATCAACAAGAACGAATTCAGGGATGTCGTTCAGAGACTGACGGGCTCGCCGGCGCACGACCGCATCTCAACGCCTCCGCCCATTCAACAGCCCAAGCCTCCCAGCTCGCGCCTCCAGCGGATTCGCCCTCCTCCCTTGCCGCAGATTACCAACCGCCCGCCTCCGCTCCTCAATCCCACCACCCTCCCCCGCCCTCAACTCCCCATCGTCAACTCCAACTCCGTCCCCTTCAACAACTTTTCCGTCTTCGCTAGACCCCCCGCTCCGTTATCTCCTCTCCCGCCGTTCCCCACCGTCCACGCGCCCGCCGAGTCCCCCATCTCCGCCTACATGCGCGATCTGCAGAATCTCGTCGGTTCAAACCCCAAACACTTCTCTGGCTTCTCTCCCTTGCCGCCCCAGCTTCATCCTCAACAAGAACAACAACAGCAGCAGCAGCAGCAATCACAGCAATCGCAGCAGCAAGCCATGGTTCCTTTGCAAGCTTCGTTTCAGATGCCGTCTTCTCCTGTGCCGTTTGGGTGCTTGAATTCGCAGCTGGCGTCTTACCCTCTGCTTTCGCCGGGGCTTCTGTTTTCCCCAACTTCCGGACAGCTGGCGTTTCCGCCGCTTCCGCTCTCACCCACTGTGCCGGTTCCGAGCCCTCGATGGAGAGGGATTTGAGAGGGTGAGGTATGATTGGTTACAGCCATGTTGAGTTAGCTCAACCTTTAGGATTTTTTTTTTGTGGGTGGATGTTGGTGTTACCTGTACATGGTGCTGGTGCAGTGCTAGTGGTAGAGGGTGGGAATGGGGATTTATTCAATTCGTGGATGTTGGACTTTAACTGGTCCGCAGCTGCTTAGTTTATTCTGTAAATGGGATATCAAAGACATCGAAAAGGGACAATTTTGCATTGGTGTTTTGGGGATGCAAAAGCAAATTAGATGTTATACAGTTATAGTTGGATTATTAGTATTATTATTATTATCATGATGATGCTGTTTTTTTAATATAATTAAAATCTTAATTGCTTTCACTATTGTTTTTATCTTTGGTTAATTATTGTATATGTCCTTACCATGTAGATTTTGTCATTTATTTCTTTTCTGATTGTGGTAAAGATCGTTTTATCGCTAAGATCCTTTTCTGAGAATTGTTGTTGACCAACTCCATTTCCTTGAAAACGTTTAAGTGGACGAATCTTTGTTCTGTAACACAGCTTGTCATTTGGGTTCATGTTTCTGCTAATGGCAACATCCCATTCAGTTAGACAAAGGTTGAAATTATTCTACTCAACCTTTTTATAGAAAGGACAAGTAATTTTGCCTGCATGTATAACCATTATTTTTCTCTTTTAGCCTGCAACTTTATATCAGTTCATCTGTTCTGGAATGATCACATCCGTTTGTAATGTCATAAATTGTAGCTTAGGCTTTTGAATATGTTTTCAAGGTATTCTGCCGTGTATTATTATGGCCTAATGCTTCACAATTTTGTGCTCTTGGTTAGCATTTTGAGACCTCATAGTCTTAGGATAGATTGATTGTGATTCTTTTATCATTTATATTCAGGATTGAAGTTTGTGGTGGTTCTTTAAACTTTAAAGGTAGTCCTTTTGGTTGGTTAAAATTTTATTTTGAAACATTCTTAACTAGATGCTCACAAAAAAGGTATAAGGAATTTGATTATTCAGCACTAATATGTTCTGGTGTGATATTTGTGGAATTGAAGATAACTAGTTTTAAATTTGGGTAGCACCATATGTAGAATATTATGTTATAACACTCACAAGTTGAAGGATAAACAGGAATTAACTTTGTAGTCTGTAGCATGAATCCCTCTTGTAGAGAAAATCATGTTTCATATCCTTCCTCACTAAAGAAGAGAGTAAATTGATGTGTTTGCTAGCCATTTCACATGGCTTATATAACTTGTCCCAAAATTGTGTTCTTTCAGCTGTGACAGAAGGAAGCCAGAGTGCATGGCTTTCTTGACATTGAGTAGGAACACATGATTGTGGCAAAGTTCACTAAATATATGGTAGTTTTCTGAAGTGATTGATGGTAAGTATTGATTCTCTTAGGTTTGAAAGTGTTCCTCTAATTTGTGTTCAGATTCTTGAAGTTGAACTATATGGCTTTTGGCAAATGGAGTCTCAGATTCCATTAGTGTTAGAGTGTTTCTTGCATTCATGGTAGATTAATGACTGAATTTTCCTCCACAAAGGTTGATTTCTAGAGAAAATAACACTATGTAATCAGTGTGGACTGAATAAGTCAATTTGAATTTTCTTTTTCCAGTCCGGCAAGTACCTGAAGGTTGTTGTTTGTGTTGTAATTTGTCAAAGGACACATCACATTTGTTTACACTGCTTTTTCTGTGCAGAGATTGATTCTTTTACTGATAAAAACACATGGTGGGTCTTCTGTGCTGGAGATGAACGAATCCTTTTGTAGGGAATGAATTTTTGCAAATCTTAGTATCACAACAATAAAGAGTGATAGTACAATATCTTTTTCTTTTAATAAATTGATTTATACTTTGTAACATAAAATCGATGAACTCGTAATATAAAGGGGGATAATTCTGTGGTATTTCAGCCTTGTGTAACAATAAATAGCTCAGTTCTAACCAAGAATTTGCTTATCTTTTTCATGTGAATGTAAAGATATCCGTTAAAACGACATTATGCAGAGATCATGATATGCTTGAACTCGGATATTTTTCTTCAAAATAATACTAAAAATAACGTTCAACAATGTGGTTGTATTTTTTTTTTGCATCACTCTACATCGTAAAATTCAACCTACATTCAAATTTCTTCACCCAACGCTTAGTTATTGACAAAGGCTGGCATGAGCTTGCAGAGAGATAGAGCCATGCAGGAGCGGAGACTGACCCAATAAGAACCATGATTTTTTGCAGACAATTTTTAGTACATTTCAATACGCAATGTCTTATTTCTTTTACTTACTTGCCAAAACATTAATTAATGCTACTTGCATGTGGCTTCATATTTTCAGAAAAAATATTTGTTTATTGATTTTTTTTAAAAGTAACAACCAATAATATTATATTGAAGTGATAATAAATATAAATAAATTTTAGAATAAAGTAATAATATATGAAGTGGTATAGCAATTGTATATAATACTAACAGTTTCAAAATATCATGACTCTTGTTTTAATAGAACTTGTTTACTTTAATATATCTTGTCTTTACTTTTATTAGTAAAGTTGTGACATTAAGGTATAAGGTATTTAAATGTATTTTTGAAGTACTTTTACTTTAAATTTTTAATATAATTGTGTAATTTATACTATCTTTATATATTAAAAATTTATATATATTCTTTTATTTTGTATTATTAATTAAAATATTTATGTGTATATATTTAAATATTAATAGTGTACCATACCTAGCCGAACTCAATCAAGTAAACAATATACATACCAAAACCGCCTAGCATCTGGTACCCGGATACCATCGACACAAAGTCATCTAGCCAGGTAGCCGGTCGAAACCGACTACTTGTCTAGAAGGTTAACTAACATCAATGCCCCGCCTTCAATAAGCAGCCTCCAGGGCCTGTTTTGGGGCCCAAGTCAAAACCCGGCCCATGCAATGGTCAAACGTCATTAATATTCTATAAATACACGTGGACCCCATCATTTAAAGGTACGCATTCATTAATTGTTGATTTGACTCTTTGAGAGCTTTGACTTACTTGAGCTTCGGAGATTTTTCTGCAGGTAACCCCTCCTGGGTTCAAGCCGACATGTATCGAATGCGAAGAGGCCAACTGAAGAGATAACGGACTACAGGGTAAGGTGACACTCGTGCCTAACTTATCTTATTTGTCCCTCTGCAGGAACAAATAGAAATAAAAAAGTATTTTTTTAATATTTCTTTTACACCATCTTTTATATATATATATATATATATATATATATATATATATATATATATATATATATATATATTTGAATAATATTTGAATAATATCGCGACATTCATGACTAAGTGGTGTTAATCTTTATTCATTAGAAATATAAAATAGTAATTAAAAATTGCCCAGTCTTAAAATATCTATTAAAAAAGTTGTATTATTAAAAGATCTATTAAAAACATTAGTATTATAAAAACATGAAAATTCAAATTTTAAATTTTACACATGAAATAATTGCTGTTTTGAAATGTTTAAAAATTATATTTCAAGATTTGTTAACTTCTAAAAAATCAACAGAGTTCTTTTATACACTTTTTTTTACCTCAAAGTGATGAAAATATCAACTAGATGTATGTATAAAATTAAAAGAAGGAAATGGTTGAAAAACAAATTATATAAATAATAACTTAGAGTAAAAAACATGATTACTGTATAAATTTTATGTAATGGAATGTTAAGTATGTATAAAGTTTGTATGCATTTGAATATATTTACCACACAAGATGATTGATTTGGAGGTGATATACTAGTTCGTTTGAACGAATTTGAGAGAAATAAAAAGGAAAGAATAACGAGATCATTCCCTCTATTGTGAGAAGTTTTGAAGACGATATAAATGAGATTAAATTATGCCCTCCCTTCATATTTTATTTTCTTAATTCAATTTAATTTCTGAACATCCTCAATTTAATTCACAAGCATCTTCAATTTAATAAAACTTGGAAAAATAATTATTAATTTTATTTTTTTATTAATTTTTTTTATAAATTTTGTTATTAAAATGTATTTTGAATTTATTTATTTTAATACTTTTTATAAAATAAATCTAACTTATCTATTTATAATTTAAATTATTTTGATCATCAAAGACAATTTGATATTTTTATTTATTTATTTATTATAATTAAATGACTTACAATCTTTCACAAATTTTACTTCTAAATTCTTTAAAATAAATAACACAAATTTCATTATCTAATCCATTAATCCACTCAAATTCATAATTTCTTTTCGTTTTCGAATCGATCTTTGACACGCAATTTGTTTTCCCATTGACCATCTAAATTTTTTGATTATTTTTTGATTGATGTGTTACTCTGTAAAATCAGAAAGGAAATAAAAGAGAGATTGTGTTTTATATAGAGGAATACAAAGATAACAGGCTGGAAATGGTTCAGCCCAGTAAGAGGTGGACTAAGATCTTCAACAGCAATCCAAGAAGACAAGGTGGCCTTTTGGGCTGATTGTATTGGTGAACGGATAAACTTGTTCTCACCAGTCAATCATACATCATGATGCAGTGATTGATGGGCTGTCCAGGGAAGAAAATCAATTGGAATCAGATAGCATCATTTCTTTCTTCAGTTCTCCGCCAATAATTCTAATTCTTTAGAATGCTGTAGTCCAGTCTCTATCCATCTTTAATTTGATTTATGAGTCCTCGTAACACATTTATATGTACATGTAATCCAGTACTACTCAACCGTTTATGTCAAAATAGTAGAGAAGGCGACATCAATCAGCTAAGGAGGGGGCTCTGACAGGAAAGTCTAAGCTTTATGTCATTCAGAACAAAACAGTTTGTAACTTTTATGAATGAAATAAAATGATTCCCACTCATGCATTTAGCTTTCATTATTTTTCATTTCTCAACAAAACATTTTTATTATTAATTTTATTTCTCTGGGTCATTTTATATTTATTCATCATACTTTTCATCAATCAAAATCTAAATTTTCTTACACATTCATGAACTAAAATTTGAAAGTTATAAAAAATGAAAGATTTAATATGACACCTGTAAATCTATGATTTCAACCGATTCTAAATACAAAATGTTAAGAAAGTAATAGGAACCGTTACTATTAATTATTTTTATTTGTTTAAAATTTAATATGAACCGTTACTTTAAATTGAGGCACCAACTAAACATTAAATGACTCAATTTTGATAAAAATCACAACTAAACTTCTATTTGACCAATTTTACTATTTTGAATATTTCATAAACTTTAAAAAACGATAAAAGTATAGAAAACATTGCTAGAATTGTTAAAAATACAAATCAACAATCATTCTTTCAATACCATAATTAGAAATTAAAAATCCAACGGACAAATATAACGCTCATCAAGGAGTTCTTTAGTGACCTCGAACAGCAGACCTTCTATTTCAGAGAATGAAATGTACAATCCTCAGAATAGTTAAACGTACAAAACCATAAACCAATTCCAACAAAACACATCAAGTTGAGAAGAGAATCTTAAAATTCCAATTCCATAAAAATAAAAACTTCAGTGTCCTTAATAAAATAGGCAATTTGGAAAACACTTGAAAATGGAAGGACAAACTAAAACGGCCCAGTACATCCACAATTCATAACAGACATGAATGCCTAAAATTCCAGCACCAAAGATATAAGCAACAAACACCTCCCTTCAAAAAGATATAGAGGAGAAGTTCAATTCTAATTAGCAGTAAAACATCTTTACTGATCATCCTGTTTCGGTGCTGCTTCTTTAATTTCATCTGCTCCGTCATCCTGAAAGCACAGTAAATTTCATCAATAAGTTGTTCATAAGAAAACGAAAAAAACGCGATGGACGAGCTTTGGCAAACTAAAATCAATACCTGCATGTCCGAGGTCCAAAGGGTGAGGTTATCACGAAGCAGTTGCATGATCAAAGTGCTATCCTTGTATGACTCCTCTCCCAATGTATCCAATTCAGCAATCGCTTCATCAAAAGCCTAGTGCATATCAAAAGGATAAAGATTCCGGCATGAGTTCGAAATATGCCATCAAAACAGAACATCTCATAGTAAAGTTACACAGGTCAGGTACCCCATATACAGTAGTCAAGTATTGATCGATTGTTGTATGCGACCTATAATTTTAGACTTCCAAAACTTCATTGTGAAATCCAATAAACATTATACAACGCATTCTAGCTACAGGTAAAGTATCAACAAGTGTACAAAGCAAACTCCCTGTTCCATATTTAAACGCTAGAATCCAACAAGTAACATCATTGTTGCTTTAACATTAAAGAGTTACAATTTGGACTTGACATAATTATTAATGGACAATAATAGCTGCAGATTTCACTGCAGGGGGCCCAATTCCATCCTTTTCCCCGGAAAACATGGAAAACTCTGCTCAAAATATAGTAACCACAAACATACATAGCAAAACAAAGGCCATAATATTCAGTTTCTCTAAATCTAACCTGTTTTGCAAGGTTGCAGGCACGATCAGGAGAGTTAAGGATTTCATAGTAAAACACGGAGAAGTTCAGAGCAAGGCCGAGCCTAATTGGATGAGTTGGAGGCAGTTCGGCATTTGCAATGTCCTGCAAAACAACGAAACACGTTAATACATCAACAATAAATGAAAAGATAGAAAAGAAAATCGTTCAATTCAAATTGTTCAGAATTTAAACGCACAGATATTTCATACGCAGTTGCAAAAGATTAGCATTTAAAACTAATATTAGCGAAAACATTTACGACAATGAAACAAATCATGCTTAACCGCTCCACAAAACCGCACCGACTAAATCGTGCAGATTTCACAGACAGGTTAACAAAATCGTAAAATTACAAGTCACAAACGGAAATCTAGATAATAAATCGAACAGATCTGAATCACGAAATCGGGATAATAAGAAATTGAAAGGAGAAAAAAAAGGCTAACCTGAGCGGATTTGTATGCAGCGAGAGTGCTCTCGGCAGCCTCCTTGCGCTCAGCGCCGGTCTTGAACTCGGCGAGGTACCTGTGGTAATCGCCCTTCATCTTGAGGTAGAAGACCTTGGAATCGCCGGAGGAAGCAGAGGGAATAAGGCGAGAGTCGAGGAGTTTGAGAATACCGTCGCAGATGTTGGAGAGCTCGGACTCGATCTTGGATCGGTAGTCGCGGATGACGGAGACATGGTCCTCGTTGCCGCGGCTCTCTTCCTTCTGCTCGATCGAGGAGATGATGCGCCACGAGGCACGGCGCGCTCCGATGACGTTCTTGTAGGCTACGGAGAGGAGATTCCTCTCCTCGACGGAGAGTTCCTCGTTGTCCGCGGCAGCGGACACCTTCTCCATGAACTCCACCATCTCTTCGTAGCGCTCGGCCTGCTCAGCGAGCTTCGCCATGTACACGTTCTCTTCGCGAGGCGTAGGAGCGGCCGCCATTGTGGAATCCTGGAGAGAGAGCGAGATCTGGTTAGGGATTAGAGAGAGACAGAGAGAAAGGGAGGAAACGATGAGGGAGACGGAGATCGACGAAAGGGAAAGGGTGGTTTTGAGGGTCTTGCGTCCGATAATTGCGTTTTGAGAAGCGTGGGTGGGGTCGTTTTGGCGATCGAATATGGACCGTTGGATGGGGATTTTTATTTGGAAATAATTTTAATATCTGAAAATTGGAAATTCCGTTGTAGTAATTTAAAATTTAAATTCAAAATAAGGAAAAAGAGACAGCTGTCATTGACACGGGATTTTGATACTCTGTGTTGTTGTTGTATGGCGAAAAGGTTGGTGAGTCTCTCTCTCTGTCTCTCACGCACACTCTGGCATTTACGAATCTCCCTTCTTTTTAATTCATCTACGACCAGGAATAATATTCGTTTTCGTTGGTTTCAAAAGTTTCAACTTTGAATGAATTGAACCAAAAGAGTTGGCCATTCAAAAATTCAATCATGGCTAATAGGGAAAGGAAAAGGAATGGGCTGGGTTGGTTGGTAATGGGCCCATTTTAATATTGGATTCGACTAGGCCCTTAAAAGTGCTTTTCACTGTATCTTTTCTTCTTCTTTTTATTTCTCCGGTCCTCGTTAATTAAGAATCAACAAAAGTGGTAGGTCACCATAGGCATTACGCACTACTCTGCCCAACCTGCTCTGCGCTCGGTCTTTACTTAATAAAGCTAGCTACACAATTTCCATATAAAACATTATGTCACCCTAGCAACCTCTTTCAAATCAATGATCAAAAAAATCAAACCAAAATTATATTATATAATTGTTTGATGAGAAGTGGATTGCGAACTGTTGGACCCAATCAGAAGTTAAATGAATAAGTCGGTCAGAAAAGTCAACTGCTAAAATTATTTACTCCTTATATTTTAAGCACAATGTTTGGAGAGTTATGGTGTTGGACCTTATCAAAGGCCAATTAGTAAACCTTCTTAAATGTGGCCAATTCGTAAATAGAAGCATTCACATTATTGTAAACTTTATTCTTTGGAGGACTGTGCCTTTTGGCCCTAAAATCGACTAATGAGGCAATTGTAGATCACCAATAAGCCTATCTTAAATATACATATATATAATCTAACACACCATAATTTATATAAGGATATAAAAAATATTTAGAAGTAGAAGTGGTCTTTAATAAATGGAATTTGAATATTTTATTATTAAAATACAAAGTTTATAAATGAAAAAGAAAATTTAGTCACCGTTTCTTTTTATAAACACCATGATCTCTCTATAAACTATTATTTTTTCTTTTTATGTCTCCTCTCCATATATTTTTTTTTTCACACTCTCCATCTCTTTTACGATCTACAATAAAAGTTCTAGCATATAGTACAACAATTATGTCTGATCAAAACATCTGAGTTGTTCATCCTTTACTTTTTTTTTAGAGTTGTTTTGAAAATTTAGCATGATAGATTGAGTGATTCTTGCATGTGACATGTTTGAATTCAAGATGAATTTCTAATTGTTTAAGAGTGTAAAAACATGTTCAAATTATTATTTGAGTTTTTTTTTTTAGTTATTGCATCTCATGTGGGTGAAGTTTTTTAGAACTAAGGAAACCTAGTTATTTTTTGATAAATATTATAAGTTAAATGATTTGTTATAAGCAGAACATCAAAGTCTAATTCAACACATAAGTCTTACAAAAAAAGAGTGAAGTGCCTATGATGACATGATGACACGAGAAGTTAAACGTAAATTTTATATAAATATATATATATATATATATATATATATATATATATATATATATATATATATATATATATTCATTCGAGAATGAATAGTATAATGTAATTGTTAGAAGGAGGTGTTACATGTTATTTTATTCTTAAAATTACTAATATATTTTTGAAATGTAATAAAAATAAAAAATATTTTTCTTAAAATTAAATATCTTTAATATTGTTCTTAGGAATAGTCTAGATAAGTTTGTTTTTGAAGATAGATTTGAAAAAATGGATTTAGGAGAAAGAGAAGTAAAAGTGATATTGTTTTTGTTTAAGATGGATTTGAGAGAGAGTCAATAAATAAATTTAGGAAGATTTGAAGGTAAAATTTAAATTATTTGTTTTAACGTTTAGGAAGGGATTTGAATGTGAAATTGAAGAGAATTAAAAAAAAGATTTATAAAAATTTGTGAGTGATTTAGTAAATATAATAAATAAAAAATATTTTAAAAAATTAAATATAAGATTATAATTTTATCCTTATTATTAAATTTGATATTTATTTTTCTAATTATCTTTCATTCAACGTTTTTTCTTCATTCACAGTTCTCTAAATAGAAATTCAACTCAAAACAATTATTATATACTAGCATAAACAAAGGCGCGATCACATTTTTTACATATACATGATATTAGTAGATGATGATATTGTCATGTTATTAAGTTAATATATAAAATAAAATTATATTTATAAAAAATAAAATGGAATATATCAAAAAAGATGAGAGAATAATGATTGATAAATAGGAAAGAGATAGACAATTTTATAAAAAATTTGTAAAAATAACAGTCAATTTTCAAAAATTTAATAAATAATTATATTTTAAAGGATAAAATTTGAAATTTGAAATGTGAAAAAAAAGAGAGAATTCTCTCATTGTTATAGATATAATATATATATATATATATATATATATTAATAAATTATGTTTATTTTGAAGATATTTCGTTCGATTTCTTTACAAATATCTTCAAATGCGCAAAGAAAGAAAGAAAAAAAGAGAGTAAAAAGTACATTTTCTGGTACTATTACTTCTTTTCTTCTCTTTCCGCCCATCACAAATCTGTCTGCATAAGCAAACAAATTGCAAATGATCAATGATTTAACAATTGATACTAGTTGAAGACAAATAAGAATCTATATATAATGAATTTAAAAGTACCAACAATTTAGCAAAATTACACCAATGTATTAATAAAAAATTAGGAAATTAAGGAAAAAAAATACAAAATTTGAATAACGAACTTTTGATGAAGAAAGTTAATTATAATATTAGAAAAAAAGTTAACTACAAAAATAAATGAAAAAACAACAACAATATTCTAGTCCCTGGTCTTTTAATAATTATAATATAATAATCATTTATTTAAATGCAGAGCTATTACAAAAATAAAATAGAAAAGCCTAAAAGCATAAGAAAAGTTTTTATTATCTTTTAGTATATCTTAAATAATCGATAAAATGAAATTGACCAATAAAACAAAGGGGAAGTGTGTTTGACCAAAAACAAAGAAAGAGGGAGAGAGAGGGTTCAAGTGTTTGACTATGTTCTATTAATTGTTGTGTGGCCTCTTTGGTCGCTTTGTCTTTAAAACGTTGTCCTACATCATTGCTTTCCACTACTAGCAGGATGACATCAACATCAAAGAAGGAAAAATGCAAATTTTCAGTGGCTGTTGGTTCAATTTTCCATCTAGTTTTGAAGTTGGTTCAGTTCAACATCACTAATTATGGTGATAAATTTTAGTAGCGTTCATTGAAACCTTTCAATTGTAATTTGTAAGGAGTGACCTTAAATGCAAACCACATCGTGTTGCCTTTCAAGTTTCTTGTTCAGAATATAACTTTTCTTATAGCATGTGCATCTCAGTTGATTAATATTAATCCAAAAAAAAATCAAACGTATCAATACACAGTGAATTGTGAATTTTTTGGGGTCACGTATATATTAATATATTCAAACAAAAATGTAATGACTCCGCAACTAAATTATCAAACAAAATGTAATGAATGAAAAAGCTAACGACAAAAAAATACATGTGCTGAACTCTCCTCTCTCATTTACGGGTACAGAATATAGTACAGGACAAGTTGAATATTTATCATCACTGAGGCTCCGACGTGCATTCGGTTCCAAAAATATTTAAATGCTGCCAATGGTCACGGAAAGCCTTTGTAATTGTTCAGTTCCCCCCACACTGCCACCTCAACTTCTTCCCATGACTGTGCCGACCTCAGTTCTTCCCATATGCTAAAAAGAGCTCCCAATACATTGTCATCATGCAAGATACAATAACACCTACAATTTCAAGAAAATTAATAAAACCCAACCAGCTACTTCAACAATTACTATTTGTCAAAACCATAATCCTTATTCAATAGATAGAATAAAATTGCTAAAAGAAAATACGGGATAATAATTCAATAACATTAAAAAAATTGAATGCCGCTAGATTAACTGTTGACAAAATCCTTAAAACAATTGTATCATTGTTTGAATTATAAAATGCAAAGAAGTAAAGTCTCTACTCCATTGTTGCAAAGAAAACGAAACTGAGTAATAGCTTTACTAGTGTAGTTCCATCCCATTTAAGTTAAATTAGGGGAAGAAAAATAGAGACATGGGATTGATGGGGACAGAACGGATTTTACAATGATATGCTTCAGTTTACACTATTAGACAATCCGAACCGAAAACAAAAGTCATTTCATTTCCATTCCATTGATCCAAACATAACGTTATACTTTTGATAATTTGACCACAAGAGAAGCGTGTAGGACAAAGTCATCATCAATGGGTTCCGCAACTCTATTTGCGACTGACAGATTTACAATTACCAATTTCTCAAGAAGTGTTTTTGTTTTAAACCGCTGTTAGTTTCAATTAAATATGCGAAATGCCTTTCAAAAGAGTTAAATAAATAAATATTCTAGTGAAATATCGTAAAATTCATTTTCCAATGTCAATAATTATTAACGCTATAATTAGTACTAAAAGAATCCATCTTGACTGGGTATTTCATTGACTATAGGTAGACAGACTATTTTACATTTCTAGATAAATTTATTCGTGTAAATTGAACGTTCATAAGAACTTAATTATGTAAGAATTATGGAGACCGTTACTTACATGGCAAGATATGAAAGTCGGCCAAACTTTTGATCACCCTCTGTTGACTCCCACCTTGATACCTCACGAACAAAAGGAAGTTTGTAACTTTCTAAAAACTGCTTAAGGAGACGTGAATCACCTCTAAACACATCTAAATAAATTGGTATCAAGTCAACAAGAGGATCACCTGCAAATGAAAAAAAAAAAAAAACTAAAATAACCACCAAATAGAAATAACATCAGAATATATTTACCGCAGTTATACTTTCGTCCACATCTGCCTGGAGTTAAAGAGTTGATGTAGAAATGATGAGTCAATCATAAATAATTGTACACTTAATTATAAATATATTAGACAGACAAATAAGAGGAAGGTAGAATAAGAACTATAAAAACCATCCTAACAGGGTAATGGAAGAAAATTGTGAAAACAGAAAAAAAGGGAGCGGCATTCCTCTGAAAGTCTAATGAAGAATGAAACATAAGTATGAAAACACAATATTTCGGGAAATTGTTACAACGATAACAAATTTAGAACAACTAATTCTTTAGGGAGAAAGCAAAAAATCATGATGATTACTTTTTGCTGAAGAACATGCATTAGCCTGAAAACGGTAAAAGTAGTGCATGTAGATATGAAGTCATAAATAAATGAAAAATAAATACTACGGGGGTGTTAATAACATGTATTTTTTCGTGTATATCACAGAAAACACACCAATTCAACTGTACAGATAAAAAAAAAAAATCTTGTAGATTATGAAAGTACTTAAAAAACTATGATGCCATACGATCACAACATTCCGATATAAGTTCAATACAAATTTCCTGGATATAGGAAAGCAGAAGTACTGACCTATTGAAAGATCGCTAAAGTCAAGAATGTGACTAGGACACCATGATTTTACTTCATAATTACTCAACAAAACATTGTCCAGCATGGTGCTATCTTCATTATTCGCAGCAGCGGTAGAGCAAACCAATGATGGTTTCATGTAAATGTTATCATCCATAATGTCCGTGTGTATCCAGGAGCAAGGTTTACAAGCATAGTTTCCAAACTTCTGAAGTCCAATAAAAGTTACATAGATTATAGAAACAAATCAACTCTAGCATATCCACACACAAGTTGATATCAAAATGTGAATTTGAGTTTAGAAAAAACCTCAGCAAAATCGGGTGGAATATATTCATCAATCTTCTCAATGAGTTTGATAGGAATTGGATCACCCCTGCAAAATAGAGAATAGTATGTTACAGAAGAACATAGGTAGGCAAAACAAAAAAATAAAACATAATAACACATGAACAAAGTTCAAATAAGAAGGATTGAGTCAAAAGAAAGCTTTAAATAGTTGTTAAACACCGCTACTGAAATTGGCAGTTTTCCTATCTATAAGAACTCCTTTTGAACTTCAAAGTGTTTGGAAGGCTATAAAATTTTCATTCCTATGCATAAAAAATTATGTTTTCCCCTCGGTGCATTTCTTACATATCAACTAATTCAAACCATACTGTTTAACAGGAAGTCAGGGCCAAAAGGGACAAACTGTACCACTTGGTCAAACGGGTTGACACATCTTTCCTCATCTTTGCTAAGGTTCTGGTGAAGAGCCACCATTCTGCTGTAACATTTGATTTACTGTTAACAGTAGCAATGCAACCATTGGCCTCAACCAAGCTTAATTCATGATCAATATCAGAGAAAGATGAGATATTTGGAGGCGGATATGACAACAGGTGAAGATAATGCAGTTGCTCCCCCAAGAATGAGGCCAAGTTTGTTGTATCTTCCCATGTCAGTTTATCTCTTCTGCATAAAACAAAATACATAAGATACAGAGAATTATGTTACTTCTAGAAATAAGCAACTATAATTGCTACTAATTAACACTAAACAAGAATGACATGACTTACAGATCTGCAAACATATTCCCTGCACAACGTTTTGTTATCACATATGGCCATATGTATGAGTTACCAGCTAAGCTACCTGATTCATCCACAGGCATCCCAGCATTCTTATACTCAAACTGTTTCCTGCCCCACACCCCAAATGAGAAATCATCAACATTGCATTTCCTACTGGTGATATTGTTTTTCACAATGATATCAGGTACACCTTTTCCATCCCAACTTAAATTGGTACAAGATCCATTTTCAAGATAAATAATTCCACTGGCCAAAACATCAGGTATATGTTTACTAAGCGGGGAGTTGGCTTCATGCAACCGGCTTTGAAACTCTAGCTGTAAAATATACAGAAAAAAAATATTAAAATTAGATATGCGTACAATATAAGGAATGGAAACATAATGCCAATAAAGTAGTACCTCTGTGCCTAAACCATAAAGTGAAGCTTCCAGTCCTCCTTCAACAAAAATCTTAACAACAGTGTTTCCCACTAAATAAACCTGGTTAGATAACCGAAATATTCCCAGTCAGAAAGCCATTATATACTCCAAAATTACTGTTAAAAAATGAATGATCACACCAGAAGTCATTCTCATGCCATAACTCAAGTACATAATATTAGGACCTATGTAGGATGCTTGTGAGTTCTTGTTTTTTTAGTTTTAAACAAAACAACATGCTTGGCTAAAACGAAGTTGAATTGGTTTTTAATTCAATTTTGAAACACTTTGATATAAATTTTTAAAACAATAAAAGAAATAACTTTTAGCCATGAAAACAAATTTAACTCTTCCAATTCTCCCAAAAGACCCAATATGCATCACTATCCCTCCCACCACAACACCAGACAATGACCATCACAGACACTGCCACCACTATCATTATAATCATTGCCACTACTACCATCACTTGTTGATGCCGTCATGATCATTGGCACTACTAGCCAGATAATTCATTGCATCATTATCTTTGTTGTCTTTGATACCGGCACTGCTACAACCAGTATAGTATAGTCACCACCACTGTGCCCCTTGCTGCCACCACCATTTCATCACCAAAAGACCCACTATACATCACTACCACCTCCCACCACAACACCAGACAACGACCATTACAGCCACTGCTACCACTATTATTATAATCATTGCCACTACTACCATCACTTGTTGTGACCGTCATGATCATTATCACTACTAGCCAGCAACTCATGAGGTGCCAAAAGATGACTAAAAATCTGTGTGTTTTTTCCTCAGATGGCAACCATGGCAGAAAAAACGACCCAAAATAACTACCTTAAGGCAGAATAAATAAAAGAACCCAAAACGCCTACAGTAGAACATGGGATCAATACAGTAGTTCATCAAAGATTTTTCTGGTTTATAAGACAGTCAATAGTGGAGGAGGCATTTTGAAATGTGATTTTGTTCCATATGTTTCAACTGAGCATTAACTTCAAAGATTTGGACAAGGGTAACAAAGAAATGAAATAATATGCTTAATATTTCAGTAAAGTCCAATCATTGCAATAGAACCAATAAAACCTTTAATGACTCCACTAAAATCTACAACAGTTCCAAGGCCATGGTGGGTTATTTTCAATTATCAATTTTATTGTTACACTAAGGAGCAAATATTTTTATCGAAAAATAAAAAAAGTTATTGTATTTCAATCTTCGGGAAAATACAAGTTAAAATCATTAAAAAAAAAACTCACAGGATTGCTACCCGTACCAACTGGAAGCCTTTCATCGTCGGTGGGAGGGGGCAAATTATGGAAGGCACAAATTTTTGATAGGAATTCTAACCACTTGTTGGCATTTAGTGCAATACATGCTCCCTAGACATATATAAATGGAAAAAGGTCATAAAATCTGATAATGTAACACTGAGCTGAAAGAATGCATAACTGGAGGAAGAAAATAACCTTCCATATTAGCTCTCTTAAGTTTGGTTTTTGAATCCAGAGCTTGGATAGCCATTCTCTTAGTTCTCGCTGACCAATGCTGTTCCCTGAGCTCCACAGGGAACTGTAGTGGTCTCTGTCTTTATCCAAAAACATGGATAAGAAGTTTATATCATAGGAAAATCCATCTTTCCATAAATTGTAGCTTCTAGATACACCATTTATGGCTCTTTTATTAAATAGACCATCTGCATCTTTCTGAGTTTTGGCTCTTTTCTCTTTCCTTGACAAATCGTTGTAACTTGAGTTCTTTTCATTACATGGCATGTTCTGTCTGACATTTTCATAACCATCTTCATCAAGAGCAAGCAACCCAACACGGCAAACTCCTTTATGATGATAACCAGGTGCCATATCCAAACATACAAATTCGAAATTGTTGGAATTCACAAAATTCTGCGTCACAGCAATAGTTGTTTCCAAATTTAGCACACAGTGCCACCATCCACTTGGAACATAAATTGTTTCTCCAGGTAGCTGTGTACACTCAAATGGCTTGTCTTCGTCAGCAAGAAGAGGATAAAAGTCTAGCCACCACTGCAAACAAACATATACGTGACTAACAATAATAACCACATTGTTAGGAAAATGCTTCGAGAGTGAAACTTGTCCACATTCAGCTTATGTTGCTTTTATCTGTTGTTGCTACCGTAGGCTTAAGGCGTCAGTTTTTTCATTTTAATCTGTTTTGTTATTCCCGTGAGTTCATGGTTTATTCTTAAGACCATGTTGTTAGTGAGTGTTATTCTTTAAGCTTCATAAATTGTAATGCTTTTTAGAGTAAAAAAACTGAGTTCGATCTTCTTAAATATACGTTTTGTTCTCATTAGAATACTATGATTTTCTTTCCCTTTAAATAATTACAACACGCATCAACAGATAGGCACAAAAAGTTACTATGGTTCACCACTAAAACGAGGATATATATCACTACAATTACAACATTGTAGTACCTGCAGTGATGATGGAGTCTCAACATTGACATCACCGTCTTCTTCATTAACATGAACTGTCACACCCAAAGGCACTTTTCCTGGAGGATATAATGCCCACCTATCAAATGTACGTGAAACATTACCACTTCAGCATTAGTTATCTGGAACATAATCAAGAACTAACACAGAAAATCTAAGCACCAAATCAAATAAAACTTGTGTTATCTGTTATTGAATCAATAAAGAACAAAAAATCTGATTTATGTTAAATAATCAAGCCCATACCAGATTAACATTTTTCTTATGCTTTGCCATGACATTTACTTAATACATGCTTGGTTCAGTTTAGTTAGAAAAATAAAATAACTGCTTATTTTTGCCAGCTTGCTCAAAAGTTTTGCAATTCTATATTTAAGTTGTACCAAACATGCTAATAATAATCCATTGACTCTCATGTTAAGAAGGATATCTACTAACAGCCTCTTTCCCAACAAACACACACACACATGGGTGCCAAGTGAGGGGTGGTTTGCAGCTGCGGGGAGAGGCAGAGACAATTACAGAAAGAAAAATGAAGAAGAAGAAAAGCTTAATTTTGATTATACGACATCTATCTACAACATCTAAGACCCATGGGATTGATAAAACTGAAGTGTCTTTAGAGAATATAGGTTTTTTGTTTTTCGGATTCTTGTTCAACCTTGGTCCATACAAAATTTAAGAAGCTATCACGAGTAAAATATTAGCTTACATAACAGGAAAAGTGCTCTACGTCTAAAACTGATCAATCTTCTCACATGCTATCTCAGTGCTACTATCTTATAAATTCTTCCATGTAGCATTAGTTCAAAAAACATTGAACTATAGTTTAGAATGCAGGAAAATGGAGTAACCATTATTTTAAATATTATAATACAAACTAAATAATTTATACTGCAATGCTAAAAAATATAAATAAGTTCATGACCAATAATAAGGTAGTTTATACACAAATAGCTATCAATTTAAGAGCTGTAAGAACAAAGAAGCAAAGTCCAAATAAAATTGATGGTGAAATTAGTACAAAAAGAACCTGATAAATTAAATAAAAATTAGTATAATGTGAACTGGAGAGAAAAAATGTCCTGTAGAGTGTGAAGAAACAAAGGTCAAAATGGGAGTAACTTTTTATGGAATGGTCAGGTAAGAACAGTCTCACATCCAATTATATTTTCGAAATAAATAAAAAAAGCATTAAAAAAGGGAGCGAAGTCATAATTTTACCCAAAAACCTCTAAAGAACATTGTTCAGTGATGTAGTGTTTAAAGCAGTTATCAAGGTACTGCTAGCTGCAGCATGCAAAAATCTCTGCTGTTGCAGCTGAACAGGCCGCTATTGAAAACCACTTTGCTATTTCATTCCTATAGCAGCTCGGGGACGCTCCACTTTTGAGTTTTCTTTGTGATTTTTATCTTTTAATTAAATATAAAAAATAATTATGAAAATATTAGGAATTAAATACAATATTAGTGGGTATTAAAGAGTACTTATTGAGAATTAATATGTTGTGGAGTTCTGAGTTATAAGAACCCCAATTTTGGTCTTATTAAGGTAACATGTAGTGATCAACTCCATGACTTATCACTCACCCTCACATATTTTTTTAGTGTGATGCCAATATTCTTTTCTAAACTGAATATCAGAACGGTCCTCTCTGGTTTCTCATCACCTCCATTATAACATGCTATTAACTACTATGATTGAAAACCAAATTTGGAACTTGTTAACGAAACAATATCTTCGCTCACAACCATTGAGTAGGAATGCATTAGTAGCTAATAAAAAGTAATATTAATAAGCTAGAGCAATGGCCCATCAACTTAAAAGCACCTAGTTTCTTTAGGAAAAAATAGATGCCAAGTTTAACCCCTAAGAAGTCTCACTACTAACATTTAACCCATTTTTCCTCATTCCTAGCCTCTATAGTAACTTCAAAAAACAAAAAGAAAGAATTCTAATAAGCTAAAGGAACCAATTTATTATTTTCAACTTAGAAATGGACCGAGCATATAGCTTCCTCAAACGCCATGTAAACAGTCATAGACTATGTTACAAGCTACAGAGAAAAAATGGAGGCAAAATTTACATGTCAAGAGGCTTAGATCTTTACCTTTTACGCCCACAAAGAAGAGTATTCCATGCACTGGTAAGAGCTGGATCAACATGCCAAGAGGCACCAGATCTCTCTGGTCCAATTATGAGCCACCTATAGGATGGTCTTTTATCTGTGTCTAAGACATCAAAGAAGTCTTCTTCAAAAAGATGAGGCACACAATAATCCTTCAATAAGCTAGGTGCAGCTTCACCAAACTGAATTAATGGTAAAAAAAAAAGTTAAAAGAACTTGCATACTCTCAAATACTGCAGAACAAGAAATAGGAAAGGAAATAGTGCAGGGAGGTCGTACAAAAAGCACCTTTTCATCAAAAATATACAAGGGATCTTCATCATGCTGAACTTTCATGTACGAGACATAATCCTTGAACTTCATGGAGATCTTTCGGGCACCCCGTTGAGAAATTTTAAATGCTACATCTCCGTAGTTTAGCAACAGCTGATCAGTTGTCCATTTATGCCTGGCGGGCCATGTATCAGCCAATCCACTGAGCATAACCTGGATGCGTAAGTCATTAAAATTAAATTTTAATAAAAAATAAATAAAACTAAAAATAATTGGAAATTCAAGATTGATGAATTTCAAAATATCTAGAACGCGTAGCACGACCTACAACCAGACTATTATCATCTGCAAAGGACCCTCATTAAGAAAGATAAGGAGTACTCATCTCTCACTTTCCATCTTACAAGAACAAAAAAAACTGGAGAAAACAATACCACTACTCAAATACTTAAGAGATTAATAGCAAATGTGAATACATATATAGATATAAACTAACTAACTAACTAATGTACACCAGTGCTAGAAGGCTCCTATGCAAAGGTACGGGGGAAGGTTTTGTACACAAACTCACGCTTGCATATGCAAAGAGTCTGTTTCCATATTAAAACCCAAGACCTTGGTAAGACTGTGAGTGATTCCAAAAGAAGTTATAAACTAAAATAGAACTATCTCAATTCTCAAGGAATAAAAAATAATAGAGTTCACTTCTAAAATTATTTTATCCCAGTACCGGTTTCTTTGCATCATACTCATTATAGAAGTCCTTCAATGAGATGTCTTTTATTCTTTCCACATTTCCAGTATCCGCATGAAAAGCACCCAATGTGGTATGACAGCGGTATAATCTCCTGTACAAGAATAAAGAGTTGAACCCTGCAGAAAGGTGAGTATTAGTGATCTATAGAAAAGTCTTCCATATGATTTTCTCAGAGCATATAGCCTAACCCAGAATATAGAAGATAGATAAGAGACTGGTAGTGTTAGAACTCTCACCATCAAAATATAAAGGTCCTCTATGGTATTCTTTGTATTTGTCGGCCAGATTCAAACTGCACTCAGATGCCCAATTCGAAACAAGTCAAAAAAGCTAAACAGAAGCTAAAATTAAGTGCCCGAAAAGATGATAATTCGATTTCAGAACGAGCAATTGCATATGAGGAGAGACATACTTATGCAGAACAGTTTTCTTCCAAGAGCCTTTGTATTGAAGCAAACCAGTCGCTTCTTTTAGGCATAGACTCATCCACAGAGGTTCTTCGTTGCATAGTGTGTACATCACACTGCCAAAATTTAATTTGCCACACTTAGATAAACATTATACCACATGACTCATGAGATACACGGTTTATTTACAACAATAATGTTGGTCAATGAATCACAGTCACACGAAAAGCAAAACATCAAAAGTACAAATGAATTAAACGACCAAGCACAATCCATTTGCATCAAGATTCATGTAAAAAGGGACATGATAAACAAGGTGTATCGAAGAGACTTCAAATAAATAAGAATCAAAAGTTGTAGGAAAATGAAGGAGAAAAATATAGAAATAGAAAACAGAGAAAGTGAGTAGTGGTAGAAAGCATTACCTGCTAACACAAGCTACGCGAGCAACATCTCGGGGAGTGAAACGTTCCAAAATTGCACATAGGATTTCGTCGGGAAGGACTCGAAGGTCTCCAAGAGCTTCTGCCCTGCGATCTCTCCGAGACTCCATCCAATGTCAAATTCAACTTCACAACAAACAGATTAATATCTTTTCTCTTCACAAATGATTCATTCCTGCGTTGAGCCGCGCAATTTCAATTTATGCAACAAACAAAATACACGGTAAGAAGAAGAAGACGAGAAAGAGGCTGAAACGCGTTATAAGATTAACTTAAGCATTATAATTAAATATTTTATATCTTTATTTTATTTTTAAAATTTGTAATTTATACAATGTTAATTTTTTTTAATAAGATTTCATTCCAGAGACTCTGTGATTAGAGATGTTCACTTAGAATCAAATAAGAATAAAACTTAATGAGAATATATAAGAAAGTTCAAGAAACCTGTGTGTATTTTTTTGCACTTTCCGTCGTTTCTACGCCAGTGGGTATTGGCTTCAACTCATTTTTACTATTCATTAGGGATGGAAAAAGAAAAAGGTTAAAAAGCTATGTGAAAAATGAATTGAAGGTGCAATTAGTCTATTCTACTGATTAAACTTTTATGTGTATTGTACACTAAAACTCATAATATTAATATAATATATAGATCTTTCTTATAATTCATGCTACAACATTTAACACTTTTAAGTATGAAATTTTTCAAAAAAACATGTTATAAATTATAAAATAAAGATTTAAATATATTTTTAGTTTTTGAATTTTAACGTAAAACTAAAATTTGTTCATATACATTTTATTTTAAACTTTATATATGATCATTTAATCTAATAACGTCATTTTCTTTTTACGTCTAAACTGCGTTTTTTTCAATTAATATTAAAGTATAAACATATCTACCAAACTAATATAAACAACTCAAATGTTAGTAAGAGATATTTTTTTATGTCAAAAAAAAATTAATGTATTTGAATTAAAAGGATCATATTAATTCATTTTTATTGTTTTGTACAAGAATGTATCAAATTTTTTGGGATAAGAATAAATTTCAATTTTACTTAAAGTTGAGATACTAAACATATATTTCATCTTAAAATAAAAAATAATTTTTTACATTGTATGTACTTTTTTCTTTTATATAAATAACTAGATACAATTTAAGGAGTAGTTACTTTTCTTTTGACAAATTTTCCCAAAATCAAATAAAATAATGTTTTAGATTAAAATTGAATGTTATAAATCGAAGAACAAATAAATATTGAATAATCAAAATCAAAATTAACAGTATCTTAAGCTAAATATCTTGGTCCCTAAGTTTTGGACTTGCTCTTCTATACATTTTATACATAGACATTTAAGTTACAAATCATATATCTTAAAAATACAAAGATGCTGAAAATTATAAAACTCTTTATTTTTTAAAAAAATCTCCTAGATCATAGCCTTTGTTAATTAAACCAAAAATTCTAATAAGATTTAACTCCAATTTCTAGACTTGAAGACTTTGTTGTATCTTCAAATTTTTAAATCTACTACCTTATATGTTTAGATGCCTTCAATCATTTTATCTATGGAATATTAAGTTGGTCTCTAGATAACTAAAATGGTACAAATACAAATAATTATTTATTTTCTCATTATTAATTAATATTTCATATATTCTATAATTTATTCACTAATTTTCGGTCCATCAGATCTTGGTCTTCAAGATTAAAAGAGTACATTTTCTCTAAGTAATTAATATATGATACTTATTTGTCATATTTTACATCTGAAGATTAAAGAATTTATTATTACATTTTTTTCAAGGCTATCTATCTCAACAAAAATATTCAATTTAAGCCAATTAAATTAAATTTAACTGAGTTGTGTTGAATCAAGTTGAGTTGAATTAAGTGATTATCAAAATAAACACAAATATTCTAAAATATTCTACATATAAGACTAATATAAACTAACCTAATATATATCATTCTTCAAAACATGTCTAAACAGTTAATACTACAGGTTTGAAATTAAAATTCTTCTAAAACGTTGTTGAATTTCCTACACTCCAACAGAACATAACCTTATATAACCAAATTATTTGGTATTAGAAAATTATAGGATTCTCATAAATACAAATTAAGTATCATTTATATTTTTATACATCTTGCTTTACTTATTACTAACATTTTGGCATTTCAAGAAAAAGATTGAAAATTGAATTTATTGGTCATAATATCTGAAATATCTTTGTAAAGATTTACCCGCAGACAATTTCTTTTGATAATATTCAAAAGAAAAATTTCCAACATGCTGCTTGCATTGCTAAAAAAAATCCAATGTTCCTTCTAAATTTCTTATTCAATGTAAATTGTTTAATATACAACACATAAGTTGTAACTCCATTTTAGACAAAATAATTTTTTTACTGGACATAACAGCTTTTAAGCATGATATACATAAAATGTATAGCATCTTCCTAACCTCGGCAAAGATAAAAGATAATAATTTTTAACTATTCATGCAGAAGGAAATGCTCACATGCATAATTAGAATCTTTAAGTGAATAAAATTGACATGCATCTATTTTATATTTCAACATATACAAAAACAATTATGGAAATCTACGATTAAATAAAAAATGAAAATCACACAACAATGTGAACTTATAATTCTCACCTTCCAAACTTATTTTATAAGATTAATTTAAAATTAAAATTTATTTATTATTTGTTGAGTTTCTCGTGTGTCATTCGTTATCAAGTTATTATCAAATCACAATAATATTCGGTACCACAATCTAAATGTATATGTATGAGATAATATAATTTTATAATATTTTACTTTATAAATCAATTTTGTAAGATTAAAACAAATTTAAAGTCCTATTTTTAATATACTTTAGTTAATACTTTAACATGTTTTTCCAAATTTTGTTCTACATAAATTAATTAAATGTCCATCAACCTTCTTCCAAGTTTCTTAAAATAAACGATACAATTGTTGACCAGAAAATAAAGAAATAATATAGCTTAAACAGCATTGTTTTAGATATTAACTTTATCTTAAAGATGCTTTTAAATACGTAATCAAGGGATTTAATGTATGATTAGCTCCCACTATTAGAAATCCATAATCAATCATCAAAATTTTGGTACAGTAACATACTAACTATTTTAATGACCGGTCACCTTAAATCATAATATAACTTTGACCTTTTAGTGACAAAAAAAAATGATTTATTTAGTAATAAATATAAGTAGTTTATTTAGTTGATATTCTGTACTCATTTAATAGTTGAACTAAAAAAGATGTAGTAATGTCTGGTTTAATATAATAAATAAATGTAATACAACAAATATGTAAAAGACAATTTTAACCCAACCACATGATTTATTTTAAGTAGAATAATTCAACACTTAATTAACCTTTTTCTTAATCAGTTAAAATATCGATAAAGAGAAATATATTTTAATCATTTGGTCTTACCCAATAAGAGATAAGTGTCGACCAAAGTCTCTAAGTTTCATGATAAAAATTTATGACAATGAATAAGATGAAATTTTACATAATGGGTTTAATGAAATGAGGAAATGAGGTGGTAAAGTCTAATCAATACCATATCTATTTTATAGATTTGTATCAAATGCAGTTTTCTTATTTCAAAAACATCAATAGTTGTGTATTATTTTTTTTTCTTATAAATTCTTCCTAATAATCTCGTTTCATCATTTATCGTAAATTTTAAGTTTATGATAATTTAAAATTACTTATGACAATGGTATATGAGTCACTAAGTTGTTATCTCTTTTACTTTTTTTTTTCTTAATTTGATTGGTTATTTGCATTTAGTAACTACCAACGGATATTTTATGAAGTAAATTTTCATGAATTATGTTTCTCCTAGTTTTGTAATAAGGTTTAGATGACTAACCATTTCTCTCTTGACTGAATCTCCTTCTACTATAAGGTAGACCAAAAGTTATCATTGGTTGTATTTAATGTGATAGTAAAAGTCATATATTTTTTCTCCTTTACTTCAATAATTTCTTGTTTTGATTTGATTTTTTGGTTTCTTTAGTAACAACACCCGATCTTTGCTATACATTAGTCTTTGTTGACCACTACAAAAATATTATATTTAACGAGATTCTATTTTTTTTATATTACTTGAAGTTAAAATATCTTTTTAATAATGTTTTCAAAAATAAACTTATAAATGATATCAAAGTTATGGTTTGTTTTGGTGACTAACCTGTCCGGGATTATACTCAAATGCAAAATGACAACAAGTTACTTTGGGTAACAAGGTGAGTGGATACAAAATGAGTGGGAATGAAAAATAGAATAAAGACGACAATGGTTTTAAGAGAAAAACCTTAAGTTACGAAACTAATGCAACACTTAATGCAAAAAATACTAATTACTCAAAAGAGATATGAATAGTTGTGGAAAGATGAAGAGGTGGAACAATTTTCAATAAAAGAAGCATATAAAAAACTACAAAACAATTGCTAGCCAAAAGATTTTGAGTTGTATAGCTCGTTTTGGAAAGTGGAAGTTTTACTTATCGCTCACAATTTCACGTGGAAGATATTTTTAAATCGTATTGCAACAAAAGAAAATTTAAGAATAAAGGAAAATTGTTAGAGTGTTATCTTTGCCCCATGTGTGGATTAACGGAGAAATCTACAAATGACTTGTTCTTTACTTGTAAAATAGCAGGACTGGTATGGAATATGTGTAATAATTGGATTGGGATAAGTACTATTATCCATAACCAAGCCAATAAGAACTTCCAACATTTCTGCTTAATGGAAATTAATGAAAAAGGAAATAGAATATGGAAGTGCTTATAGGTAAAAATCATATGGACTTTATGGAACCACAAGAACAATGTTATCTTCAAGAATAAGAGAGTAGATGCATAAGAGATTTTCTGCATGGCACAGTTAAAGGTTTGAGTATGGACTAAATACAAATATCTGAAGGCAAATTTCATGTACTTTGATTGGTGCTTAAACTCGATTATATGAATAAAATCCATAGCTCAATAGATAAGTAAAGATATTGTTAGCAATGGAACATAACATATGGGTGCAAAGTAGCTTAAACGGTAGTCAGACTCTAAGAAAATAGATAATTTACTCGTGGGGACTTTTGCTAATATTAGGTTTTTGATGGTTGGAAATGGGAACTTTAACAATAGGCTTTAGGGATGTGGGAAAGGAAATAAGGCATAAATTATGAGGCTTACCTTATGTCATTTTGTTAAGGTTGAATACAATCTCATGTTTAGAGGTAATTTATTGGGTTACATAACATATCATGTTTGCTTAATAAGGATGCATGCCTCCTTCCCTCCTTTGGTTTTTAGCTTTTACAGAAAAATGAATTAGTCACGATGGCTTGGATTCTTTTGCAACATCTTGTTCTCTTGATTAAGGAAGGTTGTCGCAGTGTCCTTTATAGCAACTCAAAAGTTGTGTACAGTTGCAGCGAAGACCCCAATGAGAGGTTGTAGAGTAATTGTGGTTTAAATGATGCTTGTCTTTTTGAAGTGCAAAGCCTCATAGACACATTCAACATGACCAAACCGCTATCATTCATCAACACTTATATGGTTGCTTTCAAAGCTTAAAATTGCATTGTTACAAGGAGGAAACTTTATAGCTTAGGAACTATTTCTTTGATAGGAAGTTTGTGTTTTATTTATGATATCTACATCAAGAACTCTTTTTGTATATGGGTTGAGACACCTTTTTGTCTCACGTACATTTATACATTCTTATTGTTTGTCGATAAAAAAAATGTGAGTGTAACATGTTTTATATTATTTTCTTTTTAATAAATTTTATAAATTGTTGATGAACTTTTGAGATATAGGTATAACTTAGATGTCAAAGTTCATAATAACTCAAAAATAACCTTATTTAAAAAATAGGAGAGATAAACAAACAAATAAAATTTGACACTAAACCTTATATCTATAAATAGTGGCATGTTAAACATGTTCTACCATTATTTTTTTCCCTTAGTCAAGCCAAATTAACCTCACCATTAAAACATCGCTTATTATGTGTCAAAGTTCATAATAACTCAAAAATAACCTTATTTAAAAAATAGGAGAGATAAACAAACAAATAAAATTTGACACTAAACCTTATATCTATAAATAGTGGCATGTTTAACATGTTCTACCATTATTTTTTCCCCTTAGCCAAGCCAAATTAACCTCATCATTAAAACATCGCTTATTATGTGTCCTACATCAATAACTCATAATGGTCTCCAAAATCTCTCACCATAAAAAAAGCTATTATGTTCTCTTAGAAATTTAGGATCACATTCCAAGGCATTTATAATTTTTCAAAAAAAAAAAAAATGCTCTCGTCAATATGGCATGGTTTTAACCTATCACCCTCCACGTGCTAATCTTCAAAAAAGGTATACCAATTAAATTCGCGTGATCTCTACTTGCTAAAGTTGTCCTCCTAGGTTGTCTATCCTCCTCCATGGGTAATAAATCTATGTTTTTTAATACTTCAGTTACCAGTACAATATTAAAAGTTTATTATATATTATGTAATATTAAAATAATAATAATAAGGAATAAATTGATAAATACATAATTTACGTACATATTATTAATAAAAATATAAATTAACTCAATTCGAAAATGAATATTAAAAAAAAAAAGTATCGCTTTACCTGTAAATACTCACGTAAAGAATAAAGTGCACAAAGTAAGCTTGACATCTAAATGGTTCATGTCCAAGTTTAATAACATTTACGGATACTTTTTTGATAAACACTTATTGATGCCTCTTATTTCTCAGTCCCTGAGACAGTACAGTACCTATAATATATATCTCCTTTACGCTCCTACATATATTGTGATAACTTTTGTTGGTCCATATAATAGAATTCACGGAAAAAGAAGCAAACCCTCTTTGTAGGCATTGAATAATCCTACAGAGAAAAGTTAGTGGCGATCCTACGCTTTCGGAGGCGTTCAGAAATTATGAAAGCAAGCTCAAGAGATTGCGAAGCATTAAGCCTGGGATCACAGTGTGTGTGGTAACGTGAGCCCAGATCATTGAAGGTAACAGTTCTCGACCCACCAATGCACTCAGTCACATTCTGACCCGTCATCTCTAGATGAACCCCACCTGGTTGGCTTCCTTCCTGTTCATGCACGTCCAAGAATGCTTTCACCTCCGCCTGTTCAATTAGGTCAAAATCTACACATAATCAGCTATCAACTACCAAGGTTGGCACTTATGATATACATTGCTTTCTCCAAGTTGGCTTTCAATGGCTACAGACCAAAACATAGGCATCAACGATCAGACAACAAGGTTGGCAGTCTTATGATGTTGCTTTCTCTGAAGTTGGAAGACTTCAAATTCAAAACCAGACAAGGTTGGTTCAATTGCCCGTTGAAAAAACAAAACCTTACGATTAATTTCTGTTGACAGCTATCAATCCAGCTTCTAATTATTATATATGTAACCTTAATGTTTGGTAGCCAACCTCTGAACTAGTTCAGATATCAAATCTTTAGCGATTGTCACTACGAAACAAATTATAGTGGAAGGCAAGACTATTATTACGTACCCTGATGGCATCAAAGGGGCGAGTTTTGAGTCCACACGGAGCCTTTATGGTGTTTCCATGCATAGGATCGCTGACCCAAGTTACAGTATGTCCAGCTCTGCGTACTGCTCTGATCAGATGTGGAAGCTTGACCCTCATATTTTCAGCTCCCATCCTCGTGATCACAGTTATTCTCCCGGCTTTGTTCTGGGGGTTCAAGATGCTGATCAATCTAACAAGCTCATTTGGATCCATCTTATCACTTACCTGCCACACGATACCGTTTTATTTCATCAATCATAAAAGTATCTAACTTGAACGAAGCAACTCAAGAGAGTTAAGACTAAATCTAGGTCAAAATACCAATAGAATGAAATGGGTTTGCATGCATTTAGAAGAAATATGTGAAAACCTTGATTCCGAGAGGATTGGCAACTCCTCTTAGAAACTCAACATGAGCACCATCGAGTTGCCTGGTCCGTTCCCCAACCCAAAGCATATGCGCGGAGCAGTCATAGTAGAGACCAGAAGTTGAATCCAACCTTGTAAGTGATTGTTCATATGGCAATAACAGACATTCATGTGAAGTCCAGAACTCAGTTGTTTTCATTACAGGATGTTCCACCGTGAGGCCTGCAGCAGCCATGAAACCAAGGGCCTCATCGACTCGGTGTGCAAAGTCTAGGTACCTGTCATGCCAAACAGATATTTAGCGTGTGTTTGGTAACACTTCGTGGAAGTTCGAATCGATTCTTCCTTCTCGTTACTTGAAATTTTTAGTTAATTTGACGGGAATTGATATATTGAAATATGACAATGATATTTTACCACCAAAAACAAAAGTTACTAATAGTATGGTTTACGGATGAAATGTTTATTGAAAAAATGTTTTATCTTTCTTGTCATTTTGTCCATTTTGACCTTTATCTTTATATTTATTTATTTTTTCCAAATCCAAAGTTAAAATATTAAGACTTTTTAAAAATACGTTATTTAAAAAATAATAAATATTATTAATACCAATTATCATTATAAAAATAATAATATTGTTAATATTAATTGTATCATTATAGTTACTGTAAATTTATTAAAGTTAACATATAATTAGTTTTTTTTGAATAATATATTTTAAAAGTTTTAATATTTTGACTGTGCAGATAATTTTAAAGTTAAATAAATAAAGAAAAAAAGAAAAGGAAAAAAAATACACAAACATTATTATATCTCACGGAAACAAATATCAGCATTCTAATTTAATCCAGCCCCACCCCCAATATATAT
>Ga0214544_1000140_pt1 | contig 106707 bp, 46 predicted proteins | sample CNSS3metaG_FD_160074 | JGI IMG/M metagenome (GOLD analysis project Ga0214544, IMG submission 160074) | Root nodule microbial communities from cowpea collected in UCLA plant growth center, Los Angeles, California, USA - CNSS3 | ecosystem: Host-associated > Plants > Roots > Nodule | place: USA...
TTTTTTATTTTTTTTTTTTTTTTCTTTTTTCTTGCGTCGTTGAACTTACAGTAGCTGGTGCTTTCAAATCTCACTTGATTGATCAAGTGGCCTACAATTGATATGAACCGTTGGGTGCTGTTTTTTTATGTGAAATTAGAACCCTATATGGATTTCGTTTTTTTGAAATTCAATTATGGGATGATTTAAGACTTTTCGCTTTTTTCTTGTTTGTCAGTGTCTTCTGTCAGCTCTGCATTGATTTTAGAAGTTACTGACATTCAGAGAATTGTAACTTATTTGATTTTCTTGCGAATGATATTTATAGTGGTAACTGGTTAGGCTTGGTATTAATGAATAAACAGTTTATTACTGTTGTTTAGGTTGAAGAGTGTTTATACCTGATATGTCATTTTTCTCCCACCCTCCCCGGATGGATGATTTATTTCCTGTAAATATTAATAATTGAACTTCACGCATGTTGGTTTGGTTGGTGGATCTGCGATAATGTTGTTGGTTGTTATTTACATTGCTGGATAGAAACATTTGGAAATTGGAACTGACATTTTGGTCTTTCGGATGAAATTTGGGTATGTACATGGGATATGATATGAAGCATTTCTTGCCTTCTTGATTGATTTCAGAGGTTTTGGATGGAGTAAAAGAAGAGTGTTGTGGCCATGTGTTTTATATGCAAACAACTTTCTTGCTGTCCGATTCTGAACGTTGGATTTGCTTACCTTGTTAGAGTTGATTTGGTATAAGATTGCTTTCACCGAGAGATATCAGCACACTTTTATTTAATTTTGGATGTGGACTATCCTTTTCTGCAAGGAGGAAGCCCATTCCTCCTATTTCTTCTTTCCTAATGTGATTATATTCTAGCTTTTGTCCATATGAAAGTTTTGATTAGTTATCCCTTTGGCACACGATATATAAATACTTAATTTGTTAAGTCTCTTTCCCTCAATTTGTGACTTATGTGATAGTTATCCTTAACTCTCTAGTCATTTTCACAGGCAAAACAAATTAGGATTCATCATTGGCTTTTAAATTTTGTAACATCTTGTCTTCAAACTTGTATTTGTCCATAAAACAGGGTATAGGAGTAAAGGCAGAAAGCTCATAAGATCTTCAAGAGATTTCCCATTCAAGGAGTAGTGTTGCAATGTTGGCTTCTAATGAAATGATGAAATTCAAATCTTATCAGAACCGGGCTAATTTGTTTGTGAAGGAATATTTGTTAGCAGACCCTCTGATTCCATATACTTCTATTATCGGTGGTATTTTTGCTTGCAAGATGGTATGGTGTAATAAATTATATACGCATTCTATTTTCTAAAGTATTTCACTTGACTTGAGCTTTTATGGTTACTTATTTATCTATTTTTCATTTCTCTTTAAATTTTCCCTGTTTTTCCAGTTCTATGATCTGACTCAGCTTTTTAGCACTGTTCACTTTAAGAGCTATTCCAGTCTCACTAGAATCCAACGTGTTGAGTGGAATAATCGGTGAGTGGATATTTCCATTTCATGGAATGTTCTTATTTAGTTTAGGAGGAAGATAATATGTTTACGATTTTTTTCCTATTATCTGTGCAGTTCTATATCAACGATTCATGCTATTTTCGTAACAACTATGTCATTGTACTTCGTGTTTTGCTCCAATCTATATTCTGACGACCAGTTTTCTGAACTCGTTACATTTCGAAGCTCTTCATGGTCTACATTTGCTCTGGGGGTAAGAATGATGTAGACCCTTACCAATTTTGTTTGCCTTTACTTTTCCTCTTTGCAATTTATATCTGCCCGTCATCATTATCTATGATAAACAATCACTTATAATTGTCTGACTTCACTGTTGAGGGCATGTCAACAAATCTAGTTCACCTAATCAATTGGATGAAGGAATGGATTATGGAGTTGAATTGCATGCCAACTAGGGTTACATGTTATGTCATCTTGTTTAGTGACCTAATGTCATTTTCTGATAACATGAATGGCATGATGTAGTGGTAGTGGAGTTCCAAAAGAAGTATGAGATAATATACTTTAGGTGAGTCTGAATCCCTAGACATACTGTAAGTTAAGTCTGAATCACTAGACATACTGGAAGTTAAATTTGGAGGACACCCATGTGTTGTTGTTACGAAATCAAGACAGACAAGAGGAATAGGCTGCCAGGGTAAAGAAAAATACTATTTTAAGTAAATTGTTGATGAGTAAGTATATATGCCTTCTGCTTCTGCTGCATGTAAGGTGCTGCTTGATTTTCATAATTAATTTTTCTGCTAAATAAAGAAAAGAAAGATCATCCCATATATTTTTAGTATACATATCTTCTGCCAATTCCCTTTTAGTAATGCTTTCTATATGTTGCTAGTAACAATTTACATCAAATCTGGACTTTTTATTGGATTTATTTTCCCGATACATCCAATGGTAAAACAGAAAATTATGTTTATAGATCATATTATGATCTGCAAGACATTTTTATTTATATCTGGTTATGAAATTTGCGTTTTTGTTTTAATTTTATTGTAACAGGTTTCTGTTGGTTACTTCATCGCTGACCTTGGGATGATATTTTGGTTTTTTCCTTCTCTTGGTGGATATGAGTATGTAAGGATCATATCCTTTGACTTGCATGATTTAAACCAACTTATTCCTCTGAACTCTATTCAATTTTAAGATATTCCACTTGATAGGAACCCATCTGAAGATGATTATGGCAGGAGTTTGGTTTCCTTCCTTTTTCACCTTCTTTGGTTGTGGGTCTGGATTAACGTTACTTTATACTGACATTGATTCAGGTGATTCATCATTTGCTTTCTTTAGTAGCAGTAGCCTATTCAATGTTGAGTGGAGAGGGTCAGCTATACACATACATGGTCCTGATCTCTGAGACAACAACTCCTGGGATAAATTTGAGATGGTAATCTACCACTTAAATGTTGCAGTATATATGTCATGTAATTGATTTAATTATGCACATATTGTATTTGTGAAGGTATCTTGATGCAGCTGGAATGAAGAAGTCGAAAGCTTATATCATCAATGGAGTTGTAATATTCATTGCTTGGATGGTGGGTCAAGTCATTACAGCTTGAAATATATTTACGTCACTTTTTTTGTGTATTTGTGGAGTCATTCTGAATTGCCTGTCAGGTTGAGTACATATAATCTCATCCTGGCATCTTGGACATACTTGCTGAGATGGTCTTTGTGCAGGTTGCCAGAATACTTTTGTTCGTATACATGTTTTACCATGTCTACTTGCACTTCGATCAGGTAATGACTACTGACGTATTGAATTTCAGAAATTTTCTGGTATTTGTGCTGCTTTGCAATCAGATCTTAATATTGAATTTTTGGTCTTTTAAGATGACTAATAATGTTTTGGTGCCCTACAATATCACTTTCTGAATATGTATGCGTGTGTGTTTAATTGGGAGGGTGAGGTGAGTTTCTGGGTGCAAGGATCAGCATTTAGTGTGGTAGTCTCTCTCAGTTTACACTAGCACGTATATACCATTACCTCCATAAGATGGAATTTGTAGAACTTGTTCCAGCAAATTTACAGTTTGACTCCTTGTTTGGCAAGCCAATTTTTGTGGCTGTAGATCCATCATGCGAACAACTTAGTCATGAATGTTCTTCCCATTAGATAGTTGGAAATTCACCTACACGAGATAGGGATTAGAGAGTGGTTTGTTGTGAGATGAGGCTGAATCATGACTCTTGCATTTACATGCACCGTTAGGGGTGGGCAAAATGAACTTTGCCGAACTGAACCGTTAAAGATTGCACTGAACCGAAAAGTAGACCGGTCACAACCTTCGGTCTAGACCTGTCCGTCTCAACCCATCACAATCTTTGGTCCAGACAGGTCTGTCTTGATTCTCGGTTTGGGACGGTCTGTCTCGATCTCTGGCCTATGTGCCTATATTCTAATATGTGTTTCATCAACAAAATAGTTTTTAGTTAATGAGCACTGAACTAACTGCAATTTGAGAGATTCAGTTTCTAAAACTAAACTACAAAATGATGATTCAGTTCAGTATTTTTAGTATAATATGGTAGAGTTAGTTGACAGTTCAGTTTGGTTAATTATGTACACCCCTTTGCATATTCAAGAGGAATGGATAATCTTTTCATTTTTTTTTGTAATAAATGTTATAGTCTTGCTTGCATGGGAATCAAAAAAATTTTCCTTCAAATTTCTGGTCAAGCAAAGTCTACTTATAAAGCTTAGGATCTGACGTCATACAATTATTCAAAACAGGTTGAGCAGATGCAGTCGTTTGGACAAGTGTTAGTTATTATTGTGCCGCTGGTGCTATCAATTATGAACTTGGTTTGGTTTTCAAAAATTATCAAAGGATTGAAGAAGACTTTGGCGAAGAGACAGTGAAAGTTTGTGCTTAGTGATATTTTAGGAAAATGAATACAGGTCAATGATGTGTAGTGACAGATGTAAGAGAACAGAAACAGTTGAAAGTGTTTGGGTCCCCTGAGATTCGAACTTGTATAAATATGTTCATTCTGCCTTTTTTCTCCCATTCATGTACATTTATTGGTTTAATTTTAATTATATTGTTAAATGTATTTCGTTCCATTAATTTGGGAGGTAGAGAGCATGTGGTGTTTATAACTTCTCTCATCTCGGTCAATCTTCATGTAAATTTTATTAATTCTTTCGTGTTATGTAAACAGGTACTTGGATGACATTTTTATAATTTTTAAAGAAGAAAATAAAATAATCTTTTAATAAGTTAAAATTAATTTGTGTAAATTAATTTATAAAACTTTTCCCGTGTGAACTATTTTTTACATTTTGTTTCATGTTAATTTCTTCATAATCATAATTAGGATTTATACGCATTAAGAATTTGTTTTTGGTGAATTCCTGATTTCATGAAATGTTTCCTCACAAATGAATTTTTATTTTATGGAATGGATTTCAAAATTTATGTACTTATTGATCGCAATCTGCGTGTTGCAACTCCTAGAAAAGAACTATGAATAAGAAATGAGTGAACACTGATTAAGTAATATGATCTTGGTGTTAAAGAACAAAGATGCATAAAGTATTTGAACTTATTAAACTCTAAAGCTTGATTGATGTAAGTGAAGAAGAAAGTTGCATGATGAATCAGACTGTTAGATTTTTTTTCGCTAATTAATAATCATGGTTTAGATTAGTGTACCGTCATTACTATAATTATTATACAGAAGAAGAAGAAAGATAAACTTTTTTTTATTAAGGCTAACAAGACTAACTAACTTATAATAAAGAATACAATAATCAACTAAGTATGTGCCTAAATTGTTAACAGTAATTAACTAGTGTTTGCATCTGTATAATGAAGTAAATAAAATTAGAATTGACATATTCAGATTGCTAGGTCTAAGTTAATATAAGTATTTCCAAAGGAAGATGTAGAAGTAGAATCAATAGAATGATTAGCAGGTGCAGTTGATGAGGAAAAATGCATCATGTCTTTCTTATTCTCACTTTTCATCATCGAAATTAGAGGTGTGCTGAAGGACAATAATAGATTTGGAACATTTTCTTCTTCATTTGAAACATCATCGTCTCCAACCAACCATGAACTTGACTCAGGTTCCTGCAAGGTTCCACTATATATTTTTACAAATATATAAAATATAAGAATGATATTCATTTAATCAACGTCTCTTCTTTTCTTTTCATGAAAAAAATTGATTTAATAATAAAACCACTAATAACAGAAGGCTAACGAAAAGTGATTATGGCGCTGGAATGTTTAAAATCAAACTTTTAATACCGATCGATAAATAAAAATGCTTGCAGAAGAAGAACCTGTTGGATTACTTAATTGTGAAGACAAGAACATAGGTTTTCGAAACATTACATGATGTTTTTTTTTTTTTTTCTTTTCTTCATATAATTAAAAGTCGCAAAATATTAGGGAGATGGAAAGTGATATAATACCTGGTTTAGATCATAATCAGTTTCTTCATTGCTTTGTGAAAGCCCCTTTTTGTTGTCTAAGAGAGGAAGTTCCCCCTTCATAATTATTCTGTGCTTTCATATTTTTGCAAAAAGATATGAAAATGGTATTAAATTCATAATATGATTAAAGATTAAATCAACTTTTTCATAAAATTCATTTTTTAAAAGATCAATAAACTATATATATATATATATATATATATATATATATATATTATTGACTTAGTTGTAATCTTTTCCCCAGAAGTATAAGATTGCTATTTATGTTTTATAAGTAGTTAATGTGACATTTAAATTTAAATGTGTTTCCTTGTGTGTAAAAAAAATTCATGATTTAACATTAAATGTATGATCCAATAATATTCAAAATGACATGTATTTACTTTTTTTAATTGACGATAAAGAATTAATAACATTTGAAATATCATATATGTTTATGAATTTTTAATTCATTTGCTAGATTTTTATTATATATAGGTAGATTTTTTTGTTTATGGTTTAAGACACTCTACAATCTCTTATTTCTCAATGTTAAGAGGATCGAGAAATTATTAAGTAATTCAATTATGGTTTCGATCAATATTCAATTTTTTTTTTAATTTAGGGAACAAATTTAATAATACTCAATTACATAATATGTAAAAGATATGATTGAATGGCCCGATAATTTCTCTAAAAAGATAAAATTTATATTTCTAGATGTTTACTAGTGATCCCTCCTAATATTTAAGATTGGATATAAATTAACATGATATATATAAATTATATCTACAAGGTAGTTGACAAGAAGAAATTAAACTTGTCTTAATTTTGAAATGAAAAATTCAACATACTCATAGCTAATCAAAGACATTATTAATAAGAAAAAATGTTTTGAAAATGAGTTATGGATGCGTTTACCTTTGGGTTGGACAAATGGAACATACTTTGAAATCGTTTTCATTTCCTTCCACAATCTCATCTGCACAATTCTTGGCATAGCCTTTAATGTTTCTGTACATCTAACAAAACCCAGAAAACTTCATCATCATCAATTATAGTAATTCAAATATACATGGCATATATATCAGACTATTAAATTTAATATGTTATTAATTCATAGTTAAGAAAATAATAAGCATGACCAGATTTTCAAAGTTTAACGTACTGATATTTTTTTTTTCCAGAAAATACTAATATTTTTAAAATTTTTAACATCAATTCTAGCTTAAGTATGGAGAACATAATACTATAGCCAAGAAAATATTACACCATAAAGTGACTCTAAACTCTCATAATTCGTTTGAAAACAAGTAGTAGCAAAATTTATCACATTGTACACAAATTGTTGTGCTTTGTTTAAATCTTTCATCATTTTCACATAACATAACGAGTTTAAAAATTGCACTAACAGTCTTCACTGTAAAAAGATGGATACTGAAAATTTGAGTTATCTATACATAAAGGGGAATTTCTGATAAACTCAAGTTATTTATGAACAGCTACACTGTGCAGTGCCTTATGAAGTTTTCCATCAAATATGGTCATTATTTGAAAGAAGGCCCTGTATGCTTTCTGATTTTGTTTTTGTGCAATAATTGAACTAACTTTCAAACTATTTGGTCTAAGCTATTTATTGAGCCATTTAATGTAAAAGGAAAAGAGATGACAGAGATGTGTGATGACCTAATTAATTGAGGACTAGAAAAAAAAACCCTAGAACAATATATCATATCAGGAATTAATGTTTTTCATAGATATCTCTTCACGTTCCACAAACTATTCTGCTTTTCAGTTAACAAACATACATACATAATATATATGTATATATGTATATGTATATGTATATGTATATGTATGTATATACAGATACCTGAAGATGGCTTTTGATGTGAGCGATCCTCAGTCCTCTCACACGCATCTGCTGCAGAATTCTCTTTGGAGTTGCTTCTGCAAAACCATGCTGCTTCTGTTATTTCTATTTGCAGTTTAATTGAGCATATTTCAATTTGAAGATAGTTTCTTTTTTATTTATTTTCATATGTTTCACTGTAACGAACTTATATATATTTTGATACATAAAATTTTCTGATAAATAACATATATTTCTGTCACAAACTATCTTCTCCAAGTATGAGAAAATAATATCAGAAGAAAAAGCAAAATGAAACTATCAGACATGCAGAAAAGTGAGTCAACAAAGCACAAAAGTTAAGGGGTGAAGGAAGGTTCCAAGGTTGGATCAGAAGAAATAAAAATAAACAAAAAAGTTTGATGAAACGGTGATTTTTGTATCCCAATAATCTCATGCTTTTTCATCAACAGGTTTTGGAAGCCCTAAACATAAACCCTAATGAAGGAAATTGAACTTAACTGTGTTTTCCACCAAGACTTTGAATAGCTTGAACAAAGTGTTGATGAAGTTCAGGAGTCCAACGAAGGCGTGGAAGTTCAGATTTGTTGTATTGCCTCACACTTCTCTCACAATTTTTCATTTTTCTGTGTTTCGGGCTTTTGAATATATGAGATAATTATAAATAAGAATGCTGCAACATTTCAATATGAATGCTGCAGGTAGAAACCTCCAAAAGTCTATGCCCAATGACTTTTCATGAAATTTAATTAAATGAATTCTTAAAACCTATATAACAATATTTGCACTCAAATTCTTTTTGTCTAATTTTCAAATAAAATTTTGTCGTTTTTGCATCACTCCATTCATTTCAAATTGACAAAAACCAGAGAATTCATGAAACGTGTTTTAAGAAGATGATATTTGTTAGATTCCACCACCCTTTCACATTCCTATTTAACTCACTACTAAATATTCCTCAAAGCATTCATTGAAGAATTAACAAGTGGGTTTTTTTTTAATAGAAAATATTAAATATAATGTACTAACAATCTAATGAATTGTCAAGTAGTAAAAAAAAATATTGACTTTATTTTGTAATATAATTACTTTAAAATTTTACCTAAAATAGTATTTATTAAATATAAACTAAAAATGTATTAACTCTATGTTATTTTTAATTAAATTTATTCGTTCCATATTTTTAGTATCAACAAAATATGCGTTAATACGTTTCTTTACATGGTATACATAAATGAAATGCATTTATTGTTCGAAATAGAAACATTTACCGACACCACTTGTCCCTTTCACGTTTTCTTTATTAGTTTTTTCAAAACACGACTTGAAAAAAAATCCAATTATGTAGAAAAATAAAATTAAGCATATGAATATCTTATGATCTAAATATCCACATATATAACATATTAGTTAAGACATTTTGCAATCAATATAAGCAAAATAAATTATTTGTTCATTAACTAATAATATATAATAGTTAAGTTTATCTAATATTCTTGTTTTCATATATAATGAAGAAGTAATTTTTAAATCTTTCTAAAATTATAATATATATATATATATATATATATATATATATATATATATATATATTCTATTTTGAAATGATTTTAGTTTATAAATTTTATTTAAATTAGGAAATACCTCTAACATTGTTGAATTACTTGTTAATTAATTCTAATTTTTTTTGCTTAACTCAATATTAATTCCTAATTTTAAATGTGAGTTGCTATTTTTTTTTTCATCTAAATTGATGATTTTGTGTAGGGGTTAAAGGCTATATATGTACAGAAAAAGAAAAAAAACCCTAGATGCTATCATGTTCTCTGTTTCTGTATTTTTATCGTTTACCGAAAGAATAATGAAGTATTATTAAGTATCTCATTTATGAAAATATAAATTTTAAAAATACTTGACTAACAATAAAAAAATAAAATAAAATATAAACATATAGTTTTAAAGTTTGGAACATAAAATATAATTAAACAATTTTATTTTAATAATGACATACAAATATTTTATTATAGTTAATGTTTAGTTATTTCAGTATCTAAAATTTGACAATATATGTGATATATACCGTGTGACATTAATTATATTAAATTTTTTTTTTGTTTTACTTTTTTTTTTTTATGTTTGTTGAATCCTCTTTTCTAACAAACAGACTTCAAATAAAATAAAGAAAGGTACATCATTTTATTCCCAAATGGAAAATGTGATGTTCGTGTAGGATATTTACAATGTTTTTTCTATATATTGTCTCCATCAAAATTAATAATTAAAATGGATATATATAAAAAAATCTCAAAAATTCCTTTTCCATTCATTTTGCTTTCTACTTTCAACACGTGCCAAACAAAAATCTAAAAAAACAGCTAATAATTCGATATATTATCGTGTTGAAGAAATGAAAATCATCACAAACTTTTCACGTCAATAATGAATAGGTCGTGCATGTGTTCAGACAAATAAAGCATATGACTGCTATTCACTTCCAAGTTAGTCGCAGTCAAGTTTTTATCAAAATACAATTACATGTAAAGCAAATTGTATATTCTTTATTCACTATTTCACGTTAACAGTAGGCAGGCAAGTCTGCTCGTCCGGGCGGACCGGTATGTTTAGGTCGTTAGTCCGTTTAGATCTTCAGTTTGAGTAATCTGTTTGTGTCATCGGTATGTTCAGCTCGTAAGACTGGATTGGTCCGTTTAGGTTGTCGGTTTATATTGGTTTGTTTAGATTATCGATTTGGACTGATCGGTTTGGTCGTCGACTTAGGTTGGTTTGTCCAGGTCATCGAGCTGGACTATCCGTCTGGATCATATGTCTGATCAGCCCATTCAGGTCATTGGTCTAGCTTTGAGTTGTCGGACCGAGTGGACATATTTAAGTTGTTTGTTCGAACCAATTTGTCCGGGTTGTCACGTTCGGTCGTGGGTCTTATTTGTCCCGTCTCCACCTTTTGACCCGACTTATGATCTTTGGTCATGATCGATCCAAGATGGCTTGATCCGAGACTGGAATAATTTTTTTTTATGTATAATAGTTACTATAGTCTATTAATATAATGTAAATGATTTTTTAAATAGATTTTTTTTTTTTGAAGAAGAGAAAGTATAAATAAATTATAGTTGTTAATAGAGGAAGAAAAAGATGTGTTGAATTGTCCATGAGGCAATGAATTTGATGTCAATTATTGACGGTGCCTACTTTTGGGCCCATCTATTGCCCTTTCATATGCCGTGTTTAACACCACTATTCCCTCTAAATTCAAACATCATGGAAAGAGAATCTTAAAACTTTTAAATTCCCAACTTTTTTTAAAAACTTACGTTAATTAAACCATTCCATGTGGAACTAGGTTCCACTTAATCTCAGTCCGCCATGTTTTAAATTTCATACCTATTAAAGATACGATTATATTAGAGTATATAAAAAACTATGAATGTTATTTTATAAGTTAATCTTGCATAATAAAATTAAAAAAAAATTATGTTTATTATTATTATCGTTATAATGATTATTAATTTTATCGTGTTATTTTTTATCAAGTTATTGTTTCCAAATTATATATACATATTCAATTTTATATTTGAAATGTTTGACAATAACAGAACCTTATGATTTTATTAAGAATAACTCTTTTTCTGTATTTAATTTTATGTACTCCTTGCGTGTATCTTTTATAAACGGATTGATTACACTAATTGCATAACTAATATTTAGTTTGTGTATGATAAATTAACATTTTTTGTTTATCAATATTTGATATGGGATTTTTATTTACAAAAAATATGATTTTGTTCAATATAAATAATATAAATATATTATAAATTCAATATTAACTAGAAATACAATAAAGTTATATTATATTTAGAAACTTGAAGCACGTTATGTAAATTTCCATGGTAGCCTTTGATTAATGAAAAGGTAATAATCGGAGTTGAAAGATTCCATGCACGTAAATCGAGAAAAGAATGCATGCAAGAAAGAGTAAGCTTTAATTTCTTCATTCCCATCACTTGCGTTGAATATAATGTTTGGGAATATTATCGATTTATGGTTTTGTATGAATTTGTTAAACTACTATGTTGATAATTGATGCGTGTAATGTACCATCACAACCTTTTTTTTCCTTTGCAACTTAGTCAAATGGAATTTTAGTTCTTAAATTTCAAAAACTATTACTGAATTTTGTGTTTCCGCGTATGCATTTTGTTGGTCCCTACATGGGCTACAACCAAACCATTTTTCAACTTCTACATTATGGTATATGGATCTAACTCATCTACTCAACAATACATTTTAGAGAATAAAATAACTAATTTTTATCGTTGAAATCATGTATGCTTAGAAATATTAACGGTTGATTTTCATCAACAAATAAGATTATTCATTTTATCAATTAATGAAATAATTATGTGAAGCAAAAAGTTGAAGGTTGGATCCGGTTTTGTCTTTTTGAATTCTAGTTTTGTAAAAGAAGAAAATACAAGTAAGAAAGAAGATTGTCCTAAAACTATCAGCTAAGATAAAGATCTTTCTGTATAGAATAATGATACTATAACTCTCATTTTTGACTCTCTGACGTTTACTGTAACTTATTGATTAATATACTACTATTTTTTCCTTTGAAAGAATCAATAAGTCATACTAAACCACGTCAAGGAGTAAAGAATGAGAGTAAAAAAGTGGGAGGCATAGTATAATTTTCCTGATTAATATATTATAAATGCAAATATATAATGTTTTTATGGTTGTTTCATTAATATTCAATTATATTATTAACTTATTGACACACAAGAAAATTTGAAATTATTTATGGATTTTATCCATTAGTAATGACAAAAATTCATTAATAATTTGAGTTTATTGATAATAAAAAATTCACTAGTAAAGTAGTAGTTGATAAATTTTAGGGTTAAATATGTTTTTTATCCTTTAACTTTTAGTGAAAATTGAAATTAATCCCTTTTGAAAATCTTGAACCAATTTAGTTATTTATCAACATTGAAGTGAATTTATGTCAAATAGTATAAACCAACTACAGTACTAAAATTAAATGTGTTTGAAACGTTAAATAAACTTACTTTCTTTTGTAAAGTGATGTTTTAATTTACTTATATACTATCAAATTATTTTATCTTTAATCGATCTGAAATCTCATAATAATATTCCTGATAACATTCAGGAAGATATTTATACGATGTCTTCCGAGTTAATTGTCCAAAAGCATGGTATGTAAACATTGTAAAGACTTTTGGGTTCCACTAATTTTACTTTGCCTATTTTTAATTTACCTTGTGGACTAGAAATGTGCATCGTTATTCATCTAGTTGAATATCCGAAGCTTGCACGCATCAACTTGGGTTCAATAATAAATTATATATTCTTTCTATTTTGACAAATTATAATGTAAGAAAAGAAGAATATATATTCAGTAGATGACAAGAAAAAATAATTAATTTTGTGGGAATGTTTAGTTAGTATGAGAAATAGGTATAAGATGTAAAGAGAAATAATGGGTGATAGTGAATTAATAAAGTGTTTGACATTTATGAAGGCATGCACTGAATCATTGCATATTGCAGATAATATTTCTACCATCCATCACTTTCAATCCAGCAAGCAATAAGCTACCTCAAGTTTTAATTCAAGCTTTTTAATGCACTCTTCACGCTTATCTTAAACTATTTTTATTACATTTTACATTCAATATCTGTTATTTGATAGGGTTATTCTTTTTAAAGACGAATTTATATCCGTCGAAAATTATCCATCATAATATCCCTTTTCCTTATAGTGAAATATAGTTTATAGTTAATAAAAGTTAAGACATAATCAAGTTATAAATAATATATGTTATGAATTAGTGCATGGGATTACAGGGTAGTGTGTGGTTGCTTCTAATTTTTTTTAGAGTTACTTGTATATATATAATACTATAACAATGAGAATTAAATAACTATTATATTAATTATAATAAAAAATAAATAAATGTGAAATGTATATTAAAAGAAAATTGATATTTTTTTTCTTATATTTCTTTTCTCAAGTGTTAAGTTCATTCTTTTTTCAATGGTAAAATACAAGTTCATGATTTTTTTTTTCATTTCTCATCTGTTTCATTCATTTCTGACGAAAACAAAAAAGTAAAAGAAAAAGTATTTTTTTTACTCATTTTATGTTGAAATATTACTTTCACAGTAGGCAAACTTTTGCTCTTTTTCGAGTAATTAAACTATTTTATATATACGAAAAATGTCTTGCAATAACTATTTAATTGTTCTCAATTTTTATAATATTTTTGTATCGAAGTTCTGTTATAAAGTAAAAAAATAATATTAATTGGTATATTTTTTTAATCAATTTTTCATTATGATTTATTTACTATAAGTTTTCTTTTTCGATAATTATGTTTCTTTTTTATTTTAATTTTAATTCAACTATTGATAAATTTAAGAATGTGAAGAAATAAAGAATACCATTTTAAAATATTTATGATGTTTTTATAATTATGCTTATATTAAATTATATAATTAGTTTTTATTATATTAACGACGACGATAATATATGTATAAATATGTTAAGTATATTAATTTGATTATTAGCGAAGATGCTGAAACCAATGATTTCATGATACTCATTTTTGCTCACTTAAAATTGATGGACAACTAAGGCACATTTGTTGTAATTATTTGACTTGGTTAAGCATTTCTCACACCTATTCTAATCATAAAGTTCAATCCTCTTCAACAAAATCAAAATTCTCTAATAATTAGGTAGCTCCTTATGAATTACCTTTAATAAGATTGGTTTGGTTCAAATTATCATATTATAAAAAAAATATTATATTTAAATTTTATTTTAAGATTAATTATGTTTTTCATCTTTAAATTATAATGCGATTTTGTTTTTTATTTTTATTTTAAATTTTAATTATGTTATGTTACCTTATATAAAATAGGTATGAAGATAATCCTTCTCATCCAATTTATTCATGACAAATGATGAGTGATGCTTACATATTAAGATACGTTAATAAGAGAGAAATTTGTGAACTGCATCTAACATAATTTATTGTTTGTCATATAAAAAACAGTTAACATTGTTTGACGAAAATGTTTGACGAAAATAATTGAATCCATGTATTTCTTAAAAATTGAAACTTAACATAAGTAAAATTTGATCTAAGGACGAAAAATAAAATTGTGTTACACTTTAACAATAAAAAAATAGTTTATCTTTATTTTAATTATTAATATAACATTTAATTCTGTATTAATGTTTGGTAAAATGATTTTTTATATTTTAATAATTGATGATTTATAGTACGTAATTCTTATAATATATTTATTTTGGTACGTATAATAGTTTTAGTTATTTAGAAATATATTTTTCTCGTCTCATCTTTAAATACATATTTTAGAGATAAGATGGTAAAGGAGTTCCAAGGTATAAAGAAAATAATATTTCGGATTGATTTGATGATTAATCTTAATAATATCGTTTCAATCAATTCGATGTCAAAAAAAATATTAAATTCAACTATAAAAAAATTCACATAATATATCTTGGAAGAGATTTGATGGCGTTATATAAGATCATAATAAGTACACAAATATTGAAGTAAAATTGAAAAAAATAATTATTGGATCGAGAGAAAAATAAATCCAATAAATAAAATGATGATAATTAGTTTAGTTTAAATTTTAAATCGAAGTTAACTAATTCAAAATAATTCCCACAATCAACTGAACTTTCCGACCCGTACCCGGTTTATTTCCGGGTTGCTGCGGTTTTTAGCCTTTAACGTCTCCAAATTTTGGCATCCCGGTTTCTTTCTACACCAACTGCCACGGAATGAATGAGACGGAGGAACGTTATCGGAGATTTTCCACCGTGCGAAGAAACTATTGTCGAAGACACGCGACGGCGTAGAGCGCATGGAGCAATCGGAGCAGTCCTCCTCCGACTTTCATTTGCCGTCAACAACGAACGCGATCTCTGGAAAAACTTCATGAACGTCGTCAAATTCATTCACATTTCCGTTTCTAAAACACACTATTAGCAAATAATTTGCATGCCGTGATGCTGACGCACGTTACGTGAGTGATCCAAATTTTTTAAACAAGATTTTTGATGTACGAGATTTGTAGTCAAATTGCAATGCATATAATCTATAATGTATGCTTGACAGTGAAATTGAGAAGATGTAACAACATAATGCATTGTGCAGAAAAGTTGAACAGACCTGCAGAAAGATGCTCTATATATTTGGGCTAGAATTGCCAATTGTAAAGCATACAGTACACAAATTTCATTCCTCATTTGATTTTGTAATAAATAATTTCATCAGCTATTTCTAAATTCTACTCATACTAAAGGTTCTACTCATGCTAAAGGTTCGCACTAGAATTTAACTAGCGTTGAGGATGGCTAGTATTTACAAAATTTGACTGGTTATACAAAACGATGGAACTAGTGAACCACCCAAACTTCAACCTTGAATGACACCTCAACTGTGTCAGGAACCCAACACAAACACATATGCGAACCAAGATTTTTCGTTACGTTCATCATCAGGATTTGCTCTCTATATAAGCTGAACGTAGTTTCAATTTTCAGTTAGGATTTTGTATTCGATATAAGCTTCTGCCAACACTGAACATTGTATCAACTTGTGTGTTTCCTAGGCTTTAGAAGGCCCAGAGTTTTGGCGACCCTCATAATTAATAAGCTCTGCAAGTGATCCTTTTGGTCTCTTACCAAATCGCCTAGATCCTGGTTTGCCTAAAGTTGCTGCATTTACCATAGTGGTTAGTGTGTCCACACCTTCTGAAATTGCTGGCATACCAATGCAACCATCACAAGACAAAATACAAGCTATAGCATGCATAGAAGCCGCCATGATAGGAGGAAGATCATTCCTTGGATATGTCACCTAAAGAATGTAAATTAGTTTGTCAAGAATGTTATTTGAAAAGAAATGACAGATAAATCACAGAAGAGAAAAACGATTTGGTTATTTACTTTGTATAAAATTGCTGCTGATAATCTCTCTCTCAAGCAGTATAGCTGAGCAACATCGATGGCTGTTGAACGAAAATAAAGCCAACGGTCCATGATTACTTTAACCATGTTATCAGGAGAAGACATCAACTTATCCTCACGGCCTCCACTAGATTTAGCATCAACTTCCATCCCATCTTCACTTCCAACTTCATCTTCACTCCCTCCGGCATCATCCTCGTCGTCGTCATTTTCGTCGGCCGGAGCAACAGCAATCTCTGTTGAAAGCAGCAAAAGTGGAAGTTGTCCAACAACTGTGCAGTTCCTTATGTTCATACCCACATCACCACGAGTAATCTCATCGTACACAATCAAAGTGTGATCTAAATATTTCCTGAATGACAACTTGAAATTTGTAGAATGATTGTGCAACCGAACTTTATCACCATTTGCTGTTTCAACTATAAACCTTTTCCCCATTTTATTTGGTATAAATCTCCCAACCATTGGATATAGTCCAGCTACCAAAACAGCATGGAGCACACCAGGATCATATGCATTCACACTGTAACTTGAAGCATCTTCATTGATAAACCCATTTCGAATTAGTTCCGTTTGAAGTTGCCTGCGCATGCCAGATAACATGTGCATGGCACTTGAAGACACAAAATACTGAGAACAAAACCGTGCTTCTAGACCCATTTTTTTTGAGTTATTCCAGCATTCGAATGCAGCCAATACAGCAAACTGATCACCGCAACCCCCATATAAAGAAGCAAGCTCAGATTTTGCAGCTGTGGCTCTCTTTTTCTCTTCGGGTAACATTGGAAGTGTAAATGGATCTCTGTACTCGGATGCACAGGCAAGAGTTAAAGCTGGATCAAGACAGTTCATCAATATAGCAAAAAAAAGCATCCTGCAGATTGATGGGTGAACAGGAAGAGAACCAAGCTTCTCCCCTAGTTTGGTGAGTTTTTCATCACTTGAAAATGCCCCAATCTCTTGAAGAATTATAATAGCGTTGCGTATGGACTCAAAAACTGGAGGATCAAGCGTCTTGCCCAGAAATTCTTCTACTTTGCAATTTGGATCTAGCAACTTCACCTGTCACGAGAGAGAACCAAATCTAACGTGAGGGCAAATTTTTTTTCTAGTTACATTTTTGTATATGGCCATTGATACCTTGCTAGTACCACAAAAGAAAAAGAAAAACATACCCTTAGGAGGGTGTTGGTGTACTTTCAATACTAATTTAAATTTATACAAGATGAATCTGGTAACACAAACATATATAACTTGTTCAAAATTAAATTCAGTTGGGTTTAAAACTTTTTCAAACTGATACTCAAACCAGAAATAATGAGTTGGTGTACTACTTGACCTTCAGTAAATGAGTGTAGCTGCTTTATCTAATCTCACAAGTAACAACCAAATCACATATACGATGTAGCGTCAAAACACTTTCAAAACTTGAGGCATCTTTTCAACCTTAACACGCTTTCAAAACTAGAGACATCTTTTCAATCTTAACCTCAGACACAGAATATCATAGACACCAATTTCATCAAAGAATGCAACAAGACCCTTCACTATTTTCTCTTCCAAAAACCTTAGAAGAAAGTTGTTTCCTTCGCTCAAATCAGTAATTAACCACATTTTGCACAAATGAATTCATAAAAATAAAACATAAGTTTGAATTTAGCATTAAGAATTGACTAATTTTTTCCATTTGCTAAATTTTCATGTTTATCAGAGAAATTTTTACCATTTTATCATTCAGTAACAAGAACCAAGATTTAGAGTCACCAATCAGGAAAGATGGAATACCTGCAAACAAAGCTCCTCAATAGGTATTCTCCTAATTTCTGGAATCTGAAAATCTGGTAAGGAAGCTGCTCGAGTCCTTGAGTATAGATGATAACATATTCCAGGTTGACAGCGGCCAGCACGTCCCTCTCGCTGCTTAGCACTTGCTTTTGAAATCCAAGATGACTGAAGAGTTGAGACATTGTTATAAGGATCATAACTTTTTTCCTTCATTCGTCCGGTGTCTATGACATACACAATATCATCAATGGTGATAGCAGTTTCAGCAATATTTGTTGATAGTACAATTTTGCGGCAACCATGAGGTGGGCGCCTAAAAACCTTCTTTTGTTCCATGCTTGGAACCATTGAATGTAGAGATATGAGCATAAACTTTGAGGAATTCTTGAAAAAATATGATGCAAACAATTTCTCACGTGTTCTATTTATTTCATCCCAGCCTGGAAGAAAAACAAGGATCCCTCCATCTGTGGAATCAATGCATATTTTTCTTATCAGCTGCTCTATCAAAACAATATCAACAAGTTCTGGGTTGACTGTTGACAGGTATTTATCAAGTAGCTTATTCTCTTCTGTGGAGTTGGAAAAATCATTGTTTAAGTGCTTCTTCAATATTTCAGCTGCTTCTGGTTGCTTTTGCCTTTCAGCAATCTCCAGTGCAGTCATTCCATCCTGGGCCTTTAAATTGCAATCTGCCCCACAAGATAAGAGCATGCACATATCACCCACTCTACCCTTCCCAGCAAACACCATTAGTGGAGTAATGCCAGTTAAAGAATGTTGGTAATTAAAGAGTTCTGGAGTTCCTTCAGAAGAAACCAACTCTAACAGCATGTCCCATTCATCATTAGACCAAGCCAAATTAATAGCTTCATCCATAGAAAGCTTCTCTTCTTCACTTAGCTCCCTGGTGTTTATTGAAGTACTAGATGTAGTACTATCAAGATGATTATCATTCTTGGATTTTACAATAGAAAGTACATCCTCCAAATAGAAAGTTTTGACCTGAAGAAAGATTGGGTAGACATTGTAGTAAGTAACATGTGACAAAGTATTAGTTAATTACAGCCTGCTACAATATAACTACCGGATAAGTGAATCCCGGAACACTGATGACTGGGCAGCCCCCAAAATATTGAGAAAATCTCACAGCATCAATGGTGGCACTCATTAATATCTGTAATATTAGAGCACCAGAAGGTTAAAAATGGAAAATAAATAATTATTAACTAAATAAGTACTTGACCGGAGGTGAACAATAGAGATAAAAATATGATTAGATGTAATAAATTTGAACTGACCAGACGTAGGTGAGGATATGAAGGGAGCATGTCTCTGCATTTAGGTTAACAAAAATCAGAGGTATCAGTTCAAAAACAAGACAGACCTCTTAGGCAAGTAATCTTCTTCGTTATCTTTCTTCTCTGAGGGAAGATTAAACATAACAGGGAAGTTCTTGCCACATACCTTTTAGAAAAAGGCTTTTTTGCTCATTAAGGACCAACTCAACTCTACCCAAAAAAACTAATGCTATTAGGTGCAAAATATCTAAAACAAGCTTAACCCATACAGCCCAATTTCCCCCTCACTTATGCAACATGCATTTATACATTTGTATTAACCACATCACACTAGAGAGTAGAGGGCAATAAGTTCTTCTTAATGATATACCTGATGATTGCCAACATGAAGTCAGAGTATCGATCCCTTTCATGAATTTCATCCTGAACAAAAATGAAAATCACTTAGTTCGCAATGCCTACTTTGCAAGGATAGTATACACAGGATATGCTTTATATATATGCCAAGGCATACTTTCCAAAGAAAGTATGTGCAGAACATGAATCGCATGCTGGGATTTAGAAGATATAATCTATGAAGACATTTGAATTCACTTCCGACTCCTCTCAAAGTCAATAAGAGAATAACATGAAAGTTTCAAAGTTCATTTCCCCTCAGAGTACAATATCTATCACGGCATAGTTGCGGATACCCATTGCGGAAGAGACTGTCTGAAAACCATTTATTTTAAGTCTGATCTAGTTTATGTAGTTACAGTCACTATTTAGTAACTGTTTTATAATTTTTCACATTAAACTTCTAGCAATATGCAATCATTAAACCAGTGATAACTTTTCTAGTTTTAAAGTAATTAAACAACATCAAGTTTTAATACTTTCACCCAATGTTTCAATAAAAATGGGTTTGGGCAGGTCGTTCAAAATCCAACAGGGAAGTGGTGATATAACCGAAGTATATTAATTATTAGATTGGAGATGTTATAAAATCAATGTGGCCTGGCATGACTCGGATGGTTTTTCAGGCTAACAGGTGACTTGACCAACCAGTCCAAATTAACCAATCACCCTGACCAACCTAAACAAAGTTATGAAAAAGCGGAAAACTAAGTGAAAACAATGTGACATTTTTCTCATTAAAAGTGAAAACCGAAAATCAAAACAAAATACATTTCTCCAACCAAACAGCTAATTTTACAACAATTTCAAAAACAATTTTTCATATTTTAACAGATTTTCCCAGTCAGTTCAAATTTTCAATTAAACCATTTATCTAAGAACTTACCTGTCATGCCTAATAACCAAGTTTTTGACCATGCAAATAATTCAGTAAATGAAAAAGTGATATGGAAGAATAAAAACGTGAAGTATTTACCAAAGATTAAGTACCACACGTTTATGCTCTTGCTGAAGATAGAAAGTAATTTAAAGGAAGTACCATAATTATGTGAGTGATTCCAGAAATGTCATCCTTCATGTGCCCTATCTTAGACGAACGGGAACCTTTGGAAACCAACACCCTTAGTAGCACTCCAGTGGTACAGAGCACAATTGATGATTGTCTTCCCCCTCTGCTTTCTAACCGAATCTGGATTTTTTTGTTGAAAATGTAAGATAGAACTCGATGTTCATGAGATGTGTAAACCACTAGAAAAGCTAGTAAAGTTTGCTAAGAAGGAAGGCAACCCATAACTTTAAAAGGGACTCGCATAACCAACATAGGATAGAGAATGTTGAATGGGGAAAAAGGTATAATTCTATGTAAGAAAGACAGAGGTATTGGAAACAGAAAAGATTGTTGATTGAGACAGTAACAAGAAAACTCATACTTCCCTACTGATGACATCCTGTAGATTTCCTACTCAGTACCGATAAAACAAGGTGCATCATATGTGTAATACACAAATGCAAAAAACTGGTTTGATTATGATAACAGAGGCGTTCGTATAAATATTTCTATACAAAATAAATCCAAATAAAGGATCACAGTACCATTACTACACCAAAGATACATCAATAAAATTACCTTATATCCCACATTTTCTCCAATAGTCTCTCCTCTCTCAGCGGAGATTCTCTCAGAAACTATACATAGAAACAGCAGAAGGAAACAAATTTCAAGTGAGACATAAAAATAAAGATTAAAAATTAGGTCCAAAATCCAGAAGAGTTGCACACCTGAAGTTGCAGAGATTCGCCGAGGCTGAGTACAAACTATTTTACATACCTCTCCCTTACCCCACATATGATCCAAAATAAACTGTGGAACCTGAATAATGTTTAATAGAAAGTTAAAACAGGACAACAAAAAAAGAGAACGATAAATACAAAGCACAGATTGTTAAAAGACCTTGGTCCATATACAATGATGGAATTACAGATGGATGAAACCCAAAATCACAAAGCATCATGTAATTATCAGTGTGTCCACAATTATCAAAGCCAATTAGTTGAAATTTAAAATAGAAAAGCAACTGCATTAGTGCAAAAATGGAAATATGGGTGCAAATTTGTATCACAATTCACAAGCATACACACTAAAAGGACCAATCATAAAAACATCAATACATGACCAAAAATTTATTATCTAGAACAGGCGCAAACAAATTACATGTAAATGTAGCTGTACCATAATAAAGACAAGGCAAAGAGTTGGTAACCTGCGTAGTCTTTCCACAACCAGTTTCACCAGATATGAGAACTACCTGCTTCGAAACACATGGAAGGAATATTAAGATCAAAACACATGCAAAAATATAAGATCCAAATTAAATTTAATTAATGTGTAGAAATGCAGTAAAACTAAAATCTAACTCAACTATGTTATTTGGTATATTCAACATGTCAATGTGAATCATAAAGCTCAATCATAGTGCAATCAGCACCCAAGCTACCAAGTAGATGCATATCCAAAGGCAAGTTTACAAAGAAAAATTTTAAATTAACCTGGTGAGATTCAACAGTTGACGTAATTGCATCCTTGAAAGATGCAATTGGAAGCTTAGATCTATCTTCAATGATCTGCAAGAACGGAAACCAAACAAATGAATTGATAACAAGACTATTCCTTTTCAAATATTATACATACATTGCGAGAGGAATAATAGAAAAACATCATTCTGTTGTGTTGCAAGATAAACAAATGATTTTCTTTCACCTTTTTCTCAAAAAAGGGGAGAAAATAGGTCAAGTTCCTATTGGGACATCAGGCAAGTTGAGGCCAAGGCTTTCCTAAAAGACTATTGAGTTCAAAAGTTCAGACTTTATGTCATTCAAAAGTCTTTTATGGGAATAGGTCAACCTATTTAAGTACATGTAAATATTATTTTTTTCATAATATCATTATTTTACATTAAAATTTTTATTGTGAGCTATTATGGATGAAAATTTGTACCTTTAGAACTCAGGAAAAAATGAAACACCTATGAAGCCATTTTGTGACACTAAATCAGCATTAGTATGGCACACAACATAATTCTTCATGACAGGACACAACACGTAGAGAAGGACCAACATTAATCAAGAAGAAGCTGGATTGCAGTCTTGTAGCTATAGCATAAGTCCCTTTAGGGTTTCTATTGACTCATCTATTAACCAATATTTATACAACAGAGTCATTTAAGATCTTACTAGCAAATTGTGAATGATATGTATTCAGTTAGATCCTATGTCGTGAAATAAGTTTAACAGGTGATACCTCTAATTAAGACAAATTCTCACCGACTTTACATGTGTTCAGTTAGATCCTATGCTCAAATTTTAAGATGATGTCAAAGACTATCATAAATCCATTGTTAGGCCACCTGCATTGGCTCGCTTCTTTTTTCAGTGTCTCAGAAAGGACTGCCAACAATAAAGCTGACCCAAAATGGCTGAACGAAGCATCATAGCGTAGAGCTACCAAAATGTTGACTCTTATTGGGTTAAAATCTGACATTGGCTACAGATATCACATGAGTAATGCTTGTAAGGCTTGGGTAGTTCTCGCCTTACAATGCAATTTTGTAAAACTAAGTCAGTTCCTAAGTCCAAATCCAAAGAACATGTAAACCCACTCATTGCAACCTGTTCCACCATTTTATTACTATCGAAATAATATTCAGTCCTGATAGCTCAAAGTAAACTCTAAACAATAAAATTCATATAGGTTTTCCAACAAAATTCATTCATGTAGGTTTCTGAAGCTGAAAGGAGACGGAGAGAAAATTAACCTGTTTCAAGTTAGGGACTTTGTTAATTCTAGAAGAAAGAGCTTCCAATCTCTTAGCAATTTCATTTTTGCTCATCGAAGGCCTGCTGAAAATATCATCCTGCTTCTGTTTTGTTTTTTCAGCAGTACTGTCACTATTTTCTCCAACCATCTCCCACAAGTCTCCATCACCAGGAGGATAATGGGCAAATAAATCCCCCAGCACCCATTTTGCCTCTTCAGAAAATGTGAAATGAGGAAGATTTCGAAACCCATTATCAGTGTCAGACTTCTTTTTTATTTTCTGAACGGACACTCTCCTGTCATTCCCAAGCCTAAGCAAAACACAGGTCCAATATCAACAATACAATATGCAAACAGCAAACACCCAATAAAAAAGCATTCCATTACCAACTATTCCATTCAACAACTGTGACCGTAAGTCTTACAGATTTAAAATTGCAATTGAAGTGAGCTGCCTTTAACACTCACCCAGAACTTTTAGATCTAAACCCCATTTTCTGGGACATTTGATGCACCAAAGCACGCTCTTGGTTGGACAAACCAGCATCAAACTTGTACACTGCAGAAAAACAAAAACAAAAACAAACCCGGATTTCATCAGTGGACACACCCATGCAATCATCATCCTTCCAACACAGATTTCAAGTGGGTCACGAACTACCCAACTCAAACTTCACAACAACAAAAACGTGCAAATATCCAATCCAAACAAAACACCCAATCACTCAGAAACAACATTCCCGAAAGAGAAATGAACAAGACAACGGTGGCGTGACATTCCTCTGCATCAAAGGGTGAAACAGTGGCAGAAAAATAAAGGGGAAGCATTGAATGTTGGAGGGTAACCTTCATCTTTTGAAGCTCGGAACTGTTCCAGAATCTGGGAAATGCGAATCCTGGTGACTTCATCAACTTTGGGGGTTTGGCGGTGAAGTGCCTCTCCTTTCTTCTCTCTGTTTTTGGCCATCGTTTCCGACGAAAGAATCCAAGTGAAGAAGTTGTCGCAAGCGCAGCTCCTATTGTATATGCGTTTTGTGTCTCAGTTTCTGTTGCTGATTTTCTCAAAATTTAAATTGTTACGGCTTAAATGTCTTGCATGCGAGGGTTCGATCTCTAAACCTATTTGTATAAAATAAACAATGTTTACGAATTTTATTTTTAGGTCGTATAAATAGAATATTCTATGTTAAAGGGATATTATCTTTTAAAAGAAATTGTAATATTTCGATAGATTAATATTTAATTTTCAAATAATGTGCCCGGTGCCCTAGATTCAAAATCTTAGCATTCAGAACATTACCTCCTACGTCTATTGTTTCGTTTTATGTTGTTCCATTTAGGTAAATATTTTATATTTGTTCATTTCTCAACTATTTTATTCTTTATCGGAAATAATCGAGTAAAATGTTTTAAATTGACAGAACTGCTTTACTTAACCTATGGTATTACGAAAAGGTAATTTCAGATTTTGATTTTGACGATTGACAAGAAATTATATTTTAAAGTTTCTTAACTATGTTCCTTTATCCCTTAGTTTCAATTCATTGAAATTCGTTTCTGTGGATTTGCATATGAAAATAAATCTCTTATAAATTAATTTTTCATTTATAATGACCCAATCCTAAAATCCTTCCAAAAGAATCAATTTACTTTTAACTGTTTTATATATATAAAAATTTCTTGTTAGTATTTTATTACTGCTGAGACATACCAATGTCTAATATTACTTTCTTTGGCATGTAGTTTTTTTTTTTTAAAAAAAGAACTTATAAACATAACCAGTGAGCACAGTATACTTATTATTGATATAAAAAAACAACAATGCAACAAGTCAGATTCATATAAGCATATATAAGAAAAATAAAGATATACTGATATTGCAAGTATCATTTATAGTCTTGAAATCGCTCTTATGGGCAAAAACATATTCATTTTATTCCCAAAATTATATCATAGGCTTCTACTTTATTACAGTCAAAAGGTATTAACACCGATCAGTTAAAAACACTCAAAAAATGTAATCTACCATCCTCTCGATTTAGAAGCAGAAAATCTGTGTTAGCCAGGGGTAAGCGAGAAGAAGATGAAGTGAATAAGCACAAAAGAATTAATGACAATCTCATTTTTTTAATACAATTTTTTTTTCCTTTTAAGTTATTCTAAAATTAATTACACTATGTAAAAATAAATCATATATGGAAAAAATAACAAAAATATTTTAAGCTATTTTTATTCAACAATATTTTTACATATGGTTAAAATTATTTGATATAAAAGAGACTTGGAAAGTTGAACGTTGACTGAATTTACATTAATTAAATATCTGGTATAAATGAGATAAAATAGAGTAATTTCTTAATTATATTTGTTTTAGTATATTTGATCGTCTAGCATTATTTAATATTCCCTTTTAATTTCTTTAAATAAACATAAAATCGTAACGAAATTCAGGAAACAAATTTTACATTTTCATCAACAAACTTAAAACCTCAAACATTAGATATAAGAATCATTGTGAAGGTATAAGTGTGCAATGAATAGAAATTATGAGATAATGAGAAGTAACATGCATTTTTTAACATGAATGGTCCACTTGTGGTAATAGAAATTGGTATTTACACGATTGCAATGATCAGAAAGAGAGAGAGAGAGAGAGAGAAATCAATTGGAATGAGTTGGTGATCTAAGATCCCCCATTGCAGTAATGGTGGACGCCATTGGTGGGAACATTTTGGTAGTTGTTGTGCAGAGAATTTAGGCCCCATATCCGAATTGTCCGGTCATCACTAGCTGAGGCTAACATGTGGGGGTTTGCTGGGTTCCAGCTCACACAATTTACAGATCCTGAATGACCAGCCAATGCTTCTATTAGCTCCCCTGAGCTTCTGTGCCATATGTAAACCTACAAACATACACTTCAACTTTAATGCTTGTCCAAATTTATCCAATACAACTCACTATCATAAGAGGTTTAATAACATTGCAGGGATCCTATATGCTGCATAAAATTGTTTCACATCCAAAAAGAAACACAAACTGAATAAACACCGCAGCTAAAAACTAGTAAATATGACAAACTGAAAACCAAGAAGGCCAAGACAGCAGTTCCTGATCATTACAATAATAGTAGTTGAATTCATTCTTCAACTAATATTATAAAGATGTTCAGTATATCAATCGAACAAAAAGCACCATTCCATGGGTCTTTTATGCCAATATTTTAATGAGTCTTTCCAGGCACACCAAGTGCATCTTAAACTTGATCTGAAGAAACAACGATTTATTTTAACAATTCTTTTAGTGCACTTTTGAAAACTATGTGATTATTTCCTAGAATTTAAGTTACACTAGACATGCACCAAATTCTTATAATAAAACACAGAATTAAAATTTAAAAACAATTATCTTTGACTATATAAGAAACATACAAGCATCAAAGCCTTTCAATTTGCAAATGGGAGAAGTATACGTTAGTTTTGATAAATGATCAAGGATTCATACCTGTGAATCCTCACTTCCACTAGCAATGAAAGCTTGCTTAAGGCCACCAAAGCAAGACCTGATAATAAATCGGGCACGTCTATGACCTTTGTACTTGCCAACAAGCCTAGGATCGCCTTCAATGTTCCATAGATGTATTTCTTGATTCAAAAGATTAACCAACAAGAATTTGTTATCCTTCGATAAGGAAAAAGCCGTTATTGGTTGATACTCTTCAATAAACCTCTCATTCTTTGTTTCTCTATTGAACAACAGTACAGAATTGGGTTTACAAATACTTAGAATCTCTTCCCCGTTATCCATGATTTCCAAATCAGATATCTTAAGGGTTTTTTGTCCTTTCCAAGACTCCACTTCTCTCCCATCCAATTCCCACATGCAAATGCTCTTGTCACTGAAACCACAAAGTATATATTTCCCACACGGGAACCACGTACAGGAAACCAGGCCAGTACCAGCTTTTTCATAAATTTGGATGCATTTGCCAGTGGAAACATCCCAACGCCTAATAGCCTCCTCCACTCCACATGTGAGGAGCTCTTGGTCATTAGGACTCCATGAAACTGAAGAAACAGGTTTCTGGTGACCAGTCAATCTATGCTTTACAGTCAGTCCACCATTTATGCCAACCTATTTAAAAAAATTTAAAAAGTGACACCTGATTTCATAGCATTAAACTATTTTACGTGTTAGAATGCAATTTTTGTGTCTTGATCCACAGGGGGTCTGAAATATGATGGAAAACATTATAACTGGGATTTGAATTTGCAGTATGATGGCTAAATCAAACACAAGTATTGAAGACAAATTTAGCAGAAAGTAAAAAAAAGAATGAAAGAGCAGAAAAGAGAAAGTGTAAATTATGAGATCAATATCAAATATTACCTCCCAAATTATTGCAGTTCGATCATTTGATGCTGAAGCTAAATATTTCCCATTATGTGAAAATTGTACAAACCAGACTTCATCATCATGTGCCTCTAATATCTGTTGCAATATTATCAAGAAAGAAAATAGTATTAGAAGGTAGATACTATCCATGCAATATACAAAGTGAAGACAGGACGATCATTGTAAATAGATGACAAAAGGATGAAACCACAAGACAAATTCTGTACCTTGTCTCATTTCTCCTCCCTGGTTTTGGGGATTGGCCTTTTAAGGAAATTAGATTATAAATATCAAACCTATGTAAAAAATTGGGGATTGTTTTTTGAAATAAATTAGATTATTCATGCATCTCATTTACAAGACATGAAGAGTATTTTAATAAGTAAAAAGTGATGAAGGCATCTTAGGTAGATATTGCAGTTCTAAATAGTGTAATTGCATATATATAGAGAAATGCATGACACCCATAGAAATGGTGCCTTGCCCAGATAGCTGTAATTATGTAAATTTGGTCATTAAGTTCCTACAAGCTGTGCATCAGTTGTCAGGATATTTTAATTTAGATTTTTCAATATTATTAGAAGCACTGACCATGGACTTCTATATGAAATATAAAGGGCATGCACATGTAAAAATGGGGATGGATGGGTTTACATCAAAAAGACATTCTACTTTAAGATTAATGTCTTCTAATTGGAAACAACTTGGTACTCTCAGAGTAGGAAGCAGGATTATCGAAAGGTAAAGGGCAAAAGCAAACTACCAAGCCAAGGCATTAACAACATATGACCTTGTTTTGACTGAAAAATATGCTTGTAGGAAAAACAGATGCAAAATTTCATCCAGGACATTATTTTCTCAACTCAAACGACAAACTAACATGACTAAGTCTTTTCAAAAGCTATGATAATTGGACATCGCCAACATGTATTTAATTGTTTATCAAACTGTTCTAATAAGCACTTAGGAACCCTCCCTTAAAAAGTAATTTGTTAGGACGATAATCAAACACTTAAGTACTCCACTGAGTATCACAATACAATATAGGACTCAACACCCCATAATACCCAAGTCCTTATCACTTTCTACCCATTAACCTTTCTTTTACTTTTACGCACTGAGAAAATTAAAAAGAAAATTCACAGGACCTCAACAATCGCCATATCCATTAACAAGATGCCACCATTTAGCATTCACATTTTCACAAATGTAGAGAACATTTATTTGTAATCATGAAATAATACAGACAAAAGAAAGACTAACAAACAGAGATCTAATTAGGAACAGGCAAACAACATAGAGGAAGCTGCTTCTGCTATCACTACTAATTAACAAGTCAAAAATATCTACTAAACATATCATTTTCTAACCTGTAATGTACTGGAAGGAATCTGATCTTTCCCACAATGATGATCTGAATATAATGACATCTCCTTATCCAATGAATTATGAAATGGGCATGTCTCTCGTTGTAAGATGAGCGCTTGTTCAACTAGATGCTCCAACCTTTTTTCAGGTATCATTACTGTAGGGGGAAGCAGTTTCTGCAATTCCTCCAGAAGCTTTGACCGAGACCTCACCCTTACAATATCTAGTCTAGGAGAAGGTGAAACTATGCAGGAGGAAAGTTCTCGAATTCTACTACTATTAATGCAAAGTGGAGTAATCTCCGTCCTCAAGGTCTTCAATGCTTCCATGACCTTTTCACCATTTAGAAGCTCAAAGAATTTCTGCTCCCATATTAAAAATGAGGCTGACCTGACCACGCTTTCATCTGCCAGAGCAATTTTACGTAATGTGGCTACACTGTCATCCCAATTCCCATCAAGTATTTGCTGCATAAATAGATTCACCCCAGGAGAGTGTAAAGCTATTCCAGACTCCTCCTCTAGATGTGCCCCACTCTTTCCGTAACCAAGAGAATATAAAGCCTTTGCAATTATCCTGACAAATTCCTCTTTCTTTATAACCCCTTTGGAACCAACAACTTGTTCGTCCCCTTTAGACGGTAGGGCCCGAGCCATGAAGTCCCTGGACAAGCCTCCAACAGGCTCTTTAGAAGAAGAACCGTTAGACAAGGCAACTAATCCTTTTGAGGATAACTTCATCCGCTTCAAGGCTGGTTCTTCATCTTCCACACCTCCCATGAAAAGTGCCCCTCAGCCCATATATAATTTCAGCAGCGCGAGAAAACAACGCATACGACCACACACCTACAAAATGCCACTGAAAAACCACAAGGAAAAAAATGTCTGCATGAAAAACAGCAATGACAACAGTAAGTGCAATAAAACCAAGTCCTGAAATAACAGAAGCTAAACCAGTAAACAAAATCCTCAAACTGAAACGGCAAACTAACACAAATTTCGAAAATGTCCACGTAGAAATTAACACGAGCAAACTCCAAAAAAAAAAAATGTCTGCATAGAAACACAAACAACAACAGTAAGCAGAATAGGACTGAGTCCATAGAAAACAAGCTAAAACCGCAAACTGATTCCTCAAATTCAAACATCATCAACAACAATAAAAAGAATAATGCAAGAATCCGAGCTTAGTTACTTCAAAGCACAATGTTTAAACCAATTTTATTTTCATCTACCAAATCAATAAGACCCCGCGATGCCTGGCAAACTCAAAAATATCATCTCGCAAGCGAAACCGAACTCAAAAATTGCATAATAAATAAATAATATATAATAAATAAACAAATTATAATATGCATTTCCCTATGAAATAAACAGAGACACGTCGAGCAAATCGGAAGAGTAACAGAAACAGGATAAGGTAGAAGAATCGGCATCAGAAGTCGCAGATCCAATAACATGAGAAGAAGATTACGACGGTGATGATCCACCGACTTACCGAACAAGCAAAGCAACGATCGGAATCAAAGTCTGAGACGCGATCGTGAGTTGAAAACCGCCGATTCCTTCTTCTTCTTCTGCTGCTGCTTCACACACTCTTCAGTTACCAAAACCACACACACGCTGAAAATCCCAAACCTTCTTTCTGCTTATGCCTGCAAACAATGATAACATATATATACGTGTAATTTAATATATCTTCAATTATAACGATGAATTTTTTGTAATTCTAATTTATAAATTCTGTAGTATATGGTAAATTATCAAAAAGGTGCAACTATATATAAACGGTTTGAATCATGAAACGAAATAAAAACTTTATTAAAAATAATTATAACGTTTAAATTTCATATGAATAAATTATTAGATAAATTTTAATTGCTATCTGTTCTTATTTTATCTTTCTAGTATTTTCTTCCATATAACTTTTTGTGTGAAGTTGTGAAATGACAATGAGCACCCTTAACTACAAACAAACACTTTCTTTGATTTGGTATATGCCTTCCTTGTTTCTTAAACCATCACGCCATTACTTTCATGATTTCACACGAAACTTCAATGGTTTTCAAACATTTATATTATAAAAATGTTACACTTTTTTATAATATGGTTAAATATATTTTGAATACCTCAATTTAAATAAAAATTAAATTAATTTTTTTTAAATTTTATTCCAATTTAATCGTATAAATTTAGAATTGTATAAATTTAGAAATGTGTGAATTTAATTTTCAACCAAATTTTGTTAAGTAATTTTTGAAACATATTTCATGATAGTCTTTTACCTGTTTATACTGTTTGACATATTATTATTTAAATATTAGTTAAAAAATACTATAAAATGTATTTGAAATATCAAATAAATTTAACAAAATTTAATTAAAAAATTAAATTCACACGGTTATAAACAAAGTTAAAAGATAAATTAGGTCAAAGATTTAAAAAATGACTGATTTCAATTTTTTCCAAAAATTCAAGAAAAAAAAAATATTTAACTCTTTATAATATTATCATTTTATCATTTATTAAATTAAAATAAAAATTAGTAATTTTCGTAAAAATATTAATAAATAATGGTACATTAACTAAGTAAGGCACGTTTGGTGGTAGATGTATGTATGTGTGCACATTGGATAGAGAGGATGAGAAGCGTGGACATTTTAAATTATTGAGTCATGTTGGTGTCAGAGATTTCCACTCACTCCAAATATAATAAAATGGATAACTAGATCATTTAACTTTCATTCACTTTTTTCTTTTTGTTAATTTTCAAAATAAATGTTCTAAGATTATATAATACATGTACCTACCGACATCCAGGATCTATAAGAAAAAAGAAACAGGGAATGCTTGGAAAAACAATATTAAACTCATGTTTCAATTAAGTTGTGATTTGAACATTTTTAAGATACATGTAACTAAGGTTTAATTCTTTTTCTAAAATTATGTTTATAGATAACAATCATACATTGTGGTTCTGTGTAGATTTTATAGTGGTGGTGGCTTTGAACCATTTGTACAAAATCATTATTTAAACTTTATTCGTGTATTTTAAAAAAAAAAAAAAACATATCAATTTTCTTCTTTTAAAACAATATTAAAATTTACGACGATAACTTTATTAAAATTTTATGGAATAGTTATCGCGGAAGATTTCATATCATTTAGATTAAAATAAATTATCAGTATATAATAAGAATTTATGATAATTAAGTTAGATATTTATTTTATAAAGTATGACGTTAGTAAATAGTAAAATATAAAATTAAAATATGGAAAAAAATTATTTTATCTATTTTCTCTTTTCTTATTTTTTAAGTTATTTATTGCTTGTGTTTATTTCGGTCTTTTTCACATGCTCTATTTTATTTTAAAAAATAAAAAATTAACTCTCTTGTCATGATTGATAATGAAATATTTGTCTCATAAATTTTTTTTATAGTAATTATTTTATTAACATAAAAGGAAAATTTAACTTTTTATCATAATTCATTTTTAAATTGCGACTTGATTTTAAAAATTATGTCAATCAATATTTAATTAGATTTGATAGTTTATTTTGTACTCTTAAACTTATTTTATTGATCAAGATCGACAATTGGATATAAATCTCTCTGGTTTTGCATAATTTATTGAGATTTTTTATCTGTTGAATGTATCCTGTCATTCGACATTAGATTCTTATTGAACCACCACTTATATCCAATCTCATATTTGATATCTAGTTTCATGTTTGCAGTGTATTAGCTTTAATACGATGGGTGCTGCAAATTAAAATGCTTAAACACAAAAAGAAAAAGGGGATGGTGGGTGTCTTTACAAGGGCAAGAAAAAAGAAGTATTGAGATACTTAATCCAACCAAGTCCCTTAAATTATGAAACTCTTGGACAAAAGGGAGGTTAGACAACTCAAAAACATAGATAGCATGCACTTAAGGTTCATTTACACATAGCATTTATATATATAACCTGCTATTCAAGTTTTTCAAGCAACACTGAAAGAACTTGCTGTGCTCTCCACAAATTTTCTTGCTCCCTTAAACCACCTCTTGTCTCCAGCTTGAGCCTTGCAAATGTACAGTTTTCCATCCTTTACAGTTGCTCTGATCAGTTGGTGCTTCCCACCTTCATCTCCATCAGCTGTTCTTGTCAACACAGTCAAAACATAGTACTGCTTCCCATCAACCACTGGTGTAGCACTCTCTAAGATGTTAGCTGTGGCCACAGCATTTGGATCAAAACCACCCTGTGCAACATTTCATGTTCAAACTCAGTTAGAACATGCTATGCCATTATTATTCAGTGCATTTGTTTTTCATCATCATCAATCACTTACCTCAGCTTGAGTTTCACCAAAGAAGGCCTGTTTTCCTAGTAAATAATCCACCTGCAATTACAAAAAACCAACTTTTGAATTGAATATCAGCAGTTCAAAGGTTTGAGACACCTGAAACAAATTTAAGAATGAAATCTTTCTTTTTACCTTTGAGAGGAATTCTTCGGGTGAACCATAGTCAGTGATGGACTTCTTATCAGTTGGAGTCACTGTGACAACGACATTGCTGGTTGTGTCAAAGTTATCCTCGTATCTAAGAACCTGGCCTGTGTACTCAACCTCTTTGCTAGGGTTCCATTTTGAGGGAATCGATAGTTTGAATCCATTTCCATTGTATGGCAAGAAATCTGTGTTTGACTTTGGCTTTCCAAACACATTGGCTGCAAGAAAAACAACCAAAAGTTGCTCAAATAAATCATGGAATCCCCATTACTACAGGGATCAAATCCATTTATGTGCCCACCCTAACAACTTCAACTCAATGGTATTAGAGACTTTATGGCCAAATGCATAATTTAACTAAGAGTCTAGTCTTGGTATTCTTCAATCAATCAGAATCAGAGTTCTACATCAGTAATAATCTGTACTAATCTTTAATTCAAATATTTCTTCAGCAAACTATGGACATGAAACTTCAATTCTAGTAGAAACTCTATCTGACCAGAGTTCAGATTTTCTATTGAGTTTTTCGGAACAGAAGAACATGACATAGAAAATCCAATTCAAATTCGACTAATTGCACGATGAGAAAAAGAGAAAGTGATATACCAGCTTCACCATAGGCTGCATCTGCAGGTTGGACTTTGGAGCCAACAGCAGCAGCACCAATGAGCACAGTGAGAGCTAAACGGCGAGAGATAGGAGCAGCATCATCCTCTTGGGGTGTCTGTTTCTGAGCCTTGCACACGAGATGGTTGGGCTTGGTGCTAACCATGGTGCGTTGTGATGGGGATCTGGCTGGGGTGGTGAGGGCATGGTGGTGCAAGAAACATTGGGTAGAAGCCATTGAGCTCTGATCTTTTTCTCTTACTGTTTCTGGCTCTGTGATGAGACTATGGTGGTAGGAACTTGTGGAGATGGTTGAGTTTGAACTTTGGAGTTTGTTATGTGGCAATGGATACTGGATTTGGAAGAGGATGATTGGGACTAATGGATTAGATTTTCGATGTGGGATAAGGTAATAGAGGCTCCGATTGGTGCCACGTCATTCTCATTTTATGTCTGCAGATATACTCATGTACTATTTTTTTTTTCATGTTTTTCTTAAAATTTATCTGCAAATCATTATTTTGGATATTTATACTACTTCTCTTCCAATATTATTATTATTATTTAAATTCAAGTAATCTCAATTTAAATTAAAATTGTGATCACTCATACATAAAATCAAATTTAAAATATTGGAATATTACTCTCTCTCAACGCGAATTTGATTTCTAATGTTTACTTTTTGTAATATCTGAACAATTACTTTAGCTGATCCTTCTTTAGTTTAAAGGATTTATCTCTGTAATTCTTTCTTATTATTTATTCTAGACCATTTTTCCCAAACTTGCCTGAGGTTAAAAATTTCAAAAAACTTAAAATGTGTTCATGTAAAAATTGATTTTTTTTATTATTGCTGTAATAAACTGTTTCTTTTATATCTAATAGAATGCCTAAATATTTAGGGTTTGTAGGAAAATATTTGTATATTTTAAAATATATTTTAAAATATACTTTAAAATAATTTTTTTTTGTTCGCAATATTTATAGTTTTTTTTTAATTAAGTGGATTAAGGTATCATGAATAAACTAACAATACTAACTAAAGATCTAAACAACACACAATAAATTATATAATTTTCAAATATAAATTTTCATTTATAAATTTTCACTTTATATATTTAACTTTCTCATTTTTATCATTTTGATTCTCAATATTTAAAATATATATATATATATATATATATATATATATATATATATTTTTTTGTGTTTTTTTTTTTAAAATATATATTTTTTATTTTAATATTTTTTTTTTTTTTTTTATATATAAAATATATATATATATATATATATATATATATATATATATATATTATGGACTTTTTAATCATAAAAACTCAATTTTTGATAATTCAAACTTTTTATTCAATTTTTTGTATTATTTCTATATTGAGTCTTTAAATATAATGATGTTAATACATTAAAAAAGATTTTAATACATTTTAAAATAATAAAATTAATATTCATTAATGTAATTTGGAAATTGAATAAAATAATAAACCTTAAAAAACTACAATGTAAAAAACTTTTTGGTTTTCTGTCCTTTTAACACTAATTGTTGTGTATGTGGTTTCTTTGTAGAGTTACTAGTTTTTTGACCCATTATTTTTAATATAAATTATAAATTATAAATTCCTATGTTTCTTCTTTATTACTATTCCATGTTTGTAATAAAAAAAAACTAAATATGCAGTGCTTAAATTTAGATCTAAATTTTTTTCATACTTTAAATTTTAATGCATTATAGTTTTAATATTTAAAAAACAAAAAAATATAATCATTTTAACTTCGTATCATTTTTTGTATGTTAAATAATATTTTAAACTCACATTTCAAACGAAATATGTCAAATAATATAAATAGTTTAAATATTAATTTAAAATATTATATATTATTTAAAAATTGTTTAATTTGATTGGATTGAAAAATTGTATTTATTAATATTTAAAATTTAAGAACAAGAAGTATTAAAATTTTGAATATAAATAAATTTTAATTTTATTTTAAATTTGAATAACTAATAACATATTTCACATAAAAAAAATTCCTTAGTGTCTTTTGATACGATAACTTTTAAATGTTGTAGATTGGGTGAGAATATCTATTACTTTAAAATTCTTCGTGATATATTCTTGGTATAGGTAATAAAAAAACAAGTGCATCAGTATAAAATTTTCATAATAAATTGTGACATATACACACATGTGTAAAAAGATTTATGACCTAATAGACATTCTAAATTAAAAAAAAAAATGTGATACATAACAAGGAGAATGTATCATAATGTTGAAATTTAAATGTGAACCAAAATTGTATATTAAATGAAAAATAAAAAAAAATCCTAAATCTATTATTTTAAATTTTTCAAATAAAGATAATCAATTATTTATGCGAATTAAGCTCGTATTTTATTATTAATGTATCTTTGCAATAAATTTTTTTAAAGCACCTATCACAATTTGATATAAATTCATGTGTATAACAACCCATAGTTTTTTTTTTTTTTTTTAATTTTTTTTTTTTTGAAAATAATAAATTAATTAAAATATATCATCACTCTTTCACACGTTATCTACATTACTTTCTTAATATAAATATTTTTTCTTTTAAATTTCAATTAAATAGATCTTCAACAAAAAATATCATATTTTAAAACATGATTTAAATTTTTTATTTTTAAGATGGTAAAAATCATGTTCAAAATAATTTTTAACTTCTAGACAAAAGTGGCCGAAGTTCTTGTTCAAATATTAACTTGGAATGAAAAGAAAAAAAAAAGTTGAATTTATAATTTAAATAACGTCTTTAAGCATTTGTTAAAGTTAAAGTTAAATTGAAACTATAATTTTAAATATGGTTTGTATCATTTTTAGAAAAAAAGTAGTATTTGAACAAACATTTTATTAATTAAATACTTTATAAAATTAAATATTTGTAATTTATTATCTTAAAATGTTTGGGTTGGAAGTAATGTGTATCTCAATGAATTATCTCCTTACAATACTAATTTTTGAATAAAAATTTTGATATAAGAAAATTAAACACCTTATAAAGTAAAAAATATATAAATTTAGGTCTTATTTTTTTTTTTTAAATTGTGTCGATCCTCCTATAAAATAAACTTAGGTCTCATTTTTTGTATTATATATTCCCTATAAATTCTAGCCTTACAAAAGATCGCACTTTTATTTTTATATATATAAATCCTGACAAAAACATCTTTCAAACACTTTTATGTTTATATACATAAATCCTAACAAAAATATCTTTTAAAATATTAAATGTGTATTTTAATCAAACAATAAAAGTATTGTTTGGCCAACTTCTTTATAGTTTGTTTAGAAAACTAAAAATTTAAGGATACTTTTAAAAGTTATAATTAATCCATGCGCAAATTAATTTTTTGAAAGAAATTATACGAGTTTTTCCATAAAACAAACTGTATACTAATTTCACTTTTTCTTTTTATAAAACCCACTCAATGAGTCAAACTAAATAAATGTTAACAATATTTTTAGCACAATCTTTGCGGCATACCAAAAGTTATTCCAAAGTAGGTCGTATTCATAAATTTATAGAAAAAATAATTATTAGAGAAACAACTTCCATCTTTATTAATTATTAATAAAGATGTAAATATTTAAACAAATTTAAAATTATAAATTTATTTGATAAAATTAAAAATAAAATATAATAAAACTGGTTATACTGAATTTGATCATTTTTTAATCTTAACTCTTCTATTATTTTCTTAAGAAACACTACATTAATTACTTTTAATAATTACACGAAGGAGTATTATTGAAAAAATAGCTTAAAAACCTAAAAGAAAAATCTTTAATGTAGTCATCTTTATGATTGTAAGCAATGCAAAATGCATTTTTAAAGTATAAAGTTTTTTTTTAATTACTCTTATTTTATTTAATAATGTTTTTTTAACCTACCTTAAATTAATACTGTATTTTCCTTTTTTTTTAGTTTATAAACAAAACGTATTTTAGAGATTAGTGTAATTAATACATACGAATTAGTGTCAGAGATAGCAACTACTACATTGTTGTTTACGCCAGGCTCGGCTTCCAATAATCCAAATTGGAAGATGACGTGGATTTTCACGTGTTTTTTGTTTTCATTTTCACTTTATTTCTTTCTCCTCAATTATCACTGCTTATTTATTATATTAAAATACCATAGTACATTTCATCTTCATGCACACAAAAATCGTTTCTTCTCAATAAATAAAAAAGTACTACTATTTATTAATTAGCATAAAGTATTTAATAAATATCTTGTCTTTATTCCTGCCACTGACACTCATGATTATTTATTATCATCTTAAATCATACTTTCTTTATTTCTTTTCTCATAACATTTCATTATTAATTAATTAATTAATAAACGAAATTAAACTCTTTCCAATAATATTCTTTATTTATATGTTGCTAACTTTTGCATAGCTTTGTCCCTTCTCTTTCTGCAATTCACTCATTAAGCATCTCTTTCTCTCTCTCTCTCTCTTCTCACACTCTGTGTTCGCTACTTGGTTTCTTCTACACTGCATTTCTCTCTGGTTTGTGCGAAAAACCAATTTTTCTTTTTTCTGTTTTGGATGATGCAATTTACTAGTTCATGTTTCTTGCTTGATGCTGCTGCCTTTTTTCTATTTTCTTGTGCTTTTTTTTTTTCCTACTGTCTTGTTCAATTCACCCATCAATTCTCTGGTTAGGGATTTGCACGTATGTTTAAAGTTTGAATTTTATTGAACGTTCATGGTTTGCTTTGTTTGTTGTGGGTCAAAATGTGGGTCTTTTTAATGCTTCGGGTAGATGAAAAAACTTGGTACTTCTTTTTCTTTTCTGCTTTCCCAGTTTATATTTTTTAAAGAAAAGTTGAATTTTGGTGAAAAAATAATATTTTTTCCCTTTTTCTTTTCTCTTTGATTAAGAATTAAAATAGCTCTGTCTTAGGTAGTTTTTTTCCTCTACCAAACATAGCATTGCAGTGAATGGAGATGTTAGTCTACTTTTTGTGTCACGATTACTCAGTCTTGGCAGAAGAACAAATTTATGCTGCATTCACTCGCTCTGCTCTCCATTTCACTTTTGCATTTGATCCTTTTCATTTCAAGAAACAAATAAACCCTCTGTTCAGCCTGGGAACGACTTAATGTGTGACACTTATGGAAGAGAGCGTAGAAAAATAATTAAAAGGATTGAGAAAGCTTGTAGCTCACTTAAGACACTATCAAGTTGCAACAATTACAACAACACACACTTAAAAAGACTTAATACTGTTGAAGTAGTAAACTTGATGAAGCTTAATTACGGAGAGGCTAAGTTAATTACTTGTTAGAGATGTTTCTTTTGTGGCTTTAGACCAACAGGATTTATTTTATTGTAGGTCAGATAACATTTTTGTCCTTTTGAATATGTGACTTGGTGTCGGTAGTATGTTCTTCTCTTTTGTTCATGATTCAGGAAAAAAGAGAACTGTATCATATATTGTTTTCATGTGTGTTGGTTTCTTATAAACGGTGATTGCCTGATTGATGCTGCAGTGTTTGGCATGATAGCTATTTCATACTACATTTTCTGATTTTCTTTATGTTCGTACAAAAGTGCAGGAACAATGTCTGAGAAAATGACGGCGGAAAACCTTTTAAACACCCTTGTGGAAACAATTGCTGCTGAGAAGCAAAAATCTGGATCATTTTTTGAAGAAGACAAGTCAAGCTCAGTGAGCTCCCAATTCAATAGACTCTTTGGACGCCAGAAACCTGTGCACCATATTTTAGGGGGTGGAAAATGTATGGTAGTTGTGGTTAATTTGCTATAAAATCTATCATGTTACCTTGACTTTTAAATTTCTTCTTGGGTTTTCCATTGAATGATGTAGCTGCTGATGTGTTGTTATGGAGGAACAAGAAGATTTCTGCTAGTGTTTTATCTGCAGCAACAGCCATATGGGTGCTTTTTGAATGGCTTAATTACAATTTCCTAAGTCTTCTATTCTTTGTCCTGGCACTCGGCATGCTTGGACAGTTTCTTTGGACAAACGCTTCTGGCTTGTTTAGCAGGTTATCCAAGCATCCTTTCTTCCCTTCTTTTGATCTCTGACTTTATGTAAATATATTATGCTACTTTACATCTTAAACTTGTTTTTTCTATGTGGGGTGACAGGAAGCCGTCTAAAGTTCCCCGTTTTGTCCTCCCAGATGATTTCTTCGTGAATATTGCAACTGCAGTTGGTGCAGAGGTTAACCGTGGACTGAGGTTTCTCCAAGATGTTTCATGTGGAGGAAACCTAAAACAATTTTTAATTGTAAGTATACTCTTACCTTTGTTTTCTTTGTAGTTGTTATTTACAGTCCAGGTTCATGATTAGAAGTTAGAACATAGTTTCCAGGTTAAACAGTTCTTCACTTTTATGCATCAGTATTTTCTATAACACTTGTTATTCAATCAATTGATCAATGCCATCTATTTTTGTTTGCTGCAGCATCTTCTGCCTGTGACATGTTATTGATATTTACATAAAAATGATCAACTGTTTGTTTTTCCACTCAAATGTCTGCCAATATGATAGATTCTATATTAAATTGGTATTATGCTGACAGGGATAAGTTTCCTTTAGTGGAAGCTTGTCAAATCAACTTTGCTGTATGTGATAGTATCTTCTAAAGAGTGTTTTGGTCTTAAGCTGTTTGGTATGACATAATTAGTCAATTGTGTGGTTATGCTTGATTTTTATTACTTTGTTGTTGCTAAAGATTTGCATATTACTGTGCAAAGAGTATAAGGAGTTCGTATGATATAATTGAATTGGGAAACTTCATGGGTCAATATAGGCTGTTTTACAAGATTTGGAGTAGTATTGTATGACAAAATAATCAATATGGATGGTTGTATTTAGTATCTTTAAGTGCACAGCCATGATGATGCACTTTCTACTTTGCCATCCATTATTTTATAACTTGTTTTTAACTATTTATATATTATAAATTATATTTATTTTTAGTGCAAAGGAAAATGTATGGGTTTTGTGTGGAATTTGTAATAATGGTTATTACATCCTCAGGCTGTATTAAGCTTATGGGCTGGTGCTGTGATTGGGAGCTGGTGCAATTTTTTGACTGTCATGTATATTGGTGAGTCCTGCTTTCTTTCCCTCTATTGATATAGATTAGAATATTCTGATAAAGCATCTGCTTGAATTTAATAGTTGGACAATGTTTGAAAAAAGAACTAATTTCAACTAATCCAAATTGTTTCTTTTGAATGATTCCTAAAATATATTCAAATTTCTTTTATTTTTCCGCAATTTTTTGACTGCTAAGATGCTAGAATAAGGAGTTTGGATGGTGTAAAAACAATCCACACACGCAAATGTTACCCAATCTTATTTGGAAGCAAGTGTAATTTAAGTCTATGATGAATGTGTATTGTTTTGTGGGATGCTTGAAGTTCAAATGCATATGTTAAGAATTATTTTCTTTGACAAATAACTCGTATAAGTTGTTCAATTTCTAAGGTTTTGTTGCTAAAATTTATGCTGTGTTATGTCTAAGGTTTTGTTGCTGCACATACACTCCCAGTTCTTTATGAAAGGTATGAGGATCAAGTTGATAACTTCATGTACAAGGTCTTTGATCAGATGCAAAATCACTACCAGAAGCTGGATTCTGGTTTGCTAAGCAAAATCCCTAAGGGAAAGCTCAAAGGAAAGAAGTATGAATAGGTTTTTCCTTATGTAAATGGTTTGATTTTAAATATCCTTTTCTCACTTGTGTTGGAATTGGAAAAGACTGGATAATGTAACTAGGGAACAGTTCTATGTTGGGGGGGTCTTTAAATTTGGTCTGCTTAATATTTGACCTGAGATTAAGACTTGATTTCGAATTTATCTTATGATTTAGGATTTTCATTTTAATTCTAAATTGTGTAATTTGAAGACGATCTGATCTATGTTATAGAATATGATACATTTGCATTTTGATGCAAATTTGTATTATGAAACGTATAATCTGTAATCAAATTTGTATTTTAAATTGTATATTTTGAAATACAAAACAAAAGATATATTTTAAATTATACAATTTTGAAAGAGTAGTGTTTGAAGGAAGGATTTGTTGGCCTGAGAGGAATTAACATTTACTGAAGAAAAAACCACTATACGTAATAAAATTCCGTTCAAGAACTTGTAAAAACCACTGCAGGTAATAAAACTCCGTTCAGGAACTTGAAAAGGGGGTGCATGGGTGTAAGTAAAAAAAGATAAGGACAAACTATTCATTTCACCACCAATGAAGTGCAGGTTGAAATTCTGGAGGTGTAACAAGAAATTCACTAAGAACTATTGGACAAGACACTCACAAGGGCTTTGATTCAAGCCCAGTTTAAAACCAGATACAAAAAATACAAATCTGATAAAAGAAAATGAAGTCGGAATATTTTATTCGATCCACAGAATGAGGAAAACATGGAAACTCATAAAATGGGTTTCGAAACCTAGGTTCTTTCAAACAATAACTCAACTTAATTTCAATTCTTTAAACCCAAGCAATTCAAAATTGAATATATATATCAACATTATAATAATAACAAAACTTTAAATTTAAGTACAAAGAACTAAAATCACTTACTAAATACATGAATTTAGTCTTTATATTAATTTTGTATTGATAAAAATCGTTACTAAGCATTAAATTTAAGTACAAAGGACTAAAATCATATGTTTTCAGATATTTGAGAATCAAAATGTAATTTAAAAAAATATAGGAAAAATAATAAAAAGTATTTTTTTCAAAAATTGTTGTATATTTTCATAGATTTCTAATCATCTTAACCCTATTAAATATGGGACAAATCTCTTTGTGTTTAATTAAAAAATAATACTCATTTGATAGAATAAGTTATATTTTCCTATGTATTTATTTAATCAGCTTATTTTATAAAATAACTAAATTACATTTAATTTAATAAATAAGTTGAATCCATTTTTAGATAAATAAATTATTTTTCCAAAAAAAAGAAAACTTATTTCAAGCATAATTATTAAAAAACCCTGTCTATAATCATTCTATTAAACCACAAAAGTGATACATTTGAAAAGTGACCTACTGGACAAATAATGCAGCACACATGTATGTGAAAAGTTCCAATCTTTTTTTTTTTTTACCTAATTCAATGTTGTAAAGGTTTTTAACCCTTTGGCATTTGCATTCATTTTTTTTTTTTTGTGAGATGTTTTTGGCATATCCAAGTCATCCAAATGCACGTGACCATGAAGCTGAAGCGTGTGTGAAGCTCTTCACTCCACACATGTTGAATGCGTTCTGCAGCATTAGCCATGAGCTTGGCTCGTGTTTTGGGCCCTCACTGTCCACCATGGAAATTTCTATGGTCACAAGCTTCACCACCTCACCTTCATCTCTTTAACAACGTTGCATTCCAACAACAAAACAAAACCAAAAGTGCCTTGTTGGTACAAGAGAAAGAACAAAGAAAGCAAACTTATCTATCAGAAAATCTGGCAGAGAAAGAAAAATGCTACAGTTCCTCACACATTCTTTTCAAAACAACTCTCACCATTTAAGAATAAAACAAAAAGTAATTACTTTTAAATGATACAATAAAGAAAAAGAGCCCTAAATATAATATATTAAACTGCATAATGTGATAAAAAGAGAGATAAGAAAAGTAAGAACACAGAAATGTTCATTGACTGTTTCTGGCATAAAATGAACAATGTGACAGAAAAAAGATAAGAAAAAACAAAGTATATCGTAAGGGGGTGTTTTGAAAATGTGCTGTAAGTGTAGCACTATCCATTTTGGAATATGTTAAAAGCCACCCCACATATTAATTACTTTTTCTTCTTTTTTTTTTTTAATTTTTAAAATGCAATTTTCTACTGTATAAATATGTGAAGACTCGTTAGCTCATTGAGTCAACAACAACCTAGGTCACAACCGAGGTAGTCTTTATTTCACTGTGAAATATCTGTCATCTCTGCAACAATGGTGTTCTTTGTTTCTAATGAATATGGCAAGGCTTTGAGCAATGACTGGCCTGCAACTCATGACTTCCACAATGAGGGTGATGATGATGATGATAATGGTGTCATTGATGTGGCTCCAGCTGCATGATGATATATATCAGTAGATGAGTAGGAGGTACTGAGGAATAATGCAGATATAGCTTTATGTACTTAGTTTGTTTTTGCTGAGAATTTGTGTTGGAAGTACTAGGTAGTGTTTATGCTTGCAACTGATATAATATATATATATATATATATATGTTTCATTTGTATTCATTCAGTTCCTCTCTCTCTATCTTTCTCTGATTCAATTTTAGTTATATCTAATTTTTTCATGTCTTTCACTTTATATATGATCATGAGTGAGTAAACACACACACACACACAAAATGTTCTATGAATATACCTTCTTCAAGTTCTCTTTTTTAGTACTATGGCTTACAGATTCATATTCAGGAAACATAAATCAAGGTTTTTAAGTGAAGAAGAAACTGATCAGGTTTATGAGAATTGCTTTAGCTTCCTTATCTCCAATGAAGAACATTTTCAAATCCTCATCTTTTATTCCTTTTTAATTGTGTAAAAATATGATTTTTTTTTCATTGTTTTCTGCTTTACTTCTCAGCACATACACCAAAAGCTTTTTATTGTTTAAAAATGTTCTGATAAGAGAAAAAGTCAAAGAGACATTACAGATTTATTTGGTGTATATATAAATCCTGCGTTTCAGAAAAGGACTGAAAGAATTATATATAGCAGAAGCAAAACAGTGTTTAGAAAGCATAAAATAAGCACTGATATATAATGTTCTTTTTATGTATATTTTTACTGAACTTTTCTCAATTCATAAAGAAGTTAGAATATATATATATATATATATATATATATATATATATATATATATATATATATATATATATATATATATACTTAAAAGAAAATAACTTCTAAACCAGCCCAATTGGTTCTGCCCAATTTTGGGCCAAGTGTCTACAGCAATCTCAGCTCAGTTACTCAACAAAAAATCAAAGTTTTGAGATTTGATCGAAGCTGGTCAATGATTGTACACAGTTCAATCTATTTAATCAAATTTATATAATAAGTGATACTTTATTTTTGCTAATATTTTAAAAAAAAAAGTGTATAAATGAACATTTATCTAAAAATTGAATGATTACTAGTTAGTATAAGTGTGAAGGATTAAGGGAGTGATTTGCAAGTATGGAGAAAAAGCATTAAATGTGAGCATTAAATTGGTGTGTGATTTGCAAACACAAGTGGGTAATGAGAAATTTCTATCCAATTTGGATTTGGTTAGGTGAAGAAGTTGGTTGGTGGGCTTTGTTATGATGTATCTTTACCATTATTGGGACCTCAAGGTTTCACACACATCTTCCCATACCAATTTCAATTTAGGTTTCAAACTTTATTACATCTTTGTCTCAACATCCCAAATTTAACTTATACAAACAATGAATTTGTTAACTTTTTTTTCTTTATTTAATGATGAAATTGTCAACAAAATACACATTAAGAAACTAAATTATCTATTTATTTTTATAATTATTTTGAGTATAATCAAATTAAAAAAAAAAAAAACTAAACAATTAATTATTAACATTAGCTCCAGCTTCACCGGTAAAAAAACATTTTCGAAATTGCATAACTATAGGCTTCGATTCTAGAATAACCGGAGCCTATATTGATATATGATTCAATTATTTAAATAATTGAGACCTGATCTTCTACTTGGGTTAATATTTTACATCCCCACCAATGATTTTCCATTTGCACCACTATATCACTCTTCCACTAGTTCTTTAAATAACTGAAATCTATAGTTTAACCGTAATACATTTAGACGAGGTAAAAAAATGTAGACTTTAGACTTCAGTTATGTTTCCGTTCTTTCTTTAATAGAAGATTTTTTTTATTATTGTTTCAATTTCTTCCTATTCTTTATCATTGAGAATCTCAAAATTTGGTTATAAAACAATATTACAGATTAATGACATATTCAATAAAAAAATAATTGAATAAATAAACGAGTCATTTAAATATTTTATTGTATGAGCGCTTATTATTTTTCTTAACATTGTCTCAACAAGAAATGATAATACCTAAATGAAGTCAAATTTTTACTCTCAAATAACTCAAACTTAACAACACAACTCCAATGTTTTTGTTAATATGAGGATCAAATCATCATATTCCCCCTTTTAAAAATCTCTTCTACTGTAAACCAAGACAACTAAGTGATAAATTTGAAATGACATGTCATAAATTAACATATATTAATAGATGGAGGATCAAGTTACACCGATATCCTAAATTAATAAATATCGTAAATTAACTTTATTTTTAGTTGATATAAAATTTTAAATAATATATATATATATATATATATATATATATATATATATATATAATTTAAAGATATGAAACAATTATATTGAAAAATAAGAAGTTCAAATTCTTTATAAGTTGATTATGATTATAAGTTGAATATACGGTTATTTTGTGGGTTGGAGTAATTTCTAGCATACCAAATCATTTTTTAGAAATACTTAATATTGGACTCAAAATTTCTAAAGACCGATACATTCTATTTTTACCAGTGCAAACTTGTCTGATATGTCCACTTTTTTTTATGATAATAAAAAATAATAAAATTATTATTATTAATTATATAAATAAATATAAATAACTTTATTATAAATAGTTTTTAATTTTAAAAAATAAATAAAAGATAAATTTTAAAAAAATATTAAAAAGTGAATTTTAAACATAATTCAATTTTACAAAATAATAAAGTGAGATTTACATTTTATTTATATATTATTATAAAATTATCTTATTTCTATTTGATACGAGATCTACAACAAAAATAATGAGATAAAATTATAATCAATTTAAAAAAAAATTCAGTAAAGTTATTACTTTAATTTAAAAATGTGTTTATAAAATGGGTAAATAAAAGAGAAAATCCAATATAATAATATAGATGTAAACCTATTCTCACATAAAATAAAATTATTGTACATATAATAAGTCATAAAAACTGAGTATATGTTTAGATGAACTAATACTTTAAATGAGTTTCAGTACTTTCAAAATGTTAAGAGAAAAACCCAAATAAGTACACCTGAGTTCATTTTACAAAATACAAATTCATGAATGTGTGATTAACAGATTCATGAAGTGATAATAATTTCAGAACTCCTTCTCTGACTATTTCATGTCGGCCAAGATGAAGTGAGAGACTCAGATTCTACATTATCCTTTCACTCGTCTCAAGTCATGAAAATTTATGAGTTGGGAGGTATTGTTCATGGACCAAATTTGCAACCAAAAAGTAAGTGAAAAAATAAAAATGAAGTAAGAGAAGTGATGGCTTTCATGAGTAGCTGTCAAGATGAGCATGAAACCAGTGCCACATCTTTTTCCTTTCTTTTCGGGACAATGCAGAGCCTTATCAGTCTCCAATTATATACACCTTGTCCCTGCCACGTGTCGCCACCACAATCATCTCTCTGATAGCATCCACCGTGTGCATGGAGTATTGGATTTCCTTGTTCCAGTTTCACATATTCAACACCAAAAACAACCTTAACTTCCACACCCTCTTCAACTGGTCCCGTTTTCATTCACTCCATGACAGATATGCAACCATGTTTTTCTCATCGGTTATTTGCTTTCTCTCTTTCTACTTCCACATGTCACTGTCCCTCTTCTTGCTAGAAACTGTGCTACAAGTTACAACCTCTGTGGCCAAATTTCTTAAGCACAACACGGAGTTTCATCACTTTCCAACTACCATCTACTTATAGCTTCTATATATTCAACCAGTTACAAAAACCAGCTTTTGCCTTAACCAAAAGACAAAAAAAAACAAGTCTTTTTACCTTAGCTCAGGTGGGGTTCTTCCCTTTTCTTAGTTTCTGTAATCTGTGTCTCTTTGTTTACGTGTATGTGCTTAAATAATCTAGTACCTTTCTAACTGACAGTCTCAGGTTTTTCCCATTTTGGTGAAATTTTTCTAGTTCTTGACTGTATTTGATTGTTTTGTTCTTTTTTCTGTTCTTGTGTGCGTGTACTTTCAACTGTAATGGGAAAGTAATTTTTCCATTTCATTGGTTTTTCTCCTCTTGGCATGTCAAGTTCCACACTTTGGCTTTCTTTCCTTTTTAGTATTGTTTTATTTTCTTTCACTTTAGAGTTTTGATTACTGAGTTGGCTGAACTATGCAGATCATCTCATTTTACCTTTCTTGTAAAGTTTGGTGAACCATGAACAACACTATTCCAGGTTGGGATTTTGAGAGTGATACATGTTTCACCAACCAGAGAAAACCCACAGGGTGTGTTACCTATCTCTGTCAAACCATGATACTGTCCCTGTTAACTTTTCCTTGATTATTATTCTCTATTTGGTCAATTTACACAGGCTGGACCATGAACTTGTAGAACTCCTATGGCAAAATGGCCAAGTAGTTATGCACAGCCAAGCAAATAGGAAGCTACCAGGGAATTCATCTAACTTGAGACAGATGCAGAAAACTACTTTAAGAACCAGTGAGCCGAACTTGGATCAAGAAGAGGCAGCTCCATGGATCCAATACCCTCTTGATGACCCTTTAGAACAAGGACTTTGTTCAAACCTTTTATCTGAGCTACCACCACCTTGTGAAGTTGAATCTTATTACAAGCCAATCAGGGAACTGGAAGAGGAAAAGTTTGCCAATATTTTCTCCCCTTCACCTTCACAAGAGAATCTTATGTCTGCTCCAGGATTACATGTTCCTGATTCATCTCAGAAAATCAATGACTTTGGTGCATCACGGAAGGTGCTAAATTTTCCTCACTTTTCAGCACCCCGCAATGTTTCTTCACCATCTCAAAAAACTGCGGTTAACCTCTCACAAAGTGTAGCTAGAGAACACTCGGTGATCACGGTTGGTTCAAGTCACTGTAGCAGCAACCACATCCCTCAGGACCAAGGTGTAAACAGGGTTTCAAGCAGTGGTGTTTGGGCCACCACCACTAATAACACTACTTTATCTGCTGAGCCTGATGCTGTAGATTGTATCCAGAGACCAGCTCCTAGAAATGAGAGAGGAAAATCAGAGATGATTGAACCAACTGTGACTTCATCTTCCGGTGGCTGTGGCAATACTGGTATTGGAAGAACTTGTTCTTTATCAACAAGAGAACATGGCCGAAAGAGAAAAGGGACAGAAGAAGAAGCACTAGAGGAGCAAAGTGAGGTCATATACTCTTCCTCTTCCTCTTTCTCTTTCCATATTTTCCTTCATAATGCATGCTTGCTTTCTTCCTTAATATTTTTTTTTCCTTTTGATTCTGTGTTTGATTATGATCCACACACACATGCATATCAGAAACAACTGTTACTTGGTTGCTTTTACTACGTTTTGACGTAAATATTTGGTGAAACGTAAATCACTGATTAGCATGTAAAACACACACTTAGTCCATAATTGAACTAAACGACGTGTGTGATTCATATAACTGACTTTATTACTAAGAAAATTGATGAGTTATGTTGTGTCTCCGTGTGCAATAGGCCACAGAACTTAAATCAGCAGATGGAAACAAGATATCATCTCAGCGTTCCAGAAGAAACCGTGCAGCTGAAGTGCATAATCTATCCGAAAGGGTGAGTGAGAGCATGAATATTTTTCTTCTAATTTTCGAAGTTGAAACTTGTGTTGTGTCAACTTAACTCTTATTATTAACACAGCTTTTTTATGTCTTTATACAGAGAAGAAGAGATAGGATTAACGACAAGATGAAAGCATTGCAGCAACTGATACCAAACAGTAACAAGGTTCGTTATCATAATGCTTGTTATTGACTTGTCACTATTTTAACTTTTTGTAGAGATGCATGCATCTCCTCGAGAAATGATACACGATCATTGATGTGCAACCAGACACCTGAAAAAGATAGTCAGCACAAAGAAAATGTAATAAAGAAAACAATAAATACAACAAGGCACACTACAGTACACACTGCACACACTGTTTGCTTCGAATAATTATACTTTTCATATAAGATTCAATGATGGATGGTGAAACAAGTAACGGTTGTACCTGCAGACAGACAAAGCATCAATGTTAGAAGAGGCAATCGAATACTTGAAATCACTTCAGTTTCAGCTTCAGGTATAACATAAAGAACCATTTAAAACATGTTATCTAAGATTAAAGTTAGTGATGTTACTGTGTGTAGAATATTAATGTGTAACAAAAGTTGTTGTTGGTGACAGGTAATGTGCATGGGGGCTGGAATGACACCAGTTATGTTTCCAGGAATTCAGCACTATATGTCACAGATGCAATTACCAAAAGTGGGTGAAGCCATGTCTCTGACTCAACCTCAGATGCCAAACCAGAATCATTTACTGTGCCAAAATCCACTTCTGGGTGCCTTCAATTACCAAAATCTGATGCAAAAGCCATGCCTTTCAGAACAATATGCACGTTACATGGGCTACCATCTCATGCACAGTGCCTCTCAGGTGAATCAAAATTCCATTTTTTACTTGGTTCGTTGTAAAAGTCATCATCTGGTTTTTTAATACATACATATACTACGTGATGTCTTGTCAAAACTGCATAAATTCATAGCAGTTTAAGACTATTTCTGCACATGTTTTCGTGGTTGTAGTTATTTTTTTATGGGTTTTTATTGCAGCCAATGAACGCGTTGAGACATGGTTCTGAAGCAATGCAACACAGTGAAACAATGATTGCAGGAAGCAATAATAGCAGCGGACCCATGAGTGGAACAGCTAATGTCGATGATGCTGTTAGTGGCAAAACTGGTAAGGCACTACATGCACCTAACTTTTTTGGATCTTTGCACATTCCTTCTTCAAACAAATTTAATAAATTTTATTTTATCAATTCTTACAAAATTATGTAAATTAATTTTTAAAAAATAAATAACAAGGTTAAATATATTTTTGATTCTTTAATCTTTTAATGAAAATTGAAATTAGTCGTCTTGAAAACCTTAAACTAATTAAGTTTCTTATCTATCAAAATGCGAGAATTTAGTCTTTTAAACTAATTTTTTTAAATTTATTTGACATCCCAAACAAATTTTATTATAATATTTGTTTGAAATTTTAAATAAATTTAATAAAATTTGATTAGAATAACTAAATTCACGCATTTACAGAATTGACAAACTAAATTGATTTAATATTTTCAGAAAAGAAAATAATTTTTTTATTACTAACAAAGATCAATTCTAATTTTCATTTAAAATTGAAGAATAAAAATATATTTAACCCTGAAGAAACGTTTCTTTTATCAAAAATATGATGTTATAACGTATGTCTTTTAAAATATTAATTATGCTCACATTTCACATCTATATTCATCATCGTACGACAAATATTATTAAAAATTTATTAAATCTTTATATGAAAAGTAGTTTTTTTTCTACTTTATGATTTATTTTGTTGGTTGGTTTTCCTTTCATTTAAATTAAAAAGAAAAAAAAATGAATGCCTTATGATTCAGTTTAGATTTCCTATTTTAAGCTTAATGAATTTAAAAATTAATGGACCAAACGCATGAAGTTAAATTTAATTTTAGTATTTTAGAAAATATTTATTCTTCATACTTTCTAAAACCTTTTTTAACATAAAAAAAAACTTTATTTTTCATAAGTTTAGTTATAATATTGTGAAATATCTTTATCTCAAATAAAATGTCATGTTACATGACATCTCATGGTAGTCATTGTCTTGACATAATCAAAATACATGACAAATCACTATTGATGCACAATGACAAATCATTTTTAAAATTCACGAAAACTAAAATTAAAAATGTAAAACTAACACCGAATTTAGTATTATTTTCAATTAAATAAAATGCCTTAACATATTTCATATACACTAAAATTAATTATATTTCTTATAAATTTTAAAAAATTAAATAAAAAATTATAAAAACATAGTGCAAAGTTAATTTTAATAGTAAAATGCTTTTTTAATATTTTTTTATAAAAAATTATGGAAATTTCATTTAAACATATTCTTATTACATTTCATAGTTAATTCAAATTTAATTATTGTCTTTGTGTTGTTTTCCTTTCCCATTCCTCGTTACTTATTTTTTTATCACTTTCCAGGTTCTTCCACCTTTAACTGAATAGTGAAGAACAATACCTAAAAATTACCCAATTGGGGGAATTAACTAATGGAGTACATGAATCCTAGAAGCACCAAAATGTGTTCCCATTTTATGTAGTTTGAAGATGATGCAGGAATTTAAAGTTAATTAATTAGCCATGTTTAAATTCTGATAAATTATATCATTTTATTGTGGGCTAGCTAGGTATGAAATTAGCTCCTAGGGTTAGGATCCATCAGCTTCTGTAATTTTCTATTGTTTGAAGATTGAGATTAAAGTAAATTATTTAAATTAGTGTGCTAATACTTCTATCTCAACTTTTACCTTAACAATTATTAGTTTATAATATATCAATGATATAATATTGTTAATTTATATTCATTAGTAAATATTTTCTTTTTTTAATCAACATTAAATATGTTAGAAAGTTTGCTAATCATTATTAAAACATAATTTTATTAATTACAATAGTTTTTTAAAGTTTTAAACATCAATGCATTATTATAATTTTATAGAATGTGTCTGAAAATTAAAAAAAAAAATGCATATGAAAATATCTAAAAAATAATAATGACTTACTATTATGGATATGAAATGAATATGAATATCCCAAAAACAAATTGAAAAAAATCTGAAAGATATTTCTTTACAAAAAGAAAAAATGTTCATCTTTATGAAAATTATAGTAAGTTAAACCCGACTATAAAAAATAAAAGTATTCCTTTAATATTTTTACACATTAATTTCCATTATATAAAAAATAAATAAAAATCCGACTTAGAATCTTTTTGAGTTCATGACATGACATGACATTCCTTAATCCATCCAAAGTTAAAGTAAACATCAGCATAAGTATCTTTTGAAACAGGAAACTCCACTGAATTTTTTTACAATAATATGTTCTTCAATTTTAAAAAGTAAAAGTCATTTAATAAGAAATTATTATATATTTGTATAAATTTGTAATTTTACACCAGTTATTTTATAGAACAATATAGTATGAGCAATAACTAAGTAGATAATAGGGTTACATATGTTTTTTTCCCTCAAATTTTAGTAAATTTTTAGTAAATTTTTGAATTAGTCTATCTTTTGAAACTTTATACCAATTTAGTCTTTTATCTTTAGAAATACGTAGATTTAGTCTTTCTTACCAAATTTTGTTAAGTTTATCTGACGTTTCAAGCGTATTTCATGATAGTATTTAAATTGTTTACACCGTTTAACACATTTTCGCTTCAATATTAATTCAAATATTATCATAAAATACATTCAAAATGTCAAATAAACTTAACAAAATTTGGTACGAAAGACTAAATTTACGTATTTCTAAAGATGAAGGACTAAATTGGTATAAAGTTTTGAAGAAGGACTAATCCTAACATTCATTGAAACTTGAGAGACCAAAAACATATTTAATTCTAGATAATAATATAAAATTATTTTACATTATTAATACATAATTGTTAAATTCTATTATTTTTCCTTTGTCACTGTGTGCTTGTACTTGAAATGTTGAAAAATGGCATCAAATTCCACTTTCATATGTTTTTATCATATTCTCCCTTTCATTCATTCCATTCTCACATTTCTCATCCATCACCATCATCTTTCACCACCAAAATCGTACTATTTTTTTTTTTCTGAAACAGTGTCAAATTTTGGGATAAGATCATCAATGAAAATCATGATTTTTTCTTTTTTAATCAATCAAATTGATTATGAATCAAAAATGTGTGAAACACAGAGATTGAAAATGACAAAGATAGAAGGCAAAAATGAGACCCACATGAGTTGAAGTGTAATAACTAGAACACAATAGAGATAGGTGAATGATTAATTTTTTCATTCAACTTGGTGCTTTGTGCATTATTTTCTTCCTTTGGGGTCTTTTCTTTCTTCAAGTTTCACGTTGGGAAAAGATTGATATCAACTCACTAAAACTACTTTTTCCCCATTGTTTGGTGAAAAAAGGTTTTTTCATGGTGGTGTTTATAATAATTGTACCCACAAAGATGAACTTTAAAGTCAAAACATGGAATATTCATATTGTCACATGACATGACTAAAATATCTAACTGTAATTAATTAATTAATTAATTGCAATTAAAGGATTAAATATAATTGAATACTCTAATCATTGACTTTTTTCTCTTTTTTTTAGATAGTTTTGCTGTTGGAGCAATAGTGATGAAGGATGAGTTTTTAAATACAGGTCAAATCAGTATTATAACAATGTTAATTTTTGGTCAATAAAATTTATTAAAAGTTGTCTCTAGAAAAATGAAAATAAATTATTTAAAAAAAAAAATCTCATAACTTCTATAAGTTTCTTAGGGGTCATTGATCAGTGAAAAATTCTATGACAGCTATCTTCTTCTAGCTGAAAAAGAAGGGTGGAGGAGCTTCCGATGTGGACATCATTTTAACTCAAGTAACATGTTTTTCTTCAATTTTATTTATTCATTTACTTTTTTATTTATTTTCCCGGATTACCCTCTTATGTATCTTTTAATTTTATGAAGAAATATGTTGCTTTGATCGAGGGTTTAAAAACAAATGGAATTTTAGAAATTTATAAAAAAATACTAATGGATTAAAATTAATTAATTTTAAATTTACTTTTTTTTTTTACTATAGTAGTGCATAATGAGTTTTTTTACAGCGTTCTATGTGTTCTAATTCACCTGCAAACGAGGCATATGAAGACGCAATGACACTTTTGTAATTTTTTCAAACTTTTATGCCTCGGTTGTACTTAGAACCGAAGCATAAATCCCCTAAAATTTTTATTTTGATTGCTACTTTTATATTTTTAAATTGGTGACAGACTTTTATGTATCGGGTCATATCTAATTGAGGCATATTTGATTGTTTTTCGAGTGAAATATGTCTTGAGTCACATCTAACTAAGGCATATAGATGTTTATGCCTCGGTTTAAAATCAACCGAGGTAATAAGCTTTCTTAAGGTTTAAAAGAAATTGCCCCACTATTCGTCTTCTTCGTGTGGAGTAGCAACCATTTTTCTTTCTTCCATTTCTGAATGTCATTGTTGCAAAATGCAAAGGATCCTTCTTCCACACAACTGTAGTTTCGTCTCTCCACCATCGGTCTACCATCGAGCATGCCTCCTCCATCGCACGGACCTCCTCCATTGTTGTCGTCGCAGAGGTTGTGAAGTTACCTCCATTGTCGTCATTCAATCCCGCTTGTAAGTATGTGTTTTTCCTTTTTCTAATCGTAAAACTCTCCTCTGGGTTTCGAACGTCGATGCGTGCATCGAAGTCGTGATATGGCTCACAGTGGTTTAGTCGTGGGATGTTTCACATTTTCGTTCAGATGGTGAAGAGAGGTTGTTCTGCGTCGCTGGTGAGATGAATGAAGGCGTCATGAAGTTGTTCCGACGTGATGCGATGGTCAAAGATGGTGGTGACGACACACTGCGACATTTAGGATTTGAATGGTTGCTAGGGCTTCTGATTTGGGAGAAGGTTGAAGATGATGATGTGGCACACTGTGGTTGGTGTAGGTGTGTGTATAAGGATCATGGCTACGTGTCATGTTATTATTGGGTCATAAAGTACTTTTTTTAAAATTTTGTGATACACATTAGGCCTAAGTTCCCTCTAGAACCAAGGCAGTAGCCCTTACACATGCCTCAGTTCATAACCGAAGTATAAACATATCTTTTTTTTTACCTCGCCAAACATATATATCGGGTGTAAAATCGAAGTCAAAAGACCAAAATAACTGCGACATAATTTTTTCCTTGCACTAGTACTATCATACTTAATTTTTTTTTTCTTAAAGATGTTACTAATCATTCTTGATGTACTAAATATCTTTTCAAAATTAGCTTTCTTATTATAATTGTTCTCTTAAGTATATTTATTTTTTGTTCTAATATTTATTCTATTTGAGAGCTTACATTATTTAAAAAAGCCTTTAAAAACATGATTGTTTTGAAAATAAAGTTCTTAACCATTGTTGAGCACAATGGTACTTACATAAATGGATTTTACATTTCCTAAGGAAAACATAAATGAATTTACATAACTAAAATGTACTTGATAACTTTATTGGTAGTTTTAAAATTCACTTAGTTGTAATAGGTCAAAGTTGAAAGAACTTGAGTATTTAAGATTTTTTACTTCAATTAATTATAGTTCGATTCTTCATTTTGACGATTGTTTATAAGTTACATGTGGATAATTTTTTTAATGACGATCCTTAAAAAAAATTGCATTCTCCTCTTAATTTTTTTATTTCGCATATGCAACAAGTTTATAAACTTAAAAAATCTCTATGAAATAAAGCAAGTTAATTTATAATGGACTTCAAAATTAAGCCAGAGTTCAATTTATATTATCCATATTTCTTGTTTTTAAGTATCTATTATGCATTCAAGTTTTAATTTATTATAACATATACTCATACAAATTTTAATAGTTTTTTTATCATAAGTTTAACCAGATAAAACCAATTTATACAAAGTTGTGAATATAAGAACTTAAATAGCAATAGTATTAATTTTACTAACAAATTTTGTATAACTATTATTACAAACTTACCAATTTGGTAATCTATACGTTTAACCATTCAACACTATCACTACTATTATTATTATTATTATTATTATTATTATTATTTATTTATTTATGTCTTTTAAGTTGAATAATAAGTATTTAGCAGATGGAAGTTTCCCCACAGAAGCAATTGAGAGTGGGCAGAATATGGACACTTAATTTACAAAAGAATAGTAGATACGGAAATGATTGTGTGGAAGCTTCATCTACCAAAAACAACATAAAAAAAACAACATAACATGTTCTTTAAAACTTTGACACCAACTTATATCATCATAAATGGTACATTTGTAATAATCTTCCAACTCAAATAGAGTAAATTTTGATTCATGAATTTTTCAGTGTTGATGTAATTTAGATAGATATCAAACTTTATATAAATATATATAGTAATATTTACCAAAAATTTATTTAAAATTTTGTAAATTTAATGTCTTTTATATTTTCCATTAAAAGGTAAGGAGCATGCGACGCGTGACAAGGGCACGATGGTCATTAAATTAAATTATTATGATATAAACTTTGTTTTCATTTTCGATTTTTGCTTCTCTCCGTTTTCTCCCAAACCAAACCCTCACCAACCCTTTGGTTCTTCTTCTTTCTCCTCGTGGCGATCCGATTCGGCTGAGAGCGCTCCTTTGGCCTCTGCAAAATTAGCTGCATGAGCTGGTTTGGGAAGCTTCGTTTATTCGCTAATTTCAATTCCTTTCACTTCATCACTTCTCTCTTAATTTTTACCCTCCATTTCTCACCTCAATCTTCTTTTTCTCTATTCAATTCCAACGCTAAAACCAATTTCCATCGTAATTTCCTCATACCGTTTCACCATGAACTCCACATTCAAGAGTAATCATCAATTACGCAGAGGTTTCTTAATTCTTCACCGCATGCTGTTTTTTTCAAGTGTTTTTATGCCTTTGTTTATTTGTCGTGTCTGTAGATATAAGTGCATTTGCATGGCAACTTGTTTTACGATACAGTGATCATGTGTTTTATTACGATACAGTGATCTTGTGTTTTATTACGATACAGTAATCATGTGTTTTAACCAAATTCATTTTGTAGAATGAAAGGGTAAATGTTTGCGTGCATGCTTAGTTTGAACTTTCTAATAGATCTAGGGTTAGGCTGGTAGAGTGGGTCTAGCAATTGAACTTTCAAAAGTTATCTTATATATTTGGAAGAATAAGATTGCAATCTCTTCGAGTCTAGGCGTGGAGGTGACTGATATTTTGGCGGGTTTTACTCTCAATTGCAAGGTTTTAAACTGTTGTTCTAGTCACGGTTAAGTCGTGTTCCTTGATGTTGTGGAAGTTGCGGATGATACAGAACCTGGGTTGTGGAACCCTTGGTTGTGGACTGTTTTTCAGACAATACCTGGGTTAAGTGCATAGAAATAAAGATTACGATCATGATGGTGTTTTTAGTGCTGAATATTGAGTGTGATTTGGAAAGGGAAACAACCTCTCGGGCCTTTCCACCGAATTATAAGTGCATAAAGTCAAACTGAGCATTGCCTGTACCAGCTTGTGCATCTGAGAGTTATTTTTTTTTTCTCAAGTTTTGTATCTATTTCTTTGTATCTGATAAAATGGACTTAGATTCCCTCTCCTTCCTTGTAGACCTTTGCTGTGCAAATGTTCACAAACAGCAGGGGAGGTCACCTTCTGTTATTGTAATAGGAGGTGGCATGGCTGGGATTGCTGCTGCACGTGCGCTTCATGATGCCTCATTTCAGGTATTCAGGCAAATAATTTTTTTGGCTATCTTTCACATAAATTTTTTAGTTTATTGGTTTTGCATGCTACTCTAATCCACAATTATTGATACTTTATCCAAGTTGTGCTTGCGGCTACCTACATGGCTGCAATGATCCATATCTGTGAGATTGCAAGTAATATATACTGATTGAATAATAAATACTATTAAAAATGAATTCTTCTGTGTTGAACCTCGTTCTGTATCCCCCAGAAGTTTAAAGTTAATTGCAATCTATTTCTTTCACTGGAAAAAAAAATGTTGAACTGTTCTATTATGGTGTTTGTTATGTTCTGGCTCAATTTAGGGACGCTGTCTAGGTAAGGTTGTTTACATGAAAACATTTTATAATAGCTGGGAAACTATCCTGGGTGAAAATTAAAAACTCCAGGAAGTGACAAAAACAAGCGAGCATATATTTAGCAAATGAAGAGAGGCAATCTCTCCTTTAATTTTTTAATTTCCTCTCTTGATCATACATACTTTTTTACTTGTTATACTTTTCTATCAGGTGGTTCTTTTAGAATCTAGGGAAAGACTTGGTGGCCGAATTCACACTGATTACTCATTTGGCTTTCCTGTTGACCTGGGTGCATCATGGTAATACTTACACTCTTTGTTCTCCTTTTTCTTTTCATACATTAACAAGAATGTGGCATTTCTCCCTTTACTATTATTAAAAGTGGCAGACAATGATTCAGGTTGCATGGAGTTTGCAAGGAGAATCCACTGGCTCCATTGATTGGGAAGCTGGGACTACCTCTTTACCGTACAAGCGAAGATAATTCTGTCCTTTATGACCATGATTTGGAAAGGTAAAGAGTGTATCTTTTTTATATTTAAATGATAAGATATCTATTTCTGCTGTGTACTTCCATGATTAATTGACTACTTTAGAGTATGCTTCAATTTAATCTCTGCTTATACTGAATAATATACATTGTTGAATACAATCGACTTCTTGCAGCTATGCACTTTTTGATATGGATGGGAATCAAGTTCCCCAGGAGTTGGTAACAAAAATTGGTGAAACATTTGAAGTGATTTTACAAGAGGCAAGTATGTTAATATTTCTAATTATATGGTTTATCTGATATATTGAATTTTCATTATCAAAAAGAGAACTTTTGTGGATTACATTGCTTTTCTGATTCATTCTGTCAATGATTCTTCTTATTATGAGCATCACCTCTTAATATTGACCCTGTCTAATGCAGGCCAACAAAGTAAGAGATGAATTCAGTGAAGACATGTCCATACTTCGTGCACTTAAAATTGTTTTTGAAAGAAAACCAGAATTGAGGTCATTATGGCATATAAAGTCCTTTGATCACTGTTATTTATTTTCTTGAAGCTCAAGTAATATATAATTTAATTTTATCTATTGTATGTAGGTTGGAAGGGCTTTCCCACAAAGTGCTGCAATGGTATTTGTGCAGATTGGAGGGCTGGTTTGCTGCGGATGCTGATGCCATATCGCTGAAATGTTGGGATCAGGTAATTTGACAAAACCCAGTTAGAGATGTTTCGGTTCTGTTATAGGCTTATGCCACTGAAATTTGAATTTGTCGACAAATCATTGATAGGTGGTGGCCTGAAGTGAATGGGAAACTTTTTCTCTTTCAGCTGTCTATTGTAATAATTGTTATATGTGTGTGTGTGTGTGTGTGTTTATAGTTGGAGAATAAAGTGTTGATTGTAAAGTTTCAAACCCACAGTTATGCCTAAAGGTTTGAGTTTGAGGTTACGTTGCAAGCCGTGCCATTTATACTTGTTTTTGTTTAGTATATTAGATATTAGATTAAAGGACGCATTACGAGATGGATCATATTTGATTCTAGTCACTTGTGCCAGTTAACTGTTAATTACCACTCGCATTAACCTTTTTTTGTCTTTGACTTATTCTTCCATTTTTTCTGCCCACAGGAAGTATTGCTACCTGGTGGTCATGGTCTTATGGTCAGGGGTTACCAGCCCGTTATAAATACCCTAGCCAAGGGTCTTGACATTCGCCTTGGACACAGGTATGTATTAATTCAAGTTGGGTTTTGGAAATCTGTGTCCCCAGTTATGTTCCTTAACTAAATTTAATGGCATCGATAATACATCTTCTCAGGGTAACAAAAATAGTTAGGCAATATAATGAAGTAAAGGTGACAGTGGAAAATGGGAAAACATTTGTTGCAGACGCTGCTATTATTGCTGTGCCTCTTGGGGTGCTGAAGTCAAAGGGCATACAATTTGAGCCAAAGCTACCAGACTGGAAAGAAGCTGCCATTTCTGATATTGGAGTTGGGATTGAAAATAAAATAATTTTACACTTTAAAAATGTTTTTTGGCCCAATGTTGAATTCTTAGGAGTAGTTGCAGAGACATCATATGGATGCAGCTACTTTCTTAATCTCCACAAGGCTACAGGTCGCCATGTCCTTGTTTACATGCCTGCTGGGCAGCTGGCCAAAGACATTGAGAAAATGTCTGATGAAGCAGCTGCTAACTTTGCTTTCATGCAGCTCAGAAAGATCCTTCCAGATGCTTCTTCACCGGTAACCATGATAATTCTTATGTTTTATATTACCTTTTGCTATGCAAGAGAAGTAAAAGCTACAATCCATATTTGTTTAGGCGCCAGACCTATTGGTGTTTTTAAGATATAATTTGTTTGAATTATGCAGATTCAGTATCTTGTGTCTCGATGGGGTACAGATATTAATACATTAGGTTCGTATAGCTATGATGCAGTTGGAAAACCACACGATCTGTATGAGAGGCTACGGGTTCCTGTAGATAATTTATTCTTTGCGGGGGAAGCAACAAGTATGCTGTATACGGGGTCTGTGCATGGTGCATTCTCTACTGGTATGATGGCTGCTGAGGACTGCAGAATGCGTGTCCTGGAGCGATATGGGGAGCTAGATTTGTTCCAACCGGTAATGGGAGAGGATGCTTCAGTGATACCACTCCTGATCTCTCGTTTGTAATCTCAGGACCCCCTTCTGCATCGCATCTCTTGTCAAATGTTGTGTTGAACCCTTGATGTGTAAACCTAGACTTTCATAAATCTCATGAATACGCGTCAACATTTAGTTGTAGTTGTAATGCTCACACATTGCTGCTTACTTTACTGTCTCAACGCTCTATTCTTTTTAGGCCTTGTTTTATCGCGGAAGAACTACTTTACATTTTGTTATTTTTGTAGAAATTAATTACGTGATTATCACACTACCCACAAGTAATGTCGAATGTATGGAACTGTGTAGACTTGGTGATGGACGTGATTGAAGTAGAAACTCCAGCTAGTTGTGAAGATTAATTAGTTGATCAAGATTTTTAAAAGAAAATTTCCAAAATTTAAAATTGATATACGAAAATTAATTTAAATTTTTAAAAAACTTTATTTTTTCTTATCTTACGTGTACTTATAAAAAAACAATTTATTTAACTATCAGTGTGCATATTTCAGAGACAAGCAGAACTTTTTCATATTCTAAACCTTGGCCATACTAAACATGAAGGTCACCAAAAGTAAGGAAATAATTGAAAGAAACATTGGCCACCAAAAACAAGTTTTTGTGTCACAGGCCTATGCGTTATTAATTCTTCAATGGCATTATCAAAATAATTAGGATAGGGATGAAAAAAATAGTATTAATCCGATTGGTCGATCCAAATAACAAAATGGATTCATCCAATTGGAAAAAGTAGTATTTTAAATTAAGTCTCACTAATTTTGATTCGATCCATTTAATTGGTTACCAAATAGATTTAAACTAGTTTAGTCTAAATTCGTTTTTAGAAAAAGAATATTATTTATTATTTTAGAAAGATTAAAAATGATACTATTTTATTAAGATATACAGTTTTTTTTTTTTAAAGAGAAACCTATACATGTTAGAATTGATATGTTAAGTCAAGCCATTTTGGGAAAAACATCGAATCAAAATCAATGTTCTAATATTTGTTATCCAAACTAAAGTCAGGTTACAACAAACTCGTGTTTATTTAACATTACTTTCATAAAATCTTGTTGATTCAAGATCAATTCTTGAAACAAAACTGCATGACATAGTTGTGCTGAAAGTGAAATTTAGGTTTTCATTATTGCATATTAGATTCTCAAAATTATGTGAACAGAGATAGATAGAGAGAAGAAAGTCCTCAACAACGTCCCCTTGGGTACTCCTACACTACATTCCTATGCAGCTAAGATGCATTCCTACTACCAAGCCATGAATTAAAAAGATGAATCCCTATGAGTCAGCAACAAGTTGATCCAAGGTGTCGTTTTCTGCGGATCTTTTGATGCGAACAACAGCCTTTTCAACCTAAAAGGAATTCAAATTCGGTTCACAAAATCACAACTTCACATATGACAAACCATAATGTGATGTAATGTAACATATATAAGATGTTAGCAGAGTAAAGTTTTGATTTTGAATACCTCTGCTTGCCAATTTGTTCTTGCAGTCAGAACTATTAGAGTTGCTGTCTGTATAAGAACTCCAAGGATCATTCCCCACCAAATACCCTATGAAAATTACAAATACATTGCATGAAATTTGTTCTTCACAAACTTAACAAGTGAGAGCTGGATAGAATCAGTGACAGAAATGTTCCAAACTTACATCAACTCCTAAAGAAGTTTTAAAGCCAAGAACACATCCAACAGTAAGACCAACAAAATAGTAAGATCCCAAGTTTACATAAGCCACTACTGCTTGCCATCCACTACCAATTGCCACCCCTGAAATATTTCCAAGAAAATTTAACCATAATTGGGATAAACCAAAGTTGGTGCTTGTGCTTGTGTAATTTTTATGGCTTTGTTACCTGAAAGTATTGGTTGAATGCCATTCAGGAAAACAGAAATGGCAAGCAAGGGAGTCAAATGAGACACAGCCTCAATGACTTCAGAGTCAGAAGTGAAAAGTTTGCTCAGAGTAACCCGGAATATCAAAATAATGGAGCAGAAAATCACACTAACGAGGATGCTGGTTCCACTAACTACGAAGACAGAGAATTTTGCTATCCTTGGATGGGATGCTCCTAATTCATTGCTGATTCTGATACTGCAATGATGGATCATTCCATTAGCAAACTTTTGAGAAGGTTTTTGGAATGAAAAAACACATTGTTTTGTTGCTAACCTGGCTGCTGTACTAAGGCCTAACATGAATTGCATATCCCAGTTCAAATAGTTCATACTGAAACCACATTAAGACAGATGTTATGGTTGTTGGAAATAATCAAAGTGCTAGGTCCCACATAGAAGTGAGAAAATGAGAAAATATATATAACTCTTTGGCACAATACAAGAAGAAATATTCCAAGACTATATTTATTGACATACCAAATTGAAATTGAGTCCAGTGAGATTGTGGGATTGGAGAGAAGTCCTGATATAAGCACTAGTCCTTGGCTGTACCATATCTCCAAACTGCATTAAGATACCCTTTTAAGATTAGATTAATAGAACAAATTGATGTAAATAATCATGTGTGTGTGTGTATCTATGCCGAGTAACACTATGTTGAGATAGAAGTTGAAAGATATTTAGAGAATTTATTATGTATAAAATAAGGAATGAAGATTTTAATGCTGAGTGAAAAAATACTTGAGTTTCTTTAACTGAAATCTACACATTTACTAAATAGTTCATACACTAATTTCAAAAGCTACTTTATCAATTTCTTTTTAAGTTTCCTTTGTGACTATTTTGGAGAAACTAGAAAATATAATAAATTTTCATGAATTGAAGAAAATATTTATAAGTTTTTTGTCCTTTTCATTTTTATAGTACAATAAATGTATAAAAGTGAATTACTTAAAAATTAAGTGAAAAGTAAGAATATAAATGATAAAAGAAAGGTAATCAATATAGTCAGTAGAAAAAATATCTTTCAAAAGTTCTTGAGTTACAATGTAACAGATACAGTACTTTAAAAGTTATAGCCACCTCAATCTTGAGTGGTTAGCAATTGTAAATGGTGTATAGAAATCAAGACTCATTTATGTATAAAAGAATTTATGTAAAAAGTAAAAACTGGGGAGAGATTGATATATAGTGATAAAGTCATACATACCATAACATGACAGCAGAAGCAACTGTGAGCTTGAAATAAGGCCAAATTCCTCTGAAGGCTTTTACACTGAAACCAGTCCAAGTTTCCTTGCATAATGGGCTAAATATGATGTAGAAGGCATTCAACAAGACAAGAAGCCACCAAGAAAAACTGAGACAAAGGGCTGCCCCTAGAAGACCATAGTCCAAAACATAGACAACTACCCAAGTGAGAAGAATGTGAACAAGGAACACCCCAATTGACATATATGCAAGAGGATTCACAATGTTCTGAGCTTGAAGGAACCTCTGCATTGGACAGCTTATAGTAAATGCATAGAGTTGGGGAATGAGTCCCCTGGAAAACACTTGGCCTCTCTCTGCTATGCTCTCTGACTGTCCTATGGCTTTCAGAAAATCCCCAGAAAACCAGTACAGAAATGAAAGAATCACTGCTGCTCCAATGTGTAAGATCACTGCTCTTTGCAATATGATGCTCATTGCTCCAAGCTTTTTTGCTCCATATGCTTGTCCACACACAGTTTGCACTGCACTTGCCATTCCCAACTGTTTAAGCAAAATATATGCAATCATCACAAATATTCAATCAATACTAGTATCATACTCTTACTCTGCAATACACTTTGTATAGTTTAAATGTCTTAAAACCACACAAACATCAGTGATGTTAAGTAAAAAGTAAGAAGAAAACATTGATTCTATTCTATTGTTGAGTCAAACTTCTTCTGCTCAGAGAATAATGTCAAAAACATTGCATCTAATTTTGTACCAGTTAAAAATATGTTCAGAAGAGTATGTTAAGTAGTAGTGTCCATACCATAATACCATAAGCAAGACCCTGAATACCAACACTGGCTAGAGATGCCCCAGCAAGTTCTAGAGACCCCAAATGGCCAGTGAACATCAACGTCACAAAACTAAGCATGTAATTGAAAATGGACACAACAATAGAAGACCCAGAGAGGAGCCATAAGAGTCTTGACTCCCACACAACAAGCTTTGACCACCATCTCAATGCAATAGGCCTATGTTCCAAGAACTCTTCAATGGCCTCAGATGACAAATTTTTAATCTGTGTCTGTGAGTCAAGCCCTACTAGCAAGGGTTGGTGCTCCAAAGTGTCACTGAAGTCCACGGAGCCCATGGTTATTGTGTTGCACTACTGTACAAATCACAAACAGTTTGAGTGCATGGAGTGATGCATCACAAATAAGCAGTTATTTATGCATGTGGAAAAGTTATTTGTTCACCAAAGATTATGCAGCTAACCTTCCAACATGTTGTGTTGCAGTTGTGTCCACGTGCTTGCATATGGTATCTATTTATTTGTACATCAAAAAATGGAATCTTTATAATGACAACACGATAAATAATTAGATGTCTCTCTCCAATGTAGTAATAAAACAAAAAAAAAAAAACAATTTTCTACCCTTTTGAAAGATTGGTAGGCTGACACTTGAAAATATGTACAGAAAGTTAACAGAAAATGTGATTTGTTCAAAATGAGAAGAACTGACATTCCGTCATGAAGCAGCTGAAAGTCTTCAATGGACTGTTAGAATCAGAAGAACAGAAAACAAGTAAAAAAGAAAGAAAATGTTAAAAAAATCATTCCATTTTCATCATTTTTTTTCTCTTCAAAATGGTATGAATAAAAGATACTTTTTAGACTTCCTTCTCACCTCCTATAATTAAATGCAAAGTTTCTTTCTACAGCATCATTGCATTATATATATATACATATATATATATATATATATATATATATATATATATATATATACATATATATATATATATATATATATATATTAAATTTACTAACTTTCAAAATAAATATCTTGAGAAATTATATATAATATTTTTAATTTGTTGACAGTAATAAAAACTTTCACTTTAATAATGTACATTTAACGTGGGCTGTGTTTGGAGGGGGTTAAGGTTTTGTCTTTTTCCTTTAAAAGGAAAAGTTAAGTGTATTACAATAATGTTTGTAATGCCAATTAGTGTTAGATGCATGAATATTACATTATCATGTGTTGCCATTGCTTTTACAAAAAATAAATGTTCTGTTAACACTGTGCAAGATATTTGCAGAATTTATTATTTTTATTTATTAACTTACTTCCATCATTTATTTTTATACATTTTAAAACATAATTGTTAACAATAAAACAATATATTCTTTATATTACTTCATTTGATTTTTAATAATAATAAAAATAATATAAAAAAACTTGGGCGATGAAATGACCATTTTACCTTTAATATAAATTAATAAAAACTTAAATTATTTATGGGTCTGAAAATATATTTCAAATTATATAATTTGAAATTATTATTTTTAAAAAATATTTTGTATGGTATAACTTAAAAATATTCTAAATTACACCATCTAAAATGTATTTCAAAAATTAATATATTTTGAATCCTACAGTTCGAAATATACTTCTAAATCTGAGAATATATTTCTTATTTACATGATTCCTGAAGTCAAAGCTCATCTTGAGTTATGTGAACACAATTAAGTTAACAAGATCTTCTAAGAAATGAAACCTAACATTTATATGTTTACTTCTTCCATGAAAGAAAGGATTCTCAGATAGTTGAATAACTATATTATCACACAAAATCATAATATGCTTCTATTCTTTAAAACCTATGGTCTCCAATATTTTCTTGATCTAGATACATCAACATGCACATGATGTTGTAGTTTTGTACTATGCTTATGTTGTAAATAGTGTTATCGCTGGCTGTTTCTTGAAAGACCATGAAATTGCCCCAGATCCTAATGAAAAAACAAATCCAGACATGCTTTTCCAATCATATATTTCTCTGGCAAAATCATTATTTGTATAAGCCACCAATGTTGTGTTTTCTCCTTTCTTGTAAAAAATGTTGAGATCAGTTGTCCCATTTAAGTACCTTAAAATTCTCATGGCTATAAACCAGCGAGTTTCCATGGGATTGGCCATGAATTGGCTAATTAGACTAACTCCATATATTAAGTATGGTCTGGTTGCATTAAGTAAATAAGACTCCCAACCATTTGTTTGAATATAGTAGCATCCATTTTAGGCCATGAATCATTTCTAGACAGCTATGTTTTTGGAACAATTAAATTCTTGAGTGCATTACAATCCATGATGTCAAACTGAGATAAAACCTCCTGAGCATGTTTTCTTTGACACATAAAAATTTCATGTGCATTCTGCAAAGTTTCACCTCCAAGAAAATACCTATCTTTCCAAAATGAGTCTTATATCATGGAGGTTTTAAAGTCATCATACACGATCTCATCATTTCTAGTGTATATTAAATCATTTACATATAGACTCAATCAAAATTTTACCTCTCTCTATTGACTTTGTGAATAATGTATGCTCACAAAAATATCTTTCAAAATCACGTCGCTAGAAATATCCTTCTATTTTGTTGTACCAAGCTCTTGGTTGTTGTACATATATTATTTTCTTAAACTCTCCATAAAGAAATGTGCTTTTCACATCTAGTTGAAATATGACCTAGCCAAACTTACAGCCATTGAAAGTATGACGTGTATGGTTTCCAATTTAGCAATTGGTGAAATAACTTCAATGTAGTCCACCTCATAGTATTGTGCATACCCTTTTTCTATTGGTCTCTTTAAATTTGTCAATTTCTCCATTTTCCTTTGAGTTTAGTTTTGAAAATCCATTGAACTCCAATTGGCTTTACTCCTTTGGGCACATCAATCAATTCCCACGTTTGATTTTTTTCAATTGCCTCCATTTCGTTTACCATTGCATCTATCCACTTTTTGCTTTTTAATCGCTTCTTCAAATGTCACTGATCAATTTTAGTCACTCACATTGCACTTGTAACTGATAAGCTTTCTCTTTCTTCATACTCTGACATCCACACTGGTTTTCTTTCAACTGGAATCTCAAGTCCTGGGATATGAGATTCATTTGTCTCCGATGATATCACTTTTCCTGAAAGTGTTCTCCTTTGGCCGCTTTCTCCTCCTTGCCTTCTGTTTCTAAGAAAATCAAGACGCTTTTGTTTGGACATGATGATGAAACTATTAGTGGGGTGAACAAAAGAATAAGAGAAAACAAAGGTTGCAGGAAGTAATGGCCAAAAACTTGTATTAAGTAGAAACTTAATTGTTATAAAGATTAAATGGGCTTCTAATCTATAACAATATAAGAAAAACAATGTCCACTAAAATGACCAACCACTCTTATTTATCATTTTGACACCTGTCTGTTTCATTTTAAGTTTTTCGTTTTTTTTTTCCGAAATAAATGTGTAAACCTTTTTCTCTTATTCTTTGATGCTTTAATAGTGTGTAAAATTCTTTGAAAACTTTTTTGTTAATTATAAATTTAAACTTTCTCCAATGCAATCTTACACTTTCCAAACAAGACAGAAATGGAATAAAATGTGTAATTAATTTAAATGACTTGCTCTTTTCTATATGAGCCATGAAACCTACAGTCAAAAGAATAAATTATCATCAGATAAAATACTTCATTTAAAGAAAAAACATTAAATTTAATAAATTTAAATTGTTTTATCCAGCAAAACATTGAAGAAAAAAATAATTTAAAATAAAACCATCTAAGGATCATTGTATTTGAATATCCACATAAAATTTCCTGTCCTTACATAAGATAAATCCATTCCGTTCTATGTTTAACATAAGAATCATCAAATTTATAAGATTCATGCTTGCAAGAGGCCAACCAGTTTCACTATAAATATAATGACAAGAAATTTACAAGTTTACAGCTAAAAAGAGAAATTATGTACAACATTTCAGAAACAAGCAGAACGACGACATACAAGCCAAGTTGAAGGCTCTCAAAAATATTGAATCAATTGGCTCGGAAATCCTATTTCAATTCATGTCAAAACTGCTGATAAAATTTTTACTTGTTATATACATCAAATAGCAATTTCTGTTGATCTTTACCCAGCCCAGAGAACCACTTCCTCAGAGTTTCAGCGTTGTCACAAACAGATTTAGAATAAGCTGAAAGATTGATGTTGGCATGAAAAAGGGTTTCAAAATCAAGAGGAAGAAGGCCAAACAGAGCACTGGCAGTGGCAAATTGAAGAGAAAGGTCTGCTTTCATGGAAGAGGCGCGACAAAAATAAGTAAACAAATAACATCTCAAGTTCTTAACACCTTCATCTTCAAATCCACCAACATCAACTCCAGTCCTGAAATTTATAACATTTATCACTTTGTTAAAACACAAACAATAATTATGTGAAAGCACCCTTCTTTGTTAAAGCAAATACGATCAAATAATATTTTAATGTTCAATATCAAGAGAAATCAATTAATTTGTAGCTTAAAGCCTAACATTGTGTATGGACAAGGGATTTTTAAAATTTCAAGAAATTGAAATGCATGCCAATTGAATTCCTTCTGATTGAATTATCTTAGTTTTCTAAATCTTTTGTTTATATAGAGTAATTAAATATCTAGCATTACAATTTCTTTTATTTGGATAAAGTAATTAAAATTTTCTTTTAAGATAAAATTCCATTCAAAAATACTCTCTAAAAATTCCTAAATTTCAATTTTATTTTAATTTCCTATATTACTCCAATGAAATAACAGATTTTACTCCAATGAATTTTAAATTCACCAAATAATGTACATTTACTCTCTTAAATTACTTCATCCAAAACACAATAAGCTGATACCCAGAAAGTGGGATTTAGTGTTCAACAATAAAAAATCATTATTTCGTTTAGACAACTCTAAATTATCTTATTTGTAAGAGGCTCTGTTTAACTTGATAAGCCATGCATATATCCTCTCAATTTCTCACTCTTATGAAACATACATATATCCTCTATTCATACAAAATATGTATCACATTATGCATGAATGATTAGTCACAATAATAATATCAGAGCAAAATTGATCAATTTACCTTCCAAGCTGACCTAGAAGAACAATTATACGAATAGCGAAGTTCTCATCTACACATGAGTCGAGTATATTCAGCAACTGAGGAACAAGTTTCATGTCAGCCCAGTGCCAGCTCTGTATTAGGAAAAGAAACATGAAATCAGGGGGATTGATAATGATGAAATCACCTAAATAATAATATGAGAAGTCGAGAACAGTATAGCTCTCCACCACGCAAAAAATTAGGCCTTGGCAACAAGTCACTTATTTCAGCAAATGATAGTGAATAACATGAGTTACATCACATTCATGAAACATTTTCATGGTCAATTTCACATTGTATAATTCTATTAATTTCAGTATGGCATCAATTCTAAAAGAAGAGATTGTCACTAATTTCAGGAAGGTGAATTTCTCCATAAATTTAGAACTTGATGAAAAAGAATTTATAGATCAAGGGTCAATAATGAGAATAATACCATTTTATTTGCTACCAATTCCACCAGTGAAAGAACATCACTCAGGCAACAACAGTCGACAGTTTTAAGGGTATCAGGTTGAGGTGCAGAAATCAGGCATTTTTCCGAACAGGGCTTGTCAATTGCACATTGAACCGACATGAATCTAGATTCGGACGAATGTACTCGTTTTATCTCTTCCAAGAGCAAGCTTGCAACTGCATCAATGGATTCGGCACCTTCCAAGAATGGGCATTTAGCATCCATACACAATTCAGCATGCAGCTGATTTATTGAAGGAAGACAGGCAGTAGCAACAGATAGGCTCCCATCCTCAAGAAACATAATTAGAGACTTCAAAACAGTCACCATTAAACCAAAATTATTTTTGTTAAAAACCTTCTCTCCACCCAGATAAGAAAAAATATGGAGAATGGTCAACACCATCAGAGAATCCAACTTGCCCGATCGAAGAATATGATAAGAAGCATCACAGATAAATCCAACATAATCAGTTGCAGCACATACTGATGATAATATAATACTTGCTGCCACCAATTGTTCACTTGAAGCTGCATCAGATGATACCTCCTCATTAACACAACTCAGAAAATCAGTGGTTCTCAAATCAGAAGACAGAGTTTCAGCATCTACTCTATTGTTTACTATAACTTTTCCCTCTATAAGAAAATCTTCAATGAGGTGAAGCAGCTCATACAAAGAATAATTCTCTACAAATAGGATTCTTGTCTCTGCATCATTCATAACTGAGGAAAAAGACGTGAACTTCGTCAAATTAAATTCAAGTTTAATGAAGCGCAAATAACATGATATTAATTAATATATTAAAAGATTATTTTAATGTTGATCATAAAATAGATTAGAAAACCTGTGTAAATATGTTCAGAATATGATCGCAAGCACTGGACTGATTTCCCATCCCAGAGTCTCCCAAATGTCTTTGTTGTCGTTGTGGAAAAATTGAACAGCATAAGTGTTAACAGCACTGAAACCCTCTCCCTGAGAAATTAAAAAGTAATAATAAAATTAATATCAACACAACCATTTGTCTACAGTTAAATACTATCATGAACTGATTTTTTTGTCTCAACAAGGAAAGCAAAATAGTGAAACAAAAACTATAGAAGGTGTTCAACAGCATTGACCTCATACTATCAAAAAGAGAACGAGACACTTACTTCTGTGAGAGCTTTTCTTCCATTTTAAGTGCAGTTAATATGTTACTAACCGCCCAGCCTGTTTGAGTAGACAAATTGCACTGAGCTATACAATTTTTTGTAGCAGTAAGTATCCTTGATATGATATTATTGTCCATAACATTTGAAAAGACAACACAAAATTCAGGAAGCTTATTGTTTAAAGATCCAATTCCATCCTCCACCGGAAAAGCAGTCCTTGAATTTTCTGTGGTGAGCACATGTGAATTACAAGTAACTCCACAATCATCATATTTTTGTGCACTAGAAATTAATTCAACATTAATTACATCAGAGGAAGGTGAAATGAACAGGTCTGTTCTTGAACTCAACACGTTCTCTGGAAGAGATTTATATTGAGAGGGAATCATCAAATTATCCTCGTCAAATATTTCATGAAATTCAATTTCAGGAAGGGATGGAGACAAGGGAAAATCCATTGCTTTTCTATAGCATTCTTCACTGAAAGCATTTTCTAATTCTAATAATTTCATATAATTTTCATCAGGCACCTTATCAATATTAATTATGGAATCAAAATTATTTGCAACATCACATATTCTTTCCCCACATGCTTGAGTGGTTTCTAAAGTACGTGGAGGAGGGCAGGAAGTGTGTCTACAGACATTTGCATCATCATAGACCTCACTGTTGGTCTCTGCTATTGTTTTTTTCTCATCACTCTTAATCCAAGGTATCATGTCCACTTTTTCCCTTCGAGATTTCTTTCTCTTCTTGTGGGCCCTTTTATTCTCTTCCTGTACATTATTAGGATTCTGAAGCGCTGCTTTTCTTCCTAAGCATTCACCATGTTTTCTATACAACAAACCATGAAAATCAGCGAGTCTCTCAGAAGACAAATTTGCAATATATTCAACTGTATCATGCATTCTTTTTCTCTTCTTGTGGTGCACATCAATAGATTTATCAGATGGGTTGCACATGTTTTGTTTAGTATTAAAGATCTCCTGAGTCAACTGTCCTGAGGCAATAACCGGAAAAATGCTTGCATCCTGTGAGCCCATCAACTGTCCATCAGAAAAAGATTCTGTACTGGAATTTACAGCAGAACTCTGTAACTTTGTTTGGTTGGATCCTCTAACAAGAGACTCCAATTTAAAACCAATACCTGTGATAGATTCGGAGCAATTTCCACCAGGAGTGAGGCGTGGAGTGCTATTCTTCCTCAATGGATCACTTACATCCACCGTTGTGCAGCAAGGCTCCAGAACCTCACTATCAAATTGGCTACGCATCTCAGACAAATTTTGCTTGCCAATTTGTCTAATGACATTTGAATTCTGCTTGTCTAGTATATTTTCATGCTGCAAAAGTGATATCCAACAAAGATAAAAATAGTTAAGACGGGCATATACAAAAGAAGAAATAGAGTAAAAAAGGGAGCCGACAAAAGAAATTTAAAACAAATACCTAATTATATGAATTCAGACATGTAACCAAGTACCATCCATAACAACTACACAACTATTATCGCTTATATAATATAACAACTCAAATAATTATGTATACTGAAAACCCCCATTTCCCAAAGTTAACCAGTCTGTTAGTGCTACTGTTATATGATCATAAAATCAAAGATTGCAAAATTTAGGGGACAACCAACCAATAAGTTCATAACCAATTGTCCATAACATAAGTAGTCCCACACTTTAATCTGCATATGAGAGTATCCAGTATGAGATCATTGGCTTCAAAAGTGTGCATGATTTCAACCAGTAGATGAGATAAAAATTTGGCAGAAAACAAAAATACTCAAACATTATACATAACCGTAAACAGTTTGTCACTGAAACCAACCTTTGTTTGTTCGCGCCTAGATCCAGCAACAGGTGAAAAGGATGCATCAAGCATATCAACACGATGTAGAAATTGAATGAAATCAATCTTTAGACGGCCTAATTCATTCCGTAAAATGTCATACCGACTTGCTTCTAACTTGTATTTTTGCTTGGTATGCTTTGCTCGTAGCATTTCAAGCTTTAGTTTGTTTTTCAAAAGCTTCATTTTTGTACTTTCAGCTTTAACCTTGTGAGTAGCCATTTCAACAGGCTTTGTCAAGGATGAGAGTTCATGGATCTTCTGTTTGAAATCCTCAATTGTCTTCTTATTCTCTTCTAACTGCTGAGACATCTGATCAGCAAGACATTTCTCTTTCATGAACTTGTTCCAGTTATCCTCAGCAAGTGCCTTCTGCTCCTCCAGTTTAACCATCTCTGCATCTGCACGCCTTTTTTCCTCGTCAACCTTTTGTTTTTCTACCTCTAATATTTCATTTGCTCTTGCCAATGCTGAATCAGCCTTTCTTTTTTCTGCTAATAGTTTGCTCTTATCAGCTTCAAACTTTTTGGTTGCCTCTTTAAACATAGATATCTCAGACACCAACTTTGTTTTTGCGTCATTAACCTGTTTCTCCAATTGTCCAATTTGAGTCCTATACTTCTCCGCCTCAACTCGGGCAATCTCCCCCTTTTCAGCAGCCTTCTTCTTTACTTCTTCTAGTAACTTGCAAGCTGCAGAAGCTTTCTTCTTATCAGAATCAGCCCTTCTCTTCTTCTCCTCTACAAGCTCCTTCAATCTACAGATTTCCTTTTCCATTTCAGCAGTCTTATTTTTCTCTTCTCCAAGTAGCTTGCAAACTTCATTGTCTTTCTTCCTTTCAAAATCATCCCTTCTCTTCTCTGCCTCCATAAACTCCTTCAATTTACCTATTTCCTTTTCCTTTTCAGCAACCTTATTCCTTTCTTCTCCAAGCATCTTGCAAAGTTCATTGTCTTTCTTCCTCGCAGAATCATCCTTTCTCTTCTCTGCCTCGATAAACTCCTTCAATCCACTAATCTCCTTTTCCTTTTCAGCAACCTTATTCTTCTCTTCTCCAAGTAAGTTGCAAACTTCATTGACTTTCTTCCTCTCAGAATCAGCCCTTCTCTCCTTCTCCTCTACAAGCTCCTTCAATCTACAGATTTCCTTTTCCATTTCAGCAATCTTATTTTTCTCTTCTCCAAGTAGCTTGCAAACTTCATTGTCTTTCTTCCTTTCAGAATCGTCCCTTCTCTTCTCTACCTCGATAAACTCCTTCAATTTACCTATTTCCTTTTCCTTTTCAGCAACCTTATTCCTTTCTTCTCCAAGCATCTTGCAAAGTTCATTGTCTTGCTTCCTCGCAGAATCATCCTTTCTCTTCTCTGCCTCAATAAACTCCTTCAATCCACTAATCTCCTTTTCCTTTTCAGCAACCTTATTCTTCTCTTCTTCAAGTAAGTTGCAAACTTCATTGACTTTCTTCCTCTCAGAATCATCCCTTCTCTTCTCTGCCTCAATAAACTCCTTCAATCTACCTATTTCCTTTTCGTTTTCAGCAACCTTATTTGTTTTTTCTTCAAGTAACTTGGAAAGTTCATTTAATTTCTTCCTCTCAGACTCATCCCTTCTCTTCTCTGCCTCGATAAACTCCTTAAATCTACTAATCTCCTTTTCCTTTTCAGAAACCTTATTCTTCTCTTCAGCAGCTTTCTTACTCTCAGAATCAGCCCTTCTCTTCTCCACATCTAAAAGCCCTTTCAACCTACCGATTTCCTTGTCCTTTTCAGCAGCCTTATTCTTTTCATCTTCCAGCAATTTGCAAGCTTCGGCAGCTTTCTTCTTCTCCGAATCAGCCCTTCGCTTTTCCTCCTCTAGCAGCTCCTTCAATCTACCAATTTCCTTTTCCCTATCAGTTTGTAAGATCCCGCTCTCATCCCCACGGCCACTGCACCCCTGCTGTGTTGTGGGAGTATCAATCTGAGGCTCAAAACTGGAAGTTTCACTCCCTAAGGGTACCTTAGCAGGAGTAAATTCCCCCAATTTATCCTCTCTTTCCACTTTGACCCCACATGCTGCAGAGAATAACATCACATCACATTAATACCATATTCAACATTCACTCAAACAAACTAAGCCAATTGCTTATGCATACTAAGCCAATAATAACCAGATAATGCCTGATACCCCAAATCTTAGAAATTTAAAATATTAGTTACCATTGGTACTGCGGGACTGGATTTCCTTTTGCAGAATCTCGACGGCTTGTCGCAGAGCCTTACGCGCTTCTACCCCCTTCAAGTATTTCTCCTTCAACTGCGTATAAAGAGGGAAAGAAAACGTATGGTTAAAATCGAAAGTGTAGCGCTAAAAATTGGACATGCGTTAAAGGAAGAGGTACTACCTTGTAACAACAGGGATTTGTGCAACCAGATTTCAGCGTCTCATCTCGATTCATTGACAATGTCATATTCGCAATGCAGTGAAATGCAATGAACCACGTTAAGAGTCGGTGACGGCGGTGACGGTTGTGACGGTGGTGAAGTAAACCCTAAACCCCATAGCCGAGAGTGTTATACTGCTTCAATATTGAATCTGCAGAGTTGAACTATTCACCCTTATTAATGTGAATTTTTGGGTTTCAATTAAAAATACAAGAAAAAACAAAAAAACAGAGAAATTTACGTTTAAATTTAAATCTTAATAAAGAAAAACAAAAATATTCATTCAGTTTGGGCATTGAACAAAAAATGAATAAAAAAAGCATGTTCAAGAAAATAAATTACAAAATCGATAATTTTAATTCTTCTTTTCTGTTGAACAGGTCTTACTATTTTGTAAGTCTAATAAAATGTGTTTAATATGTTGATTTTAATTTATTTTTTAAAATGTTATCATAATATTAATTTTTGTCATCTATAGAAATTCAACTCACGACTGATCATAAATATCTTTATAATAACTCACTTTATTTTTTTTCAATTAAGTGAATTATTGTCTAATTAATAAATTAGATATTTAAAATTTATCCAATGAAATGGTTGTGACTAAATAAAAAATCATATTTATAATACGATAACAACGAAATTATATTCTTTGTTTGATACTTGTATTGATTATAATGATTAAAAGTTGTGAAAGTTACACCAAATATGATGCATTTGAATAAAATATTAATCGTGCAATTTTGCAGGAAAGGTGAAAAAGAAATATCAAATTTAAACTGAAATAAAATTAAATAATTTTGGGGGATGGAAGATGGTTAAAAAGGAACATTTAAATTCAGAATAGCTTTTATAATTAATTTACTAGAGGATGATTTTTTTTTTTGAGTATGATGTTATGTATATAAAGTAAAATTAAGTATATGATAAGTCATTTCATCTAAATTGTAATTGAAATTGGTAAATAAAAATTTGGTAAAAGATTTCTTATCATTTTTTTGATAATTTTATTTTATATTAATAAATAATTTATCAAAATGAAAAACTTGAATGGTTATTCATATAATACACATGATTCTATGTTTTGTTGGATCTTAGGTTGAGAAGTTTGTGTCGTGAGAGATTCATGTGTAAGCAACCATTGAAGACGAAGGTGTTGCTGTCACTGTCACTGTCACCATTCTCCAACAGCACTCGCTTCTTCTCTTCTGCGGCTTCTTCAACTGCAACCATCACAATCATACCTTCAATCTTGAAACAATGCAACTCCTTAACCCACGCCAAAGTGTGGCATCAGCAGAGCATCGTGCAGGGTCTTCTGCATTTGGTGACGGACCTAATCGGAGCATACATGGCCTGCAATTCCCCTGCCGCCGCCATTCAGCTTCTACAGCGCCTCCCTCCGTCGCCGTCTTCCGTTTTCTGGTGGAACCAACTCATAAGGCGCGCCCTTCATCTCGGAACCCCTCGCCAAGTTTTCGCTCTTTTCCGTCGGATGAAGTCACTGGGGTGGACCCCTGACCACTATACCTTCCCTTTTGTCTTCAAAGCTTGTCCCTTTCTCTCCCTCGGTGCTTCCCTCCATGCTACCGTCGCACGATCTGGCTTTGCCTCCAATGTGTTCGTTTGCAATGCGCTGGTCTCAATGTATGGCAAGTGCGGCGCCGTCACCCACGCACAGCACGTGTTCGATGATTTGTGTCAGCGGGGTGTTCAGGACTTGGTGTCGTGGAATTCTATTGTGTCTGCTTATATGGGGGCGTCCGATTCAAAGACTTCACTTTTGTTGTTTCGTAAAATGACTAGACTGAATTTGATGTCCCCAGACGTGATCAGCCTCGTTAACGTACTTCCTGCTTGTGCTTCCCTGGCTGCCTTGCTGCATGGTAGAGAGGTTCATGGGTTTGCTATCAGAAGCGGGTTGGTGGATGATGTTTTTGTGGGAAATGCTGTGGTTGATATGTATGCTAAGTGTGGGGAGGTGGAGGAGGCCAATAAGGTTTTCCAGAGGATGGTGTTTAAAGATGTTGTTTCTTGGAACGCCATGGTGACTGGGTATTCTCAAGCTGGCAGATTGGAACATGCTCTTTCTTTGTTTGAGAGGATGCGGGAGGAAGACATTGAGCTAGATGTTGTGACATGGACGGCTGTTATCACAGGTTATGCTCAGCGAGGACAGGGTTGTGAAGCTTTGGATGTGTTTAGGCAGATGTGCAGTTGTGGTTCTCGTCCGAATGCGGTCACTCTAGTCTCCTTACTTTCAGCTTGTGCCTCTGTTGGGGCATTGCTCCATGGGAAAGAAACTCATTGTTATGCAATCAAATTTATTCTGGGCTTAGATGGACATGATACTGGGGACGATGATTTGAAGGTGTTTAATGGTCTCATTGACATGTATGCTAAATGCCAAAACACAGAGGTGGCTAGAAAAATGTTTGATTCCGTGTCTTCAAAAGATAGAGATGTGGTTACCTGGACTGTGATGATTGGTGGGTATGCCCAACATGGTGATGCCAATCATGCTCTACAGCTTTTCTCCGAGATGTTTTATGAGTATATAAAGCCTAATGATTTCACTTTATCATGTGGCCTTGTGGCCTGTGCTCGTTTGGCAGCATTGAGGTTTGGAAGGCAAATCCATGCTTATGTGTTGCGCAATTGCTGTGGTTCTGTTATGCTGTTTGTGGCTAATTGTCTTATAGACATGTATTCCAAATGTGGAGATGTGGATACCGCTCAGATGGTTTTTGACAACATGGCACATAGAAATGCTGTCTCTTGGACGTCTTTAATGACTGGATACGGCATGCATGGGCGTGGTGATGATGCTGTCCGGGTTTTTGATGAGATGAGGAAAGTGTCTCTAGTGCCTGACGGCATAACCTTTCTTGTTTTGCTTTATGCTTGTAGTCATTCGGGAATGGTGGATCAGGGTATTGATTTCTTTAATAGAATGAGGAAGGAATTTGGGGTAGAACCTGGACCAGAGCATTATGCTTGCATGGTTGATCTCTGGGGTCGCGCTGGTCGGTTAGGAGAAGCTATGAAGCTCATTGATGAAATGCCAATGGAACCAACCCCAGTAGTGTGGGTGGCCTTGCTCAGTGCCTGTCGGTTACATTCAAATGTGGAAGTTGGGGAACTTGCGGCAAAGCGTTTGTCAGAATTGGAATCAGGGAATGATGGATCATACACGTTGCTTTCAAACATATACGCCAATGCCAGTCGCTGGAAAGACGTAGCTAGGATTAGATATATGATGAAACGAAGTGGAATCAAGAAAAGACCTGGTTGCAGCTGGGTGCAAGGAAGGAAAGGCGTTGCAACCTTTTTTGTGGGAGACAGATCTCACTCACAGTCTCAACAGATATATGAAACACTTGCAGACTTGATTCACCGCATTAAAGCCATTGGGTATGTTCCTCAGACAAGTTTTGCTCTCCATGATGTTGATGATGAAGAAAAGGGTGACCTGCTTTTTGAACATAGTGAGAAGTTGGCTCTTGCCTATGCCGTTCTAACGTTACCACCAGCTGCACCCATTCGAATAACCAAGAATTTACGCATCTGTGGTGATTGCCACACTGCCATAACCTACATATCCAAGATTATTGAAAATGAGATCATACTGAGAGATTCAAGTCGCTTCCATCATTTCAGAAACGGATCCTGCTCATGTAAAGGCTACTGGTGACAACGCAATCAACCCACTCCGTTTTAGTTTATGACATTTTTGCTATGAGAGGTAATTATATTATTTTACTACACTAATGAGAAATGTACAATGATCCGTTATGTAATTAGAATGAAACTATTAGAATCAGTCTAACAGTAGAAAATTTAGTAATTTATATGAATTCTTACATTGTAATTTTATCGTCGCCATTACACACAAAAATCTTTGTATTTCGAGCTTCTTTCCAAGATAAATAACATTAGCCTTTGTGATTTGGATTTTTTGTTTAATACAAGATGTCAGGGTTGTGTATTGAGATGGAAAATTTGATGTAAAGTGAAATATAAGAATATTAAAAAAATCAAAGAAACTAATTTTGTTACAAGATGAATTCAAGAAAGATTGATATAAAGAGAGAAATTAAAATATATAAGGATAAATGTAGAAACACAAAATCAGGAGTGATTTCTGTATTGTAAATGCAATCTGTAAGATTTTCATTCCAATAAATATTGCAACTCATTGTCTGGAATTGATAGTGCGTATATTAACGTGAGAAATAATGGATTTTGTGTTTTTACGGAGGCATTGCCTCTTAAACCCGACCAGCTATCATTATATTGTGTTCCATGAAAAGACTTGTCAGGTGAGTTGAAAAACAAAGAAAACACAAGTAAATGGGGAAAATACAAAAATTAAAATAAATACTCAAACTAAAAAACTATGCGTAGTGAGGTAAAAAAGTACTGCATCTTATATTTGACAACTAAAATAAAATCATTGGAAACGTCCTTTATTACAATAATAAATATCAATGAAATTATTTGGCCATAAGAAATATATTAAAAAATTATTGTTTATCGTTTAGAACTCAAGTTGACGAAAACTTCCCGTTGCCCAGTCTGTCATACGATGGAAATGACTCTGGTGCGGCGTGCGTATACAAGAAAATGGAGCACCAACTAAGCTCCCAAATATGGATTGCAAGAACTAAATAAGAGATGATAATTAATACTTGCTATAAGCAACAAACCATTACAGAAACAAAGTCACCTATTATAATTTACAGTCATTTGCTGTTGATCTATATAAAGACCTTGCAAAATCACTATATCTCAACCATTAATGTGAAGTACAAGATTGCTGGACAAATTCATACACAATAAACTTTGTAGCATAGAATTCTACCACCACAATTTTTCAACTAACATTCCTTACACGGGAGAATGTCCTAGTAGTGAAAAGACTCCATTGATGCCATGCCATTTCTAGAACTTCTCAACTCTTGTTGACTCACATAATTATCACAAGAGTTGCCAGAGGTAGAAAGTTTGTGACCTGGGACAGAAGTAGAAGGACCAACACCTTTCCCAATTTGCACTTCTAGTGGAAATAGTATTTTATGTGCCACACATTGTTCACAACCCCTGCAAAATTATCAAATGTAAATGCTACTGTGCAGAATCAGGAATCAGATAAATCTAAATTGAAGTATTAAACTTTTTAGTCAGGAATCAACTCATTCATTGGCTAAATGTTGATCGAAGTGAAAACATTTCAGTAACAATTTATGCAATTTTCGTTTGCTATAAACAATGTCAAACGTCATACGGATAAGGATCTTCAGGAAGAGTAGAAGAGCCAGAGAGGATAATTTGTATAAAGAAACCTATGCCCTGCTGCCAATGCTACTCCTCCAATTAATGCTTTGCATGATATAAAGAAAGATCACAGATTTGAGTAAGTCGAATATGCAAGACCATCATCAGAGCAGTGTTTCTTTACCAGTAACTATGTGCAACAGCATAAAGTGGACGTAAAAATGTAGATACAGGGACCATCAACATTTTATATTGAAAACTTCACATCAACGAACCTTGAAATATGTGCAAATTTCCATTCATTATCATGAACATCTCTGGCTATTAGTTCTCGAGCAGGAGGCTGCTGTGAGTAATCCTGAGAAACAAATTAAAGAAACATATAACAGACAATATCACTAAGTTAATATGACTTACATAAGGAGGGGAAGACTTTTTCAGAAGCTCTTCGAGGAAAATGCTTTGCATGAGTATCGGTTGGTTGTTTGCCGGGATTGCTCAATTCGGCATGCAGAAACCTTTTGCTCTTGCTACAAAATCAATAATGTCAACATATGCTACAAAAATTAAAAATAAAAATAGATCAAGGTGGCAAATAATAGAAAAGTACAGGACTTAGAGGTTGCAGTCACTTGCACATATACTTCTGCTTCAGCATTAAGATGCATGATTTAAAGGTTCGGAGTGCAAGTCCATAAAAATGTTCCAGATGTAGATTTAATCTGAAGTTCTGAACTATTTATTTTATCCACTGCCACTTATTCAAGCAAACAGATAAGTTGCCGTGGTAAGTTAGAGTAATTAGGAATATGTGCATCTACTTCCCTGTTGGTTGAAGCGGCAACCTGCAAAATCAACATCTACATTTGTCAAATGATTAAAAAAACAAATATAAATGAAATACACGAGAAGCAATCAGTTATTTGGAAATTTTAAATGCAACAATAGTTTAGAAAAGACAACTATTAGGCTGGAATCCCCTCCTCCTCCGCGGGGGAAAAAATATAAACTAAAACTAATCATGAGATGATACACCAGAGTTCTGTCTGTTTGTCACGTTAACTTTTAGCATAGCAACTATACTGGAAGCTCTAAATACCTTTGCAAGTTAGAACTGAGCAGAGGGTCATGAATGATTACTTCCCAAAGATATTATCCATGGGCAGAGTCATGAATGATTACTTTCAAAAGATATTATCTTCAAATCAACAGCTGGTCACCTGGCCCCTTGATGAAGAGAATTCGCAGTTTTGAGTCTTTTCTTGGGTATCTTTTTATCTCTAATACCATCATAGAGTAGTTCGTAAGTGTGATAAGTTATGTGACCCTTTTTCAACAAATCTTCTACAAGAATCTTAGGCGCCGCTACCACCTTTTTATCAGCTTCAAAAATTGTATTTACAGTATTTGGAATGATGCCCTTTTGTAACATACAGTGGATGATACTAACTGCTTCTGGAACCTTGTCCTCTGCACACAGACAATTTAAAACCCGTCCAAATGTTGTCAATGACGGTATAAACCCCTTTTCAATATTTTCCAAAAGAAAATTGTATCCTAGAGAAATATTTCCCATTTTGCAAAAGCCATCTATGATAACCCGATAGGTATAGTTGTCTGGGTCACAGCCATTGCCCTTCATCTTAGAGAAGAGCTTCATGGCCATATTCATGTTGAGTTGTTCAGAAAATGCACTGACTATGATGTTATATGTTGCTGTTGTATGGCAAACATCGTATTGTTTCTCCATCCTTCTAAATAACCTGTAAGCACCATCTAGATCCCCAATCTTACAGAACCCAGTGATCAATGTGCCAAAACTAACAACATCAGGTTTCAAACCCTTGCTTTTCATTTCCCCAAGCAAATCTACAGCTTCAAATACTTTCTTAGCTTTACAAAGGCTCTCTACAATAATGTTATACGTAACTATGTTAGGAGCACATCCCTTCTCCTCCATAGCTTTGAAAATCTCCATTACTTCTTCAGATTTTCCAGCCTTGCAAAGCCCATTCAGCAAAGTGTTGTATGTGATAACATCGGGAGTCATGCCCAGACTCCACATTCTATTTACTACCTCAGTTGCATTGTCTAACTTCATCTGTTTACAATAGCCATCGATCAAAGTATTATAGGTAAATATGTCCGGGAGGCACCCTTTGGCAATAGCATCATCTACAAGATGATTAGCATCAGACACACAACCCATCTTGCACAAGCCATTTATAACTAAATTATAAGTCCATATATTGGGTTGACAACCATTTTCCGACATCTCATTCATCAATTGCAAAGCTGGCAAAATAAGACCCTGCTGAGACAACCCTTTAATCAAGGTATTGTAAACAACAACGCTCGGCCTCAAACCTTTTCCCAGTCCATCCTTAAAGACCGCCATGGCTTGATCAGGATCATCGTCCCGGCAAAACCCATTAATTAGGGAACAATAAGTAAACTCATCAGGTTTAAAACCCCTAAAAATTGCATCCTTCAGTACCCTATTCGCACATTGCACCATCCCCTTCTTGCAGTACCCATCAATAATACTATTATAAGTAAAAGCATCAGGCTCAAATCCATCATTCACCATTTTCCGCAAGTAACCCTCTGCCTCCACAACCCACGAATTCCTACACAGACCACATATCAATATATTATAAGTGACGACATCAAGACTCAATCCCTCCCTCAACACACTATCCAACAACCTAACAGCACGGTCAACAGCCCCTTCCCTACAAAGCCCTTGAACAAAAATATTAAAGGTGAACAAATTAGGACAAACTCCCCTCTTCAAAGCCTTGCCGAGAAGCTGCTCACTTTCAGAAACAAGACCCTTTTTACAAAGCACATGCAAAAGCTTATTAAACGTGACAACATCGGGACACAAACACCGCGCAAGCATTTCATCAAACAGAACACGCGCATGAGCATGGTCACCAGAATCATACAGCCCAGCAACGACAGTGCAGTAGGCGACAGCATTGGAATCACACCCAAGTTCAGGCATGTTACGAAGGAGTCTGAGAGCAGCGTGAGGCCTGGAAGTTCTGCAGAAGGACTTGATCCTTACGGTGTAGGTGTACACATCAGATTCCACCCCTCTGTCCCTCATCCTCATGTACACTTTGTGGGCTTGCTCATGGTAACCGTACTCCACCAGAATGTTCATGATGGCGTTGTAGGAGTGAACGGAGGGGTCGCAGTTGTAGAAGTCCATGCGTTCGAAGGTGTCCACTGCTTCCTGAACCTTCCCCTTCCTACCGTAGTTTTTCATGGCCTCGATGTACGCGCCTTCCAGAAGCGCGTTGTTGACGCACTCTCTCATTTCCGAAAGCACCTTCTCCATCTTCTCGAACTCGCCGTGATGGCCCAGCTTCTGTACCATGCACTTGTACGTTAGCAGCGTGTGCTTGAAGCCAGACTCCTTTTTCGCCGAGTTGAACATTTCCAGCGCTTTCAGAGGGTCCTTTTGGGCTTTCACCACCGCCGCAACGTGCTTCGGAAGCAGTGCACGATTCATCTCAAAATCAAGAAGAAGAAGAAGAAGAAGGGTGCTTCTCACATGGATTCAGGATAATCGATGTTTTCAATGTCTATACAGAGAGAGGGTTTGGTTCTACCATTAAAAGTGGAAAAACTTTATGCCTCTTTGGTTTTCTGTCTATTCTGGCTTTGGCTGTGAGAATGGTACGAGAAAGATGATGAATAAAATATATGGTTTTTAATTGTAAAATAAAAATAATTAATTAAGTTAAAATAAACTTTTGATTAGAGTCAAATCTACTCATAATTAAATTTTTTATAGATAAAATAATTAAGTGCCAGTATTAAAATTACTATTATTACTCTTGAATTATTTTCTAAGTGCTTAAATAGGCTTTAAAGTTTCAGTTTAAAAAACTAAGAAATAAGAAGATATTACATTAAAAGAGGAAAAAGTAAAAAAAAAAACGATAAAAAAGTTTATAATTATTTTGTTCCATGTGATAAAATAAAAAAAATAAATTAATTGAATAATATAATAAGTTATAAAAATACCTTTTATTAAAATTTAACATATATAAGTTTGAATTAAAATTGAAATATGTTTGATTCTAAAGTAATTACTTTATAAAATTAAAAAAATATTATTAAAGTTTAATTTTAATTTCTTTAAATAATTAATTATAAAGCACGTAACAGAATTTCACATATCAATTTTAAAAAGGTTAAAGTATAATAAAATATTTGTAAACAGAAATGAAAACTTTGATCGATACAAAAGTAAAATAATTTTTTTTACCTAATTACAATCTAATAATAATATATTTACAGGCAATACTTGACAACTTTCATTGTAAATAACTAAAATGAAATAATGACCATAAAGACATTTAATTTTTATTTCCAATTTTAGATAAGGATTAAAAACAAGTATTATATGTGTATTGTGATATATTTATTCATATTTCTTACTTTTTTTTATTACTTAGATCAATGAAATTGACATACTTACCTTTTTATACATTTTAAAAATTGGTAGATATACATTAATTTTGTACTCATATTCAATTAAATATTATGTAAATTATGTTTTTCTTTTTAATAAAGTTCAAGTTGTTTTTAAACATTACTTATAATGGACTTAAATATACTCCAATTGGAGGGTAGATTACTTTATATTTATCTGTCTAGTGTATAGTTCCCATTTTCCTTTTTCAATTTTTTTTTAAATTGGTAGGTGGAAAAATATTTGTCCATGATTCGTAATTAATTATTTACATAAATTAAATTTCAATTGTTAAATAATTTTTTAATATTACTTTTAATTTTATTAAGAAAAATACTCCATAATTAATTATCTTTCAATTTTAATTTATACTTATCCTTATTAAATTTTAATAAGTGTATTTTACTCTTTTGTTCTTTTATTCAACTAATTTAATTTTTTTATTATCACATTAATCAAGTTAACCAACTACAAACTTTTATCTACTTTCTTTCACTTTTGAGTCTCTTCTCCTTAATCTTACTAACCTTACTTTCTACACTTTTTCTCTTCCTCTCTTTCCATTTTCACTCCCTTCTCAAACTAAACAATGTGTAAAATGTTACATCAATCCATATATAAGAAACCTGCAATATGCAACAGAAAATTCTGCCGCCATAACTTTTCATCAAAATTCCTTACAAGGAAGAATGTCCTACTATTGAAAAATCCCCCATTGATGCCATGCTATTTCTGGAACTTCCCAACTCTTCTTGGCTCACATAATTATCGCAGGAATTGCCAGATGTAGAAAGTCTGTGACCACATATTGCTCTCAAACTCCCTGTAAAATTGTCAAATGTAAATGTTTCTGCGCAGAATCAGGAATCAGTTAAGTATATAGCTAGAAGGCACTCCTCTTTAGATTATATATATATATATATATATATATATATATATATATATATATATATATAGATATATATATAATTTCTTTGTTGAACATGACATACTTGTTAGGATAAAATTTCTTTGTTGAACATGGCATGCTTGTTTGTAAAGATAAAAGCAATGAGTTCTTTCAAAGAGAAACTAAGATACTGACAGACAAAAGATAAGGAGATACAGAGGAACTCACAGAGTGGTCCTTCTACCGAGCCCTGATGACTGGGTTGATAGCAACTTTTACTTCCTTTATGTCACGGAGCTAACCTTCATCAGTATAAAATCAAACTAATTGTTGATATAATGGTGTGATGTATTGTTACATGGAAGTCTATGTGCTTCATTGTGGAATGTTGTCTTTGTTTTAATCAAAACACCTCACCTTCAACATCTGTTGGTGCTTCATTCTCCTCTGGAAAATCAAATGTCCCAAACTCAAACTTTTGGTAACAGATTATAAGATTTTTCAGCACTCTGACCAAACACCAACCAGTCAGTTGATTTCTTCTTAAGTGAAAGCTTAGTTAAAAATTTCATTTCTTTCAAAAGTCCAACTAAGAGCCTGTGACTGTTCCTTCTACCGCGCCACTTCCCTTGTCCCTATAATTCAAGCTAGTCCATGGGAACAACCAACCACCAACCCTGAAATTCACCCCCACCAGGAAGTGTTCCTACAAGAAAAACACCAATGCTCAAACCAGTTCACTACAACAAGATCTACTAGCCATAGCACAAACTAGAAACAAAAAACACCACTAACCCAAAACCACTGTTAAATCTAAAAGCTAAGTTTCACAATCATATCAATTCAACCAAGTAATCAGAGAAAGGATAAATAAGTTAAATTCGAATAATCAAAGGACAGACAACAAACAGGTCTAGTTTTTTAAAGCAAAAAATATCATATCAATCAATCTGAGGGGAGATAGTTAGACATGTGACAGGGTGTCATGGAAACAATTGGATACTATTGAAAGAATTGCTTGTAATCAGTACACGCACAAGTGTGTCTCTGTTTATAATGAAAAATACATACGATAATAAGAAACACAATCAATAATTAATGAGAAATATCTGCTAACATATTTTCCTATTTGATGTAAAAAGCAAATCATATCTTTAACATATACCTCTTAACCAGCGGAGGAACCAGCCAACTATCTCTCTTTCTACTGATACTTCATAAAAAGTGAATGTTTATGCTTCAGCTACAGAAAACTTCGATATGTTTGATGAGATAACTCAAAATAGTCTTTCCCCATTCTGCACTTGTGCAAACTCAAAAATGCTGGACTCCCAATTTCCCATGAGAGTAGAAAATGGACCAAAATTAAGAGACATCAGAATGCCAAAAGACAAATCAAATGAGATCAATACTCGATACAATATGTTGGCTTCAAGAAGAAGAAGCTCCAAATTCTACCATGTAATCCTTAGAAAGTCTTGCTCCCCGTGGTATTTTTTTTACAAAATAGTTTATCAGTATTGACCAAGTGATTTCATTGGGAATGAACCCATTATCTACACCTCTATATAAAAGCAGACACGCCTCATTAAACATATCCTCATGACAGTGTCTACTGATAAGTGTGTTATATGTAATATCATCAGGACAAATTCCTTCACCTTGTAACCTATTAAAAATGTTTAGTGCCTCTTGAACATGACCCATCTTACAAAGACCATTGATCAGGCAGTTATAACTGACTATATTTGGCGTCAAACCACGATGAATCATATCCCGAAGAAATTTAAGAGCATCATTTACTTTTCCAGTTTTACACAAGGCACTGATCAAAATATTGCAAGTTATAATGGTTGGAAAAATTCCTTTCCCAAGCATTTCTTCAAACAATCCCAATCCTTTTTCAACTGACCCAGTTTTACAGAGAACTTTAATAAGGCCATTATACGTAATACTGTCTAGAGGACACCCTCTAAATAGCATTTCATCAACAAGCTTAAATGCTTGTTGAACTGAATCTCTCATAAGAAGAGCACTAATCAACGTATTGTACGTTACTGTGTTAGCAATGACACCCTCCAAGAACATGTCATGATACAAACTCAAGGCCTGTTCCATCTTATCATTCATGCACAGTCCATGTATTAAAGAATTAAATGTATAAATGTCAGGTTTACATCCTTTGGTTGACATTTCGCAAAACAGTTGCAAAGCTTCTTTAATCTTCCCATCCTTTGACAGTGCACAGATCAAGCAATTGTACCCTACTGTAGTCAGACTCAGACCCTTGGCAGACATGCTATTCAAAATTTCAGCCACTTCCTCTAATCTGCCTTGCTTGCAGAAACCATTTATCAATATGGTGTACGTGATCACATTGGGCTCAAAGCCTTTTGCTACCACCTCAGATAAAAATTCAAGGGCCGAAACCAAATACCCTTTCTTGCATAGTCCATCTATCATTATGTTAAACGTGTAAGCATCAGGTTCATAACCCGCAGTTACCATGCTATTGTACAGAACATCCTTGGCTTCTTCAAACCTTCCACTAGAAACATATCCATTGATTAATGTATTATAGAGCACAGTGTTGGGACTGGGAATTTTGTTCAGTAAGGTCCTTGCTTCATCAACTTGCCCCATTCTGCACAACCCATGCATTAAATATCCATAAGTGAGAGCATCGGCGCCGAAACCTCGAAGAAGCATTCGATCAAGCAACTTTGCTGCCTCGTGAATCCGACCAGCCCTGCAAAGGCCACGGATGACATCATTGAAGGTCTGAACATCAGGCTCACAGCACATCAGAAACATGTCCTCCAAAAGCCGCATCGCTTCACTCACTCTATTGTTTTCACAAAGAGCATGAATCAGGGTCTGATAAATGACCGAATTTGGAACACACCCGTGCTTCGCCATGTCCCTGAGAAGCGAGCAAGCCGAATCAACTTCATTAACCACACACAAGGCTTTCATGACCAAACCAAAGGTATGCACGGTGGGAGAAACACCTCTACTCAACATGTCATAAAAAACATTAGGTGCCACCCTAGGACAATTCCCATCAACAAGAATCTGCAACACAACATTATAGGACTTAAAAGTGGGGTCACAGGAATAAACACCCCACATGTCCAACAAAAGCCTAGTTGCCTGGCCAGGCAACCCTGCCTTCCCATAATGCTTCATGATCAAAATAAAGAGTGATTCCTTAAACACAACTCCTTCATCTTTCATTTGCTTCAACAAGTTTTCAACAATTTTGAAGTCCCCAACAGCCCCAAGCTTATCAATTAAGAGATAGTAGGCATCAAAGGTGTGGCAATACCCCTTTTGGGCACCAGCCCTTTGAAACAGCTCCATTGAAGTGGGAATGTCAAGAGGAAGCACCAGCAATTTACAAAGCTGAAAAGGGCTAATTGGGGCGAGTGACCTTCTAAGCTGTTTGAGGTCAAAGGGTTTGAGCAATCTCTCCCATTCTGTCTCAGCATCACTACTCTCACATTCATTATCATTCAAATTGCTGCCCGGGGCAGTTGTGCAAAGTGGGAAAAAAGGGATTTTGAAGCGAATTAGCGTGACCCTACTCACATTGGTTGGGGATTTGAATGTTTTCAACATGAAGGTGAGAGATTGAAGGGAAGAAACTAACCCCAATGGAGCCACCGCGACGTATAACGATTCTGATGATGCAGCGTTTGTTACGAATCACGGTGAGAGAGATACCGAGAGACAGGGTTTAGTTCCACGTTTAGAAGCAGAAAACGTAACCCTCGCGAATTCAAAAGTTTTTTTCTTTTTTTTATCAATTTGTTTTGAAATTTACAATCGATTACATATATTATATTACTCATTTTTTTTAAAATTATTCATATGAACACAAAAACTAAAATTAAATTTAGGCATAAATTATAAAAAGTAAACAAAAAATAATTGATTTAGAAAATCAATTACATAGGTAAAGATAAAAAAATATGTTGATTTAAGATAGTTGACAAAGAAAACTATAGTTAAAATAATTTTATAAAAATAATTATAAATAAAGTAATTTTAAAATTAAAATTAGTTATTTTATTAGAATAGAAAGTAAAATTAATTGATTAATGTATAAGATTGAGATCAAACATGTGATTATATTAAAATATGAATAACTTCTAAATATGCATTTACTAGCTAATAATTCCTAAAAGCATTTTTTTATTTTTTAAATAATTCTTAATTTTTTATCAAAATAAAAAATTCACATTATAACATAAAAAACTTCTTATATATTTTATTCTTCCAAATATATACTATTAATTTTTTAACAAGCATGAGAAGCTCAGTTTTCTACTTGACGACTTTCTTGTGACTGAAATCCTCTAAAACCATAACCATATCCTTAAAATCGAGTTATCACCCATTCGCTCAAATAAATAGTATTGTGAATTAAAAATTATATTTTCTGAAAAACGTAATCATAGGAAAAAATTAGAATCCATTTTACTTTAAAAAAGTGAATAGAGGGTATAATACACTTAAACAATATTTAAATATTACTTGTAAAAGGAAAAATAAAAAAATTAAAAAACTCCCACAAACAAACATCTAACCGTAAGTTTTACTTTTCAACTAGAAAACATATTGCAGTTAAAATCAACCTTTTACGATAAGCATTGCAAATTATTAGTTAACTTAACTTCAACTGCAAAACCTACGACGAATTGTATCCGACAACTCCAAAAAAAATCATTTTAAATGTTCTTGATTGCATCAATTAATATTGCTTCAATGAAAATATTTCTTCATCAAAATAATTTATCAGAAAATTTTGAAACTCACTTCACAAAATGTTGTCAGAATGTAAAATGAGTGGAAATGACACTATTTCGATTGCAATAACTAAATTAATACTTGCTATAAGCAACTAACCATTACAGAAACAAGGTCACCTATTATAATTTACAGTCATTTGCTGTTGATCTATATAAAAGACCTTGCAAAATCACTACATCTCAACCATTAATGTGAAGTATAAGAATGCTGGACCAATCCATACATAAGAAACTCTGTAACATAGAATTCTGCCACCATAATTTTTGAACTAACATTTCTTACACGGGAGAATGTGCTAGTAGTGAAAAGACCCCATTGATGCCATGCCATTTCTGGAACTTCTCAACTCCTGTTGACTTGCATAATTATCACAAGAGTTGCCAGAGGTAGAAAGTTTGTGACCTGGGGCAGAAGTAGAAGGACTACCACCTTTGCCCATTTGCTGCACTTCTAGTGGAGATAGGATTTTTATGTACCACACATTGTTCACAAACTCCCTGCAAAATTATCAAATGTAAATGTTTCTGTGCAGAATCAGGAATCAACTAAGTCTAAAAATGAAGTGCTTAAGTATTCAACTTTTAATCAACACATTTCTTCTAACGTCCTGCTATTAGGGATTACATGCAAGTAACGAAACACGAATACAATTGTAGTAGTCTCAGAGCATAAACCATGTCCTCAAAGTTAATGATAATAAAAAATTATTACAAGGAACAAGAAAAAATACAGAAAAAGATTATTCAGATCCACAAAAATTAACTTTGCTAATCGTCAACATGTTGAAGTGTCAAATACACAAGAAACATCGCTAACTATACCTATAGCACCTACGGCATTAGCATCAATGAAGGACGTAGCAATTCATAAGATAATATACTATAACTTGAACATAAGTAACAACTGGCATAAAGCAACTTACTGCCAAGGATCATCACCAAGAAGAAGAACATCATTCTCCCGGTCAACAAATACAAGCTGCCAGCCTGATCTCTGAGTCTTAGGGTCCCCTAGTTGGCCTTCAAGGCCAAACATGCGAGCAAGCTCACTACGCAGCTCGTCATAGCTGCTGAACTTAGAAATGTCCAGTGACCTGCCAAAGGACCCTGACTTGTGAACCTGTAAGTTACACCGCATCCACCATAAATAAATTTAGAGTAATATTAGTCCTTGCCAATTGATAACATCCACATACTAATTGTAGAAAATAGAAGTCTTAAAAAACAAGAGGAAACAAAAATAAAAATAGAGCTGCAATATGAAACATTTCTAACAAAACCACAGACTACTGTTTGCATATATAGGGTCCCAATATCACTGTAGAGTAGATCCAATTCAACATTGATCATAAATACATTATATAAATATATTTAACTTGTAATTTGAACCAATACTTCAACTGATAAACTGTTGCTTAATTTTGGTAAATTATAATAAAAAATGGCTGCATATAAAATATATAAACGAAGGCATACCATCTACAAACAAAAAATACATTAGCTATTACCTTAACAAAGGTTCCAGTTGGTGTGTTTGCTTGGTCTACATTTTCAGAAGACTGCAAGAAGCCTGATTCATCCACACAACTTGAAGTTGTCATGTTTGAACTTAAGGGAAAATCAGTGCCTGTGGTACCACCACAATTTGAAGCAGAAAATGGCAATGATAATGCATCATTCACATTGCCCATATTTCTCAGGTTTGACATGCCATTTTGCAGCATAAGAGAAGAGGGATCAATGTTAATCCCAAATAATAGATTGCTCTGAGGATCAGCAGCACCATGGTATGCAGAATGTTCTCTTCCAGGAAAGGGAGGCAAAGCAGCAAGCTCAGACACATTTGATTGTGATGTTCCCAAGTTTTCCACCTGAGGCAACACGCACTGAGCAGCAGCAGAGGGAAGCTGAGGTTCAACTGTCATTTGCTTGGGTAGGATGGATGAAGATATAACGGAATTGGATCCACTCAAGTTAAGTAACTGGGATGCTCCATCCTGGGAGAACGTTCCAAGTAGACTCTGGATAGGGGAAACATCAGAACCAGATATATGATTCCTGATAGGTTCAAGAAAACTCTGCTGCTGGCAATGCGTAGCAAGAGCTTGCATGGGAGGAGATTGAGACTGGGTACCTGATGCAAAATTAGACAAGGGAGATATGACATTTGGTAACTGCTGCTGAACAGGCAAATTTTTAAGTTGCTGCTGCTGTTGCCGCTGATCACCATATGGATGGTAGCGATGCAACTGCTGTTGCAGAAGTTGTGACTGAGCAGGCACTTGGTTTTCTTGAAAATTCTGTAGAAGGGTGCTTTGAGGCTGAGACTGTGGTAATACTTGCCTCTGTACCTCAGAGGTATGAGCACTGGGAACATTTGCAGTCTGCTGAAACTGCAACAGAGATTGGGAAGATTTTGAAGGATCCATTGTCCTCATTTCCTGGAATGCAGAAGAAGCCATTGCTTGGTATAACTCTGGTTGGAGACCTGGCATAGAAGAGTCCAGTTTAGGTTGCATCCATGGTGTAACACCAAGCCCCTGGAAATTTAAAGATTGCATTCCTTGATCCCCAAGTCCACCTTGGAGCCACATGAACGGAGAACCAATGCCCATGTCTCCATCTTTGAGACCTGACTTACACAAATGGAAGACAGAAATAAATTAAAATGAAGATGCTGTGTACATCACAAGACAATAAGATAAAGCATATAGGCAACAGACCCCTGAGAATTACATGAGACAAATTTTATTAACAGAACCACCACATACCATACAAAGAAGGTAGGCCCGTTGGCCAAGGACGCCTCAACCTTAAGGGGAATGGAGATGGATACATGGGGAATGTAGTCAAAGGTTCAATCTCCCACAAGGAAACTCTTGGTTGCCTCTCCCCTGCGGTGGACTCATCCCAGCCAACCTACACCAGTAAACAAAAGTTAAGAAAACAAATTATACTTCATCCGGTTCATCTGTAAACACAATCTCAGATATTTCTATAATAGTGCTAAATTATATCATGACAACAACATATAGTTGCTATATGAATCAAACAATCATGACAAACCTTCACAGAACGCCAGTGTGAATTTGGCCAGCGGACAGGATCTAAATCACTAATACCAGTTATGGTACCCATGTATCTGGACAATAACATGTTACAGTAAGTATAGGTTCAAATGTTTAAGAAAAAAAAACTTAGAAAAGACTGTTGTTCTGAAGAAAAGCAAATATTGTTGTGGCTAATCATTCAAAGCTTTTGTCTTTTGGAAGGATACATGCATATATTGCCACGGCTAATCACTCAACAAAAATTTTGATCTTTATCATATATAGAAGCACATAATAATGCGTCAACAGTCAGGAACAGGAGTGCAGAGCACAGTGTGGCAAGCATCAAATGACATACAGAAAACTACTATTGCAAGAATAATGTCTACAAATCAACAAATCAGTAACATAAAAAGGCAAGATCCGAAATCAAGGAAAGTTAAAGAGAAAAGTGGGCAGTGTTTAATAGGATCAAAAATCCACAGCACATTTGCAACTGACACAATTGTTGAAGTCAAAGTCCCACATAACGGGGTCCAGCTAATAATTTCACTGTTAAAAATGGGGTGGAATCATGTGCAGTTACCTGCAAGGCTGATTGGGAAACTACAGTATTCTGTGAATAGCAGTATATTTGTTCTTTATTCATTACACAGGAGACTGCACACGATCGTAGATGAACCACAAAAAAAGAACATAAATAAAATCGGGAAAGTAAAATTTTAGGCTAAATTACATCATTGGATTCTTATACTTCCTGAGAGAATTCAGATATCCCCTATAGTTTGAAAAAAATAGTCCCGTAATCCACCACCCTACCATTAGAGGGTTATATGAACCATTTTAAAAATTAAACTTTAATTTCAAACTATCAGAGAAAATTTTGAATTTGTCCATAAAGTACATGGACCCAAGAAGTAATTTAGCCAAATAAACTCTCTCGCTTAAGTAGAAAGACAAAAACATAATGTGAACACTATTTTTCACACCGGAGAGGGGAAAATATAAGACAAGAAATACCTACCGACGAACACTTGATTCTTCCGTCTCAAACAGCATCCTAAATCGCATGCCAACAGAAACTCGTGTATGATATACTGCTTTAACATACTTGGCCAAAGGAATGACAAACTCAGATGGGCTTGCCCTATTAACAAAAGAAAAGCAAGTTCAGTATGATTTTTAGGGTAATAATTCTTATCATTTGAATTAAAGTTACATACCTAGGATTATAGAATATAGTAAAGCGGCTGTTTGTAGCAGCTGCGTGAGCTGCAGCAGCAAGAAGACCAATGTGCATGCTATCACTTGACAGAACTGATGACGGCATGATAGTCTGTGGACGATTCGCTCGCCGTATGCCCAAGAGTAATTGATTTTTTTCATTCCTGATAAAAAGTACAGGAAGAATGGTTACAATAATATCTTAATAATTCCTTGTAATAGATTTTGGTCATGTACCCATGATCTATATAAATGCAACTACTGGTGATATTGTTCTACGAGCAGGCTAACAAGATAAACAAATTTACCAGATTATAAAGCTCCCAAAGACGGACATAATTTTAAAATAATGAGGAAAGAATACAAATAAGCATGATTTCTAGTCTAATCTCTCTAATAATTTCCTTTCAGTTTAGAATACATCTATAACTAAAACTGTATTCAAGATGGAGGGAGAGAAGACAAGACGAACCTCCAATTGGATCAGTCATTGGAAATATTAGAATTATACTTACCAGATGAAAAGGACTGAATCACCCGCAACAAGTCTCTTGGCACTGACAAAGACACTCCAACCAGTAGTAAGAAGATGTCGTTTGGGCTGACCTGAAAGTGAAGATATAAAGTAGTTAGAAGTGAAAACATTTAAGAAACAATTTAAGTAATGTTTATGAGCTAATCTTGCCTTGGTTTCACATACACAATTGTCAATTTTGACAAGGAAAAGGATGTTCAGGAGAAGTGGAAGAGCCAGAGAAGATAAGTTGTATATGATCAAGGACTATACACTCAACATTTATAATGATCCTTAACAAACAAAGCCTTCATACTGTTCTTGATAAATACAAAATTAGACTGACCAAGGTTGAGTTAAATTTTAATATTACAAAAAGCAATGTTATTTACAAGTTGTAATGCTAAGCTTAAGACAAGAAACAAATTGGACCAGCAAGCCAAGCAGCCAACCAAATAAGGATGGAATGAGTATGCAATACGACAGAAATAGAAATAGTACAGCTAATTTAGTCATATCATATGCAAATAGATTACTCCTTAGAAACCTATGTCCTGCTTCCAATGCTACTCAAACTATGTTTTTCATAATAAAAAGTAAGATCGCAGATTTGAGTACATTGAATATGCAAGTACATAAGAGCTGTTTACTACCAGTAGTGGAACAGCATAAAGTGGACAGAAAAAAGTAGATCTGGAGACCACATAATTTTATACCAAAAGCTTAAAAAAGTAAACCTCGAAATATGTGTCTAAACTTCCATTCATTATCATGAAGATCTCTGGCAATTAGTTCTTGAGCAGGAGGCTGCTGTGAGTAATCCTGTTCAAGAAACATGATAGTCAGATCAAGAACTGACAAACTAACTACTGAGAATCAAGTATATCACAAAGTTAATATGACTTACAAGAGGAGGGAAGACTTTTTCAGCTGCTCTTCGAGGAACAGAAAATCCTCCATGAGTGCTGGTATCACTTGCAGTTAATGTTTTGCAGAAGTAGTTGGTTGGTTGCTTGCTAGGAGTGCCCAATTCAGCAGGCATAAGATACACCTCCTTTTGCTCTTGCTACAAAATTAATAATGTCAAGATTTGCTATCAAAATATACATACAAAAAAAAAAAGGTAGAAAATAAGAGAAAAGTACTGGACTTAGAGGTTGCAGAGTCATTTGTGCATATACTTCATCTGTTTCAGCATCCGCCTGCAAGATGCATGCTTAAAAGGTTCAGAGTGCAAGCCGATAAATATGCATTCTGAAGTATATTTAACCTGAAGTTCAGAACTATAAATGTTATCCTTACATGCATCGTTACATTGTGAAGCTGACAGATAAGTTGCGGTGGCAAGTTAGGGTAATTAGGAATATGTGCATCTACTTCCCTATTGGTTGAAGCAGCAACCTGTTATATCAACATCTATATTTGTCAAATGACTAAAGAAACAGATATAAATGAAATACATGAACGGCAATCAGTTTTTTGGAAATTTTAAATGCAACAATAGTTTAGAAAAGACAACCTTTTGGCTGGAACCCCTTCCACCTCAGGAAAAAATATAAACTGAAATTAATCATGATGGTACACCAAAGATTTCTCTATCTGTCGGTCACTCATTTTTAGCATAGCAATTATAGAAGAGATTCATACCATAATATTCAGGATAACCAACGTTCAGACTATTCCAGAACTGAAACCATAAATTCAACAAAGCGTTGTTCATTTCAAGAATAAAGAAATATAACATATGTTACGAGGGACTTTGCTTATAAGCTAGAGTGGTAGAAACAACTGAAAGCATGAAATCAAAGGATTAATGAAGGATCTTTTTATTTTCTCATCACTGAATTAGCCCGTCCTCCTCCTTCCAGGCACAATGACTTAAACACTAATCCGTGAAGTCTGATAACATGTAATTCACAGCTTACAGCACTTCATACTTTCACAGTATTACTGAAAAGTTGAGTCCCCAGTCCTATCAGATCAAATACCAATTTTATCTTATTTTAATGTCACAAGCTTGAACCGGCACAAACATAACTGATTTTACCATTCATACACAATAAACAATAAGTTGAAGTCTACTCCACTGACCTCAGAAGATAGATGAAATATTACAACTGCCCTGCTCACTGAGATAGTAAGGACATACTAAGTGAGGTTCTAATTTTCTATACAACTTTATGTACTTTACACGAGCAAAGCAGCTTCACCAAATATTCACAAAATGTAAAATATTGAAGGATAGTTCAATAAATCCAACAAACAGATAGAAGCAGCATTACTGACCTGCTCACTGTGACCTTGGGGAAAGTAGACTACACGACTTCCAACAGGAGGCAGAGAAACCAGAGGGCCAGCACATGCATGCCAAAGCTCAGAATTCAAACATTTTTTCTCCCCTGCAATATCAGGCTAACATGATTACACATGAAGTAAATCATTTCACACGAGTCAGAAAGGACCTATAGTCCAGTCTACAAGTGGCATGTCAGTAATCAACACATTAAGTCCACTGCATATTTACCAAAAAAAAAAAAACAACATACCACAATCCAAACTCCAACCGCACAAACAAACAGGCAAACAGAATAACCACACATAAATAGTAACAAAACACAACCTTGTCACCTCAAACTTAAAATCATAAACTGCACACACCAGCAGACTAAGCACCACCGACACTTAAGAGTCGAAACAAATAAACACAAATCAAATCGACATGACACTAAGAAGTTGACCCTGACCTGTACATAAATATTAAAAACAAACAAAAACAGACCACGGCAACTTGTTAAACCTCACTCGATGCCATGTAATAATGACAAACAAAACCTACAAGTAGTGTACTTCTAGTGCATCCCTGTCCTCTCCCTCCAAACCCATGCAAAGACAAAAAGAACCACCCACACAAAAAACACAAAACAAACGTCAAGACAAGAGAAATTCTCAAAAAGTGGTGGACAGCGCAGAACACATACAAAGCAATTTGCACAAAAACGAAAGAATTAAAGAAGCTACCACTACCTTCTTCTTCCCCCGGTTGATTAAATCCAGAAGAAGAAAGCTTCATGCTTGGAGCTATAACAACAGGTGAGGTTCCGAAAACTACTAAAAACCCAAGCACCCCAAGTTGAACAAAATCATCATTATTGTTGTTATTATTATGCACGCAAATTTTGCATGTCCCTGTGAATAAAAAATGGTCCTAAGTCATAGTCCACCCACCCACCCACCAAAAATTAACAGCACCCACAGAACCCCATCACCCGAAGCCACTTCCAATGCAACACCCGAACCTCCTGGTTCTCATAACACGCCCAAATCCAACCCTAATTTGGAAGCTGAAGCTGAAACCCTAGCTTGGCAGATCTCACAAAAAGGAATGTGAACAGTGGAATTAGAGAGAGTGAAGGAGAGAGGCGAGTGAAGTGAGAGTGACATTCATGTGGATTTCAGTAGAAGAAGCAGAGAATGCGATTTGTGTGTGTGAGAGAGAGAGAGAGAGAAAGAGAAAGAGAAACGAGTAATGGCTATGTTGTTACTCAACAACAATAATGCACAGTGACTGGTAATAATTGATCCATGGCTACTATACGAAATGGTAACGACGACGGAAAATACGGAACTTTTCTACGATACGTAGATAGATACTCATTGGATACTACTATCAACCCAGAACTTCCCAAATTTGGTTTTACTTGCAGTTGCCAACACCAACTTCTGTTTTTTACTACCAAAACATGCTTCATTAATTTTTATATTGTTCAGAATTTTTTTAATAAATATTTTTCTTTAATATTATAAAGAAATGTCAGAAGATTATGTTAAACAAATGTTTTAAACTTGAAACGTTTATTAAAATCATGGTTAAATATATTTTGTATCTTAAATTTCCAGTGAATTTTTGAATTAATTTATTTTTAAAATTTTAAACTAGTTTAATTTTTATTTTTTGAAATATGTGTATTTAATCTTTTTTAATTAAATTTTGTTAAGTTTATTGTGTTTTATAATAATATTTGACTTAATATTAAAATAAAAATGTGTCAAATGGTATAAACAACTCAAATACAATCCTGAAATGTGTGTACGAAATATCAAATAAATCTAACAAAATTTGATTAAAAAAACTAAATTCACATATTTCGAAAAATGAGAAATCAAATTGTCAAATTAGTATAAAGTTTCAAAATAGACTAATTTCAAAATTTACTGAAAATTAAGACAAAAAACATATTTATTCTTAAAATTAGATAAAATCTGAATCTTGAAAAAAAAACTTTTGAGAAGTAGTATAATATTTTCAAAACAAAAGTATTATGAGGTTTTGCAAAAGGATAGTCTCGTGATTAAAAAAGTTAAAAATATTTATGTTTTCATGAATTTCAATTTTTTTCTGTGTATTTTTGTAATTTTTATTTTTTTGTTATTATCAATGTTATCAAATGTACTATTCTTTTTCTTACAATTTTTATTCACGGTTGAATATTTTTACTGTCTCTCACTGATTTTGAGTTCTAATAAAAAAATCAGTGTATTTGGCAGAAAAATATAACTAAAAGTTCAGTGTTTTATAAATGGAAGTGAAAAATCATTCAAATTCAATCATAGTGACTTGTACAACTCAGCAATTATGTATTTTTTCTACATAAAATTTGCAAATATGGTTATCTTATTATATTCAATTATGTCTATATATTCATTAATACTTATTTAGCATTTTCTTTTGGAAATAAAGCTTTAAATGAAGATAAACAGTTTTTGTTAATTACAACATTCCTTCAATTTCATCTTCAAAATATTTATAGCACCTTAGTTTTTAAATAGAAAACCAAATCAATAAATGGCATTTCAACAAAGAGAGAAGGACAAAGTTAAGAAACTGAAATCTACTTAAGATTAAATTAAACACACACACACACACACACACACATATATATATATATATATATATATATATATATATATATATATATATATATATATATACACACATTTATGTGTCAAGAAAAAACTAGGACTCGAATTAAATTTAATTGTTTAAAAAAATTAAAACATTGAATGTAACACATTAAAAATTAAAAATAGTATGTTAACTGTGTTATTAACATAAAAACACATTAAAAATTGTTGGCCTGTTATTAACATGAATGTAACACAATTAAAAATTAAAAATAGTGCGTTAATGAAAACACATAACATTTCACAAATTTATCTTCCATATCTCATATACTTTAAAATCCGACCACCCCTTATTGTAATTGAGGAAGTAGAGAAGATCTTTATCTGATCAAATTTTTAAATAAACTAAGCTTTTATTTATTTTATATATTCTTTCTTATCTTTTGTATAATTTTGTCATCAATCTTAGTAGATAAATTGAAAAAAAAATTATTTTCTCAATTTGTTTTAACAAATACTAAATTTATATTATGTTTGGATGTTTTATTCTAAATCCCTAAGTTGTGAGTAAGTGACTTTATCACTGGATTTTAGTTTATATGCAAGATTGTGATTAATCGAGAAGTTGTTTGAACTTAAATATTATTGAGTTTGTCTGATAAATTATTATTTAAGATGTAATGAATTAAATACTCTTATCAATTGACTATATTATACAGGTGAATTATAAAATTTCTTTGAATTGAGTTTTGCATATGATGTGTGTTACAATGGTATTAACTACTAATTTTATTTTAAATTAAATTCATTTATTGCAAAAGAAAAAATGTTTCAATTATTTATTTTTATTATTTTTAATGGTATGATATGATAATAGAAGAATGAGTTAAAAATAAATAAATAATAATAATTCAAAATATCATTATAATCGAAACAATCATTCTAAAAACTAACCGGAATGACCAATCGAGTAAATATGGTTATGTTCTAGAATGACAATTCGGTGAAATGATTACACATATTTTAAAATCAAAATAATAAAAGAGAAAATGGGATATTATGTAAAGTTTGGGGGTGCAGAAAGAAAAAGACGTGTGGGATGTCGGAAGAACATCAAATGGTGATATAAATTTGGATTAATAAAGTGGATACATGATTCAAAATTAAATTAAATATTATACATATAAATTAGAAAAGAAAATTAATAACTGAAAATAAATAAATTAACACAAATATAAATTAACAGAACCGTAACTGAAAATAAAATAAACTAAATAAGATACATATAAATTAATAAATGAATTAGTATATCACCATAATAAATTAAATAATAAAAAAGTTAAAAGAAAAGAGAATTAAAATAATATGTGGTCCAATATAAATATAAGATTAATAAAATACGTTAAGATTAATATTAATGTAAGTATAAGTTTATTATGACTAATGCAAAAAGTATTGAATTGTATACTCTCTCTTATCCTGGAGAGTGACACACTACAATTAAAATATTTTCTTTAAAGGTTACAAAATTTTCAATTATTTACTTCGATTTTTTTTCTCAGGAACATTAATTGATTTTTATCTCTTCTTATTCCTTTTTATATCTTACATAAAAGAAAAAATTAAAAATATCTTTTAGTTAAATTTGTTAATAATCAATATACATACACACACATATATATATATATATATATATATATATATATATTAATATATTTAATTTTTAATTTTTTTAATTATTCTTTTGAATTTGTTTTTTTCTTCTTCTTATTTATTATTATTATTATTATTTTCATTTTACTTTATCATAATCCTTCTTGAAAATTATTTAATTCATATTTGTAATGTTCACGCTCCATTTAGATAAAACACAAAAATATTTTTAAAATATGAATTTAACAAGAAAAGTTAAAACATAATATTTTTCAAGTAAAAGTAGAATAATCTTTTTCATCACCCATATCAATGTTGACCATATAATAACGTAATTTGATCTAACGAATAAACTTTAAAAATAGGTTATTTTACACTCATGCTTATATCAATAAAAAAATTACAAAAATATGTTAATTGATTGTTTAAGAAATTTAAAATGCTTAACGTTTACGGTTTTCTTAAACAACAAATATGAGAAGTTAAAATGCACCATACATGTGATTATACCATATGAATTTGAATGAAATATACAGATAATTTATTTTAACATATATGATGTATCTTCCGGTATATCTAATAAATCTCATATCGATATGAGAGTCGAGATTAAACATATATATATATATATATATATATATATATGTCAAAACGGGTTGGTTCACCACGAGTTCGGTTGAAAATGAGTGAATCTAACTCGGCTCACTTTATGGTGAGCCAGAAATTTTGTAATCCGGCTCAACCTACCATGGGTTGGTGAGTTAAGTGGGTAACCCACATAAAAAATATATATATTTTTTTTAATATTCAAATATTTAAATAAATTTTTAAGTAATCCATGCGATGACAATTATAATAAAATTAAGAATCAATGTCTTGATCATGCTCACAGCCAATATATGATGAATTATTTCTTATAAAATATCCATATAGTCTAAGAAAACATGACTAATATTACACATTTTCTGTCATGTTATTCAACAAAATATAAATAAATATATATATATATATATATATATATATATATATATATATATTTTTGTCATGCTAATTTATAAAAAAAAATAAATTATAAGAGGGTTGCTTGAATAATTTACTATAAAGATTATAGTTAAAGATTAAAGTATCAACATATATAATTTGACAATCAAATTAATTAAACATTCAAACTATTTAAATATTATTGAGCAACATTATAACATTTAAAAATATGAAATTGTGAACATATATAATAGGAGTAGTAAATAATTATTAAAAAAATTAAAAAAATGTTAGTGGGTTAAGTGAGCCAACTCACCTTCAACCCGGCTCGAACCCGTGGGTTAAGTAAGCCGGGTTGAGTTCAACCCATCTTTGAAAAAATTAAATTTTTCTCAACCCAACCTGATTTGAACCCGTGATGAGCCGAATTGACTCATGACTTGAAACCTATTTTGACATCTCTAAGCATAGATATCATATTACATAAGAGTTGATATTAAACTCAGTTTAAATATTCATTATTTTTTTCCTCTTTGAGACACCTTCTAGAAATAAAACCGTATATATATATAATAAAAAAAATAGAAATCAACTAATTAATTCACTTATTTCTATTAGAATAGGCATGGACCCGCCCTGAGGAACCCCACCACCTATTAGTTTCGATATCTTTGTTTTGCTTTTATGAATGCGTTAGAATTTAGGTTTGCTTCAAGGATTTAATGATAGTTTGGTGATAATAAATTATATTAAAATAATTATATGTCTTCAAAGCAGACACCTAAGAAATATAAAATAAAACGGTTGTGACATCTATTATTTTTCCGATTTTCATTTTTCATCACATTAAATATATATACATAGGGAAAATAAAAGTTTAATCAATAGAAGAACAATCAATATTTTTCATCTCATTTATTTATATATACATTTTAATTAATTAAATTGTAAAGAATATAAAAAATATACGTCATTAATAAAAAGGATTTTTCTCTTTGATATATAATTTTTTTTCAATTTTATTCTTTAAATAATTACTTTTTAAAAGAATTATCCATAATAAAATTATAAAAAGTATTTAATTTCATAATTATTTGTTTATAAAAATAGTTTTATAGAGTTGATAAAGAATTATTCTCTTGATATTTTTATTTTCAATTTTAATCACTTTTTCAAATTCAAATAGCTACCGTAAGAAAAAAAAATCAGTTACACACTAAAAAAAATCCATAATAAACAAATTATTCTCTTAACTATTTTTTTAGTTCTTTACAAATATTTTTATAACAAATATATATATGTATATATATATATATATATATATATATATATATATATATATATATATATATATATAATATATATATATATATATAAAA
>Ga0214544_1000141_pt1 | contig 106414 bp, 94 predicted proteins | sample CNSS3metaG_FD_160074 | JGI IMG/M metagenome (GOLD analysis project Ga0214544, IMG submission 160074) | Root nodule microbial communities from cowpea collected in UCLA plant growth center, Los Angeles, California, USA - CNSS3 | ecosystem: Host-associated > Plants > Roots > Nodule | place: USA...
AGCTTTAATCAATTTATTTCCACACCTCTAAATGAGCTTAAAACTTAACTTCAGCTGCATCAACAAACGTTAAAATATCCAAAAATAATTTATGCAGCTAAAAATCACTTTTTAAGACATTTTTATCGCACAAGCTCAAACAACCTAATTATCAAAATTATCAATTAAATCACTCTTTAGGCACATAAATTCAATTAAATACCCAGAATTAAACATTAAATGAGGGCAAAAATACGTACTCATCACCTACCTGCCCGTAGTCTAACACACGTGATCCACCAGCTACGAACCTCCCCGCTCGTAGCAACTCTCAAGTTTGAGCACGGAACATACAACCCTCCCCGCTCGTATCCCCACACGAGAATAATAGGATTTGAACCTCCCCGCTCACATTATCACGTGTTCACCACCATCCAAGAACCTACCCGCTCATGGCATAGCATCTCCTGATCCAAGTCTCGCATCATTGTGTACAAGTAACACACGCAAACCACTACCTACAGTGTCATCACCTGGCGAAAATCCTGTGCAGACCGCCTGGCGGGACACCATTGTCGCTAGGCGCCAGGTCTCTCCCAAACCCACTATTTCAGGATCTATCGCCTGGCATATCAAACCTTGCCGCCAGGCGCCACGTGTTGTAGGGACATCCCTGCTAGTCCTATCGCCTGGCGACCACACCCGTGCCGCCAAGCGCTATATCAGTAGCGAAACTCTACTAGTTTTAGCACCCAAAACAGATTGACTTACAGTCTAAAGCACTTCCAAAAGTCCAGGTATACACTTCGTCAATCAAGGTTAAAATTCTTGGTAATTTGCCGCCCTCATATGGTTCAAGTGCCTATCATCCAGAATGGTCAATCCCTTTATTCAAGACCTATGATTTTACCAAGTACTTTATCATTGCATAATAACTCAGTCAAGTTTATGAAAAAGACCACCAATCTAGTACCTAAAAATTAGACCACCATCTACTTGCCTATTAAAATGATGCCAAGCCTTTCATTCAATATCTTCCACTCAAATTTACACAAATTATGATTGATACCTTGCCTTACTAGATTGTAATTATTTAAAAGGTATAAATTTATGGCCAACAGGAACTCCATCTTTCTCAGCACCCCTAATCTTAGTGACCATTACCATTATCCCTTTCTCACTGCCAATTTTGTTTGTCCTCTTCCCTTTCTCTCTTTCTTCTATAAAAACTACCCTAATTAGACCATTAACTAAGCCTTAATGCTTGTTAATGATAGGAAAACGAAAATGGCCTTGAATTAGGTGTTAATAACCATTCAAAGACCATTATTGGTTGCCTTCCCAGCCCACTAGGCTACCCTTCTTACAGTTAGGGTTTCTCTGCCCTTTCATATTCATGCCAAAAGAAAATTTAGCAAAAAGAAAGTTTAATCCATTCTTAGCAAGGTTTAAACCCACAACCATTCAATCACAAAGTAAGGCACAACCAACTCAACCAATTCATGTTTCATGATAATTCCTATAATTTTAGGATTAGATTATCACTAATCACGTTCAAACATAACCTTAAAAAAATACACATATTAAAATAACATACAATTGGCATTCATAGGACTCGAACCCAAGACCTCTCAAGACAACTAAGTACTCTCCACCACTTAAGCTAGTACTTTTCCACATCATAACAATCCACATTAAATGTCATAAAAGCTTCTACTACCCGCATTATTAACTAATTATTTATTTAATTTTTTAATTTTCTCGGGTCTTACACTTATGAATGGATATTTTGTTGATTGGTCCCCATATGTCCATGTGAACGAAGTCAAAGGTGTTCTCTGCACGGGAAATACTTTGAGGGAGTTTCAACTTTCGTTGTTTCCCCAAATAACACATTTTACTATTTTCATTATGGCTGAAATTGATATTGTCATAGGTTGTACTCATCTTTCTAAGTTTTGAAATGTTAGAAATGCCAAGAAAGGGGGCGATTTAATTGGCTAGTTAAAAATTTAGGTAACTTTTAAAGGCTAAAAATTGTCCTCAATTGAATCAACCCAACCAACAAGTAAGGATGAAAATACTTCTGGATTAGACACTTTTAATCGATCAAAAATAGAGTTAGTTGATTGATTTCATTAAACAAATGCAGTAATGATATAATCAATCGTTTGAATCACAAAAATAGTCGACTAAAACACTTGGAAAAATGCATAAATGCAGATTCGTGATTTAAAGAAAGATCAATGTCAAAAGATCAGTCAAGATAGGTTCCAATGAGTTATACAAACATGATCAATGCTGCAGATAATGACAAAACACTCAAAAATGAAAAAAAGATGGTTTAGATCATAATTCTTTAAACTTTCAATTGTAATGCAAGAGAGAATGGTTTGAGAAAAGAGCAATGCACATGATTTTTATATTGGTTCACTCAAACCCGAGCTAAATCCAGTTTTTCAAGGAAACCCGAGCCTAACTGTTCACTATTTCAAAAGATTTAACAAGTTTACACCCTTACACTTTCAAAATATGCAAAAACAAACACAAAAGACTCTTGGATCACACAAGACTCAAACCAGCATAGCAAGACATGTTGCACACCTGGAAAACGACCAGGCACAACCACAAAGCTTCAGAAAGATCAAACCTCAATGGTAGCATAACCCTGCCTACCATAACAACCTTCTCCAAGCTTCAAACACCAAGCAAAATGCTCCAAGAATTGATCCAAGATCAATCTTCACCAACTACCTCTCTTTCAAAAGATACAACTCTTATAGTAAAAAATGTTACGAAATTCAATAAGTTGATTTCACTTAAGTGAAATCAGTCGATTAAAAAATAAATCAACTGATTGAATAAGTCTCATTTAAGACTACTGCAAATAAATTTTTAATTTGCTAAAAATCCATTCAACAAATTAAAAGACACCATTTAACCTGTTGAAAAATATTTCAACAGATTAAAAGGCACAACAAAGACCTCATACACCTAATTAATGTTAAATGGTCTACAATATGAATTACAATCTTCAAGCTTATTTTTCCCATGACTGATCTAGATAGAGGGTATGCGTACAAGGCTTGATCAACTTGAGTAACATCAAATTTCCATATCTTCATCAATGCTTCATCAAATCTTCAAGTAACATATCATCCATGCTACTTATGTCAACATTCTCCCCTTGATTTGATGAAGCCAACATCTAACCACCTCCATTGCAACTTTCTTCCATTTGGTTGGATGAATTGATGAGTGACACCTAAGCTTGAGCTTGTGAACCTGAAAATTACTTCCAAGAGCAATATACACAAGATAATAAGCACACACAGATGCACATGCTCCCTCTATCAATAATATGGGTTCAATTCCATTAAATTCCAATTTTAATTTGTCCAATTCCAATTTTAATTTGTCCAATTTGATCAATTTCAATTTTTCTCCCCCTTTGGATTCATCAAATAGAAGTAATGTAGTAAGATCATAAACAAAGGATAGCATTTCGTTGATGATAGCACACGATACACTCGACAAAAACTGAAACAAAGAATAAAAAATAGAAAATTGATACATTCAACCGACTGAAATTAAAATCAACCGACTAAAACTGACAGAACTCAAATTGAAATATTACAAACACATGGATGCAATGCATGATCTAAAAGCCAATGCACTTAGTCATGCTAAGGGTTTTTTCTGGTCTAGAATGAAGTCAACAGATCATGAATGTCATGGATTTGGCCATCCAAAACATTGAACCTCTCATTGCAAAAGTTGTGATGTGCATGTTGAGACATATTGAGTTCATGCAGTTGATTCAGCACCATCCTCTCAAATTATGAGTACACAGGGCCTTATCCTCTAGAGGGTTGTAAGGAATAATGTCCACGGGTCCAGTGTAACGTCCCATTTAATAAATAAACTTAATTAAATGAAACATCATATAGAATATTATATAAAGACCCCACAATGAAGTATATATTTATCCACTGTTACAGATACCCAAAAGTATACTTAGAAAAGATAACTAAGGCACACTAAGGTGCCATGAACAAAAAGAAAAAGGTTCCAAAGGCTTGCACGTAAGCAAGGGATTACAAAATAATGGAAAACTCTTCGAAAGTGGGCTGAACAGTGAGCCCAACACCAATCCATGCCCAAATAAGCTGTAACATTTTCGTCGCCACAATGATCATTAAGAGTTCCCATATCTACTCACACCAAGAGATTGGTGATCATTGCAAAAATCCACTTGCACATTGTGTTGGATGCAGTACATGGGGATCAAAACTCCCTCATACAATGTAGAATGGTTGCTTCCATGTGGAACTATAATTTTTGTGATAGTCATAGCAAGAAGCCTTTGATCCACCTTAAGTCCACCAACATGAAAGTGTTTGATCTCAACAACAGGGTTCCTCAAGCATTGCTCATAGTATTGGACCTTCTTGAACTCTTGTACAACCCCAATTTCATCTTCCCTCACTTCAACACCTCTTGCTTTGAGTCTAGCAACATCCTTCAAAGCCTTCTTATTGATCTCCATGCAGACTCCTTTGATGCTTAACAATAGCACATCATTTTTGAACTCCAAGTTGGTGAAAAATACCTTCACCAAGTCTGGATATATCTTCCCTGAAATTTCAAGGAAGGTCTTCAACCTTTGATGCTTTAGTTATTGGAATAGGCTCTTAAATCCCTCAACTCTAAGCCACGAAAACCTCAGCACCTTAGGAATTCTAATTTGCTTCCTAGTCATCTCAATAAGGAAAACTTGGATGTTGTTCTCATGGTCTTAGAACCAAGCCTCAATTCACCCATGATGTTCTTGATTTGGAGAACTTGGAGTAGGAGGAGTTGAGTGTTCTTCATCAGATTGGGCAGCTCTTTGTTGACGATGAGGCATGATGATTATGGGTGTGGCTATTTCTAAGAGATGTATGATGCAAGCGCAAGATTTCAAGTGTAGTATTTATAATTGAACAGGTTGATTTTCATAAATAATCGATTAAATGGTGCATATTTATTCCATTAATTCGTTTTAGGTTACAAGAGTCGTATTAATGCAGTTGATTTGTAGTATCTCACGCAATCCTGATGTTTCCAATGAGTTTTTAAGAGTGAATCAATCAGTTCAGATCATGTAAGAAGCATGCACATTGAATTACACACTACACAAGCTTTTTGATCAAACAAATCAGAAAAAACAATACATGGCTGATGAAATAACTATTGCGAGCATATAGTACTTGCCACAAGATGCTTTCTTTGACTAGGTCAGCTTTGCAATTAAATTCGTCTTGTAGTTTAAGTAAAATCAACATATTGATTTTGTAATTATATCGACTAAACATCACTAGTTCATAAAAGTCTAAAAACAGAATCAGGTTAAGTGAAATCAACAGAATGATTTTTGAAATCAATCGATTGAAAATCGTGAAATTGAACTTTATACTTCCAGATTCAATTTTAATGAAATCAACACATATAATTTTGAAAAAAACAGATTAAAATTCATGACAAATCAGATTTTTTGCATTGAGTGGCAACTAAAGTGAAATCAACACATTGATTTATAGAATCAACAGACTGAAAAATTTGACATATCAAAATTTTTGCAAACAAAGGCAGATTTAAGTGACATCAACAAACTTAAATGAAAAATCAACAAGCTAAATATGATAGTTTTCAGTTTATGCACACATTAGCTTATTTTAATGAAATCAATGCATGAATACATAAGATTAACATGCCGAAAACACATCAGACCACATTCTTCATGTCTAATATGCATAATTCAGTTATTAGCTTGTTAAACTTATCTCTAGCTAATGGTTTTGTAAACAAATCAGCCAATTAATTTTCAATTTTAACAAATTGAATTTCACAATCTCCCTTTTGAACATGATCTCGAATGAAATGATGCCTAATCTCTATATGCTTGGTTTTAGAATGTTGTATTAGATTCTTGGTTAAGTTGATGGCACTAGTATTACCACAATACAAGGGTACCTTACTTACCTTTACACCATAGTCCAAGAGTTGATGCTTCAACCATATGACTTGTGCACATCCATGTCCAGCTGCTATATATTCAGCTTCAGTAGTAGAGAGTGCCACACATGCTTACTTTTTGCTATTCCATGAGACTAGACTTGAACCAAGTAGATGGCAAGTGTCACTTGTGCTTTTCTTATCCAATTTGCACCCTGCATAGTCAAAATCTGAAAAACCACTAAGAGTTAGATTAGAATCACATGGATACCATAAACCAACATTGGTTGTTCCTTTCAAATACTTTAGAATCCTTTTTGTAAATTTTAGGTGTAACTCCTTTGGATTTGCTTGGAACCTTGCACATAAGCACACACCAAATTGGATATTTGGCCTACTCGTTATAAGATAGAGCAAAGACCCGATCAACCCTCTATATTTGGTTGAATCCATTAGTTAGCCAGCCTCATCTGCATCCATAAGGCAATTTGTAGTAATTGGAGTGGCAACTTCTTTGCAATCCTCTATTTTGATCTTTTTCAACATGTCAAAACGGTATTTTGATTGGCTTAAAAATGTTCCATGCTTGAGTTGCTTGAATTGCAACCCTAGAAAGTAGGTAAGCTCACCCCTCATGGACATCTCAAATTCTCCTTACATAACTACAACAAAATCTTCACACAAGATGTTATTATTTGAACCAAAGATGATATCATCAACCTACACTTGAACTAGTATAACATCACTTTCATGTTTTCCAATGAAGAGTGTTTTATCCACTACATCTCTAGTATAACCTTTTGATAAACTAAAGTTACTTAGCCCTTCATACCACTATCGTGGTGCTTGTTTCAAACCATACAAGGCCTTTTTTCAATTTGACAACATGGTCAGGATAAAGATGATCCTCAAAACCAAGAGGTTGTGATACATACACTTCTTCATTTAAGAAACCATTTAAGAATGCACTTTTCACATCCATTTGATGCAATTTAAAGTTACACATGCAAGCATAGGCGAATAGTAATCTCACAGCTTCTAGCTAGCTATAGGTGCATATGTTTCATCAAAATCAATGCCTTCTTCTTGATTATGCCCTTTAGCAACTAGTCTAGCTTTGTTTCTTACTATATTACCATCTTCATCCATTTTATTTCTAAAAACCCATTTGGTTTCAATTATATTCATATCATCACTCCGAGGAACTAGAAACCACACATCATTTATTGTGAATTGATTGAGTTCATCTTGCACAGCAACAATCGAATTACTATCATTTAAAGCATCATTCGCATTTTTAAGTTCAATTTAAGATACAAAAGCAACATGTTCATAAAATACAAGTCTGCGTCTAGTGGATACTCCCTATTTAATATCACCAATAATGTGAATTGATTGAGTTCATCTTGCACAGCAACAATCGAATTACTATCATTTAAAGCATCATTCACATTTTTAAGTTCAATTTGAGATACAAAAGCAACATGTTCATAAAATACAAGTTTGCGTCTAGTGGATACTCCCTATTTAATATCACCAATAATGTTGTGCTTTGATAGTCTTCTAGGCCCGATCCAATCCTTAGGTAAGTTGTTGTCTGCAGCTTTTTTAGTCGGCTGTTTTTCCTTTTCAATTGATTGATTTTTTATAGCAGACTGCTTTTTGGCAACAGAATTGTTTTCCTACAATAAATCATCTTCATATGCATTTTTTGACACTTCATCTTGCAGGTTTGGGTTAGTTTCATCAAATATAACATGCATGGACTCTTCAACGATCATTAGTCTTTTGTTATAAACTCTATATGCATGACTTTGTATAGCATAGCCAAGAAAAACACCTCTTTTGTAAGCAAGCAATATATGTTATATGATGCATGATGTAGATCAAGCAAGTACATATTGTTGACTATTTTTCCTATCAATACAATACTATCACATGCATCATAAATAAGGCAATGATTTGGTTCAAACAAACCTTTCCTATTAATACAATATTATCACATGCATCATAAATAAGGCAATGATTTGGTTCAAACAAACCTTTATCACTAAGTTGGTCAAGGTACCACAAGTCTTTCTTTTCATTTTTGATAACTTGCAAAACAAATATACATTACATGCTACCTTTTGATAGGTTGGGTCCAACATGGTTAAGCCTTTCTTGATCCTTTTGGGATCCATTTCATAAATCCCTTAGGTACATCATAATTTCTAGCTTTGCAACTTTTAGAAATATGCCCCTTTCTCATTCAATAATTGCAAGTTGTCAAAGAAATATCACTTGATGCATTCTTTGAAAAGAAATTAGCAAACTTCTTGACTTTCTTTTCATTAAAAGAGTTGTAACCAATTCTAGCCCTTCCAAAAACACAATTTTGAGAGCCAGAATAGCTCCCAAGTTTGTTTTTCCTCTTGTGAACCTTGCACATGTTTTTATAAGGTATTTGACTTTGTTTTCCAAAAGGGTGCAGTTTTCACAAGGTTTTGCAATCCACTTATTTTCACTGCAACAGGTTGAATTATTGTAAATCATGTCAAGATGTTCAAAATCAACTTTTAAATTGGCTATTTATGTTTCTAATTGATTAACTATGTTTTCCAGCCAATTGTTTAAACCTTTCAATCGATTGTTTAATGTAGAAATCTTATTTGTTTCATTATGCAACTCTTCAAAATCATGCAACAATTGGTTATAGTCATTTTTGTCTAGAGAGCTTACATGACTTGATGAGGATGATTCATAACCAGCCATGAGGCACAAATTGGCTTCCTCACTCTTATCTTGTGAAGAGTTACTTGTTGAATCATCATTGTCCTCCCATGTTATGTATGCATGTCTCTCCTTTGGTTTCTTCTCCTTTCTCCTGTCAAAACTCTTCTCATTTTCTTTGTTAACATTTGGACATTCAATCTTGATATGTCCTTGCTTTCCAAAATTATAACAAGTGAAATTAGAAGAATTTGATTCATTTCGTTTGGAAGTGTACCTCTAGAGATTACCTTTGCTACCTTTCTTTTTGAGATACTTCCCAAACCTCTTGACAAGGAGATTCAAGTTCTCACTATCACTTGATTCAACCACCTCATCCTCAGGCTCATCATTCTTCTTGGTACTTGTCTTCAAGGCTATGTTCCTTACCTTTTTCTCACTTGACTCTAGCTCATTTAGCCTTTGCATCTCAATCTCATGCTCCCTTAGCTTGCCAAACAATGCAACTGTAGTAAATGTGGATACGTCTTTTGTTTCTGAGATAGTCTTGATCTTTCGTTGCCAAATTCCTTACCCAAATCTATGAGATGGTTGACTATGTGAGTGAATCTCTTTTGTACTTCCGCTATAAACTCTCCTTGTTCCATCTTGAATAGCTCATACTCTTGAATCAAGGCATGTTTCCTTGCTCTCTTCACGTCATTGTTTCCTTCATGAGTCACTTCAAGAACCTCCCACATTTCCTTGGCACTCTTGCATTGTGAAACACAACAAAACTCATTCGTGTTTAGAGATGACATGCGAATATTCTTAGCATTGTAATCATATTGAGCTCTTCTCCTCTCTTCCTCTATCCATTGAGTCCAAGGCTTATCAACCTGCACATTTTCAATAGTATCATTATGAGTGTATGGTCCATTTATGATTGCATCCCATATCCTTTGATCTATTGATTCAATAAAAAATTTCATCCTAACTTTCCAAAATTGGTAATTAATGCCACTAAACATAAGGGGTTTATGAATGGAGGCACCTTCAGCAAAAGAGAGCTTGTTTTCAGCCATTTCAATTAGTTCAGAAACAAATTTAGGATCTTAATTGAGCAAATTTCATGTACCTAGCTCTGATACCAATTGTAAGTTCCTGAAATGGTTGAAATGCCAAGAAGGTGGGTTGAATTAGCTAGTTAAAAATTTAGGTAACTGTCCTCAATTGAATCAACCCAACCAATAAGTAAGGATGCAAACAATTCTGAACTAGACACTTTTAATCGATCAAAAACAGAGTTAGTGGATTAATTTCATTAAGCAGATGCAGTACTAATATAATCAATCGATTGAATCACAAAAACAATCGACTGGAATACTAGGAAAAATGTAGAAATGCGGATTCATGATTTAAAGCAAGATCAATGTAAAAGATCAGTCAAGACAGGTTCTAATGAGTTATACAAACATGATCAATGTTGCAGAAAATACTCAAGAATGTCAAAAACTGGTTTAGATCACAATTCTTTAAACTTTAAATGGTATTGCAAGAGATAAGGGTTAGAGAAAAGAGTAATGCACAAGATATTTATATTAGTTCACTCGAACCTAAGCTACATCCAGTTTGTCCAGGAAACTCGAGCCTGAGTTTGCACTATTTCAAAAGATTTACAAAGTGTACACCCTTACACTTTCAAAATATGCAAAAACACACACAAAAGACTCTTCAATGACATAAAAATCAAACCAGCACAACAAGACACCTCTTGCAGACTTGGAAAACCACCAAGTACAACCACAAAGCTTGATAAAGATCAAACCTCAATGATAGCACAACCTTGCCTACCACAACCACCTTCTCCAAGCTTTAAACACCAAGCAAAATGCTCAAAGAATTGATCCAAGATCAATCTTCACCAGCTGCAATGTCTACGATCACGAAAGAGAGAGAATTCCACAGTTTCCAGAATGATTTTCAAAAAATACAACTCTTATAGTCAAATTGTTACGAAATTCAACATATTGATTTTCAAATCAATCGATTGATTTCACTTAACTTAAGTGAAATCAGTCGATTAAAAAATTAATCAACTAATTGAATAAGTCTCAGTTAAGACTACAACAACTAACCTTTTAATTTGTTAAAATCCATTCAACATATTAAAAGACACCATTTAACCTATTGAAAAATATTTCAACAGATTAAAAGGCACAACAAAGACCTTATACATCTAATTAATGTTAAATGGTCTATAATATAAATTACAATCTTCAAGATTTTTTTTTTCAAATGATTGATCCAGATAGAGGGCATGCATACAAGGCTTCATCAACTTGAGTAACATCAAATCTCCATATCTTCATCAATTTAAGCATGGTTCTAAGGTAATGGCTTCAAGTACCTCACCAAATCTTCAAGTAACATATCATTCAGGCTACTTATGTCAACAATCTTATGTAAAACCTTGTTTGAACAATGTCCAATGTAACACCCCTTCCAAGATGCCACATGTAATTTTATTATTACCAAAATATAAAACTCTGATACCACCTATTAAATAGGAAACTTCACAACGTTTTTCGATGACCACTTACCAAAATAAGGCAATAATAAAATAAACCAAACTGGTTTAAGTCGTCAAAACCAAAACTCATTACAAGTCATTTCAAGTTCAAACTCAGCCAAACTAATACATTTGATTTATTCAAAAGTAACACTTCCAAATGCTTTTCATAAAAACTCCCATAAAGCTTTCCCACGAGCTCCTCACAATTAAGCTTCTCCACTGGCATTTGCATCCACATCATGTCTCGTACAACGTAATTCATACAATCATCGCAGGTTGAAACCACATCCACAAATATGCAAAGGTGAGCTAACCATGTATGACATCACATAACAGGCATATTAACATGTAACTCACGTTTCATATTATAGTGTACATAACTCATTCATAAAAAAAATATGACCAATACATGTTCTCAACACCACAACTTGAACTCATCAGAATATTACCACCAAGTAATATTAACGGTATGTCACTCCCTCATAGGAAACCATTATACTTTTCCTACGCACCAACGCCTCTTGGAAAAATCCCTTCCCCTACTTTCCATAGACTTACTAGCAACAACTCCACCCGCTCGACAAAGCCTTGGGTGGATCACTCTTGCTAAGCTCATGCCAAAGACTTACAAAGGAATGAAACCCTTTTACCCTGACTCGACAAAGTCCTCTAGGTAAAGAAATCCTTCTGCTTTTACAACTATCAAATTCATATTGTCTCATCACATATGTACACCTATACATATCATACCTTATCACCAAATCAAACATACCTCAACTCATTATGCAATTAAATCATATTGTGTCGCATCATCATAAGATTAATCATAAATCATTATCATAACATAACCCTAAGCATTATTTCCTTACACTTAAGGATATTAACATACAACTCACCCAACAAATTTAGACCAAATAATACATAACCAACCACATTTTTTTAAACCAGTAACAACATCAGGTTAAAACAATCCACAACAACAAAATAGCACGTTCCACGAGTGACCAGTGGAGTTTTCTAAAACTTATGAATTTAGCTCTAGAAAACAAAAATGCGAACCAATGAGCTCCACAAGTGACTTATCGATTCTTCCAAAACCTGTGGATTTGGCTTCGAATATACATGAGTCAAAATAGTGAGTCCCACAAATGAGTAGTGGATTTTCCCACAACTTGTAGATTTGGCTTCGAAAATCAAAGAGAAAACCAAGAACTAAAATTCACCCAAGCATTGACACAACTGATGGATTCTTAATAAACTCATAAAATCTTACTACACCTAAACCCAAATTAACAATACCCTTAGGAACCATACTCACTCCTCTAACGTTATCAAAGACCCTAAATTTAACCAAATATAGTATTTCAATATAAACCATAATTTCATCATCACAAGGAAACATCTCCAATTGCTATTACACCATGGATTTTCCCATATGCTAAAGAACAACAATAAAACAATTTTATTCCATACAACATTTCACTTCTACTTTTCTAAATAATAAATCTAGTCCATCAAATACTTTAAACAAAATTTTCAATCAACTTACCTCCAACACTCTACACTTCACCAAAATTTCGCAACCACAACCAAAAACCCATTATGAAATAATGCTTACTTCAACCATAATTAACACTCCAAAGGAAAACAAGTTATATTTACAACCATTGCCCTAACCTCAAATAAATTCACATGGTAACAAGATGAAGATGAAAATCCCTAATTTCCCCATGGATTCATCCAAACCAAAATTTAAAGTAATTAGATTAAACATCTTAACATCACCATCAAAGTGAATTTTCCATCTATCTCATATCATATTCACCACAAAAAAATTTCGTAGACACAAAAAATATCTTTTCTTATCAATAAACTTAATCCCAAACAACACTACCACCATGAATTCAACCATTAAAGAAACTTGTTATCATCTTCATCCATAAGAACGAAATTACCCCTTTATAATTCCATATTTTCAAATGCAACCAATTCTCCATACATAATTACAAAAATAACGAGAACAAGACTTAACACTTCCTTACACCAAAACATAACCCAAATATGCATTTCATAATTCCTTAATTCCATAAATCAATTTAGAATCATTTCTCAACACACAATAATGTAATACCAAGAAAATGGTTTAGCATCCCTCACACCAAAAACCCAACATTTTTTTACCACAAGGATAAACACTTCTTATCTCAAATACAAGACATTTATCATATAAACACATAACCATAGATACAAGGTGTAGCTCCCTTTACGCCAAAACTTAATCCCAATTTTACAATTCACCATCTGATGTGATCCCAATAAGGCTTATAGCATAGGGCCAACGCTTAGGCCCATTCCTTTTAATTTCTTTTATTTTTTTAATTAAATAAAAGTTGCTCTAATTGGGTTTGATTTGCTAATTGCAGCCTATTTTTCCAAGCTGCCACTTTCCTTAAGTGTTGGCATTGGGCCTGTGGCCCAATTCTTCTCCACACCAAGTGAACTTCCAACAATGCATGCAACCTTTCCATATGTCCGTGATTGGGCTTTACACGTGAAAGCAGTCCATGTGGCATGGAGACTTGAACCAAGCATTCAATCTGAAGCAGCCCAATCTTTGTTTCCGTGAACATCACGCGTGCCTTTACATGTGTTTTGGGCTTCTAAAATTGCTAATTGAAGCCAGCCCATTCGTGTGCTTCAAGGCTCCCTCCAGTTGAATCTGTTAGCCCAATTTCATCAAACAATTGGGTTCTAACTTCACTACACTTGTTGTTAGATTTCTCACGCATTGCCTCATTCCTTTGTCATGGAATCATCACCCGTTAGGTTTCTTCTGTCACGCGTGCCCTTGGCCATCCTTTGTTAGGTTTTTCTGCCACTACTTTCATGTGTTTCTTCCATTAGCTTCACGTCTGTTAGCAGCTCATGTGTTTTCTCACTTTTGTCGTTAGGAACTTGTTGGACGGCTTTTTTTTTTGTCTCTGTTTGGTTTTCCGGTTGCCTTTCTTTTATAAAGGGCAAGCCATTTCATTGTAAACTTAGCTTTGATGAATGTTAAAATTGGTTGAGATCACTCCCCCATTCGTCAGCTCACCCTTCACTTTAGATGAGGATTTCTCCTCTTAGGGTTTACTAAACTAGTGAAAAACCAGTGAGATCTGAGCGTTAATCGCAAATTATAAGCCTTCCGCTACATTTCCCTTGCATTCTGCGAGGATCAATCGGTAGAACATCGATTGGAGAGGTTTTCCAGCGAGTCCCGCGACGGAGCATCCTCATCACCATCCCATTAATCCATTGACATTAATTTCATAAACAATCAATCATAGACACAACGTGTAGCTCCCCTTACTTGGAATTCTTGAAATATGATCGCCTTCGCTTGCTCTACCCTTATTTGCTCTCAATCCAACGTTGCCTCACAAAATTCTGCAACCCTCTTTTCCTTTTTTCCCAAATTAAAAAAATATTTATTCAAGCAACCCCCAATATTCAAGCAACTCTCCAAACCCCATCAACCATGGCAACTTTCTTATCATTCCACACGCATAGTAACATTACAATGCATCCATACATTCAATGCATCAAAGAAAAACAACCAAATATATATTCTAAACATGACAATAAAATGCTAAGTTATTTTTCATGTTGAAGAATACACTTAGGCATTCCTAAGCAATTATAAACTAATATATAAAAAAAACATTTGCACACATAAAGAATCGAACCCATGATCATCCATCCCTTAAAAAGGCTCTAACCAATTATGCTACTTCACACCTTTGTTTATGACCTGGCATATCAATTTAATTAATATTTATGCACCCAATTATCCCTTAAAATTATAATTATTTTTCTGAGTCTTACATCCAAGCCTTTGATGCCAAAGATTTTGTCCTTGCCCCCACACAATTTGCATTCACGTTTCTTTGATGCTTGTAAATGATCTTGTTTGATGCTGATTCTTGAAGCACATGATATTGCCCTTCGTGCAAGTCAGCATGTCCAATCGTCCTCAATGACTTCTCATCTTGAATCTAACAGGATAAACGAGAAAAGACAAATTTAAATCTTTATTGGGCAATAAAACATGTAAGTGTTTCATCTTATGGAAACTAATATAAGAAGATTTGTTGAAGGTTACATGATCCGTCACTATTAAAAATTCTCATATTACATGGCAATTTTCTTGCAAATTTGTTAAAAGAATTTGCAAGAAAGACTTTTTCTTGCTATTTTTTCTAAAAATTTTAATTGGCGGGTAATTCCTTCGTGAGTAATTATTTCCTACAAAATTATAAAATTCACAAGTATTTCTTACAAAATTTGTTGCGAAAAGTGTTTTATACAAAATATTTTGCAAACAAATTGGCAGCAATTTCCTGCAATTTTTTTTTCATAACAACATTTATAAGTATTTCCTACAACAAAAAAATTCAAAACAAAATTGGCAGGAAATATGAGTTTTTTTAGTAGTGTGTGGCAATTGTATCCATGATCTAGCTACCTTTCGTGGCTTGTAAGTTAGTAGACTCATTAGAGTGTAGGTTGATTTGGTTAACCTTTCCATGTGTGCTAATGTTTTGGATGAGCCTTGTTAACTGCTCGATTTGTTCAAGGGTAAAAGAGCTTGAAGAATGGTTTTTCCTTCCATTATTTGGATGTATTCTTGGTCTTGATGAGCATTAGAATTTGTATCGCTATTGAGAGAAATAGAGTTGGAAGCGTGTTTTCCGTTTTGCTTTATCCATGGTGGGTAACCATGTTTGGAGTAGAATTCTTCTACTATATGGTTCATTTTTGTGACAGAAAGAACATTGTTTTCCATAATTTTTCCCTCTGCGACAACCTGCTCTCTTTTCTCCTAGCCCTTGATCTTTTCCATTTTGTTGTCTGATGTTGGTTAGCAAGATATTGTCTTCTACCTGCGTGGCTCCACTCAGATTTTGCTCTTGATGTAGAACTATCGAAAAAACCTTATTAATGTTTGGTAAAGGATCCATCATGAGGATCCTTTCAAGAAGCACATATTGTACTTCGTAAAGGTGGATGTGATTCCACAACTGCACTTTGCTTTACAACAACATTTTGGTATGAGCCTTAAAGAATCTAGTTCTTCCCAAAGAATCTTAAGATCTGTGTAGAATTCAGTGATGGTTCTTTCACCTTGTTTGATGGAGTGCATGTCTTGAAGTAGATCGGAGATTCTGAAGTGATTGCCCGTCGAGAACCATTTTTTCAAGTCTTCCCATAAATCCTTGGCTTTGTCAATATAGACTATGCTTTGAGTAATCTGTGGTGAGAGAGTCCAATTTATCCAAGAGATTACCATCACATTGCATCTTTCTTAGGCATCGAAAATGGTTTCATCTTTAGTTGGTTGTTTGATTCCGCCATCAACAAACTTGAGCTTGTTCTTGGAAAGCAACGCAAGTTTCATTCCCCTACACCATGAATAGTAATTCTTCCATCAAGAGGGGCATGACTAGGACCATTCATGGGTTTTCCCTGTGATGGAGATCATATGGACTTGATGGGTTTTGTGAGACGTCGGTGGTTTCTGAAGACATGATGACTAAAAGAAGCAAGAAGCTGAATAAAGAACCAAAAAGAAAAGGAAAGAAACAAACGAAAGGAGCCAATAATGTTGAAAAGAAGAAGGTATGATCAGAGTGGGATCAGACCAAGCTTTGATACCATATCAGAGTTTATGACTTTTCATTTTGGAGAGAGAGAAAAGTTGGTACGAGGAAAACGACAAAACTATTGTGTAGAAGGGGAGAGAGAGAGCACGTAAGCTTGTTGCATGAGAAAAGAACATTTTCATGTATATGGAAAAGCTTATGCAACGGGTATATATACATCAAAAAAGCAAGAAAACAAGGAGAAAACAATAACCAACTCCAATAATTTATTTTAAGAAATATAAACAGGCAGTAGAGAAAGCTCTTATAAATTTCAATAATGTATGTTTTAGAAGAATTTATGCTCGTTCATTATTTTGTTTTTAATATAATATCTAAGTTGTTTTCTAACTATTAAAATTAATTGAATCTTTTTAAAGTTTGATCAAAAAACATCACAAATGTTTTATAAGGTAAATTGTATCTTATTCAATCTACGTTTCCGCATTCTAAATGTTGTTATTGAAGAAATTAAAACCACAAAATATATTGATTAATTATTAGAATATGAAGAATTTAACATCTAGTTCGCAAAATTTACTCCGAAAATGTTGTTTTGACATCACAAATATAGCGAATTTGTTATCTAAAGTGTCACAGAAAAAGGTTAAATTATGTCTTTGCTTCCCATTTTCGTTCGAAATATCGAATTGGTCTCTTTATTTTTATAAGTCTCAATTAGGTCTCCAATTTTATTAAATATTATCAAATATGCCTTTTTTGTTAAGTTGGGATAACCAACATTAAGGGAACATAGAGGTGGCATTGTGATGTGTTTCAAAGAGTGACAAGGAAAATAATTAAAAAAAAAACTAATGAAATGGAAAAATGTTATTTAATACAATTAGGGAATTTAGGGTTGTTCTAAATAGAACATATTGGGGATTTTGCTGAAATACGGGTTCTAAAATTCGAAGCCAAATGGGGATTGTGTTCAAACATTGATAGAAGTTTGATATTTAAAGTATAGGTGATCATCTATCTAGGAACGTCTTTAGTTTGATCTCTAACATTTAGAAGAAAAGCTTGGTGCCCTTTCTCTACCAAATCAAAAGCAATTTGAAATGCTAAAAAAGCATCATCTTTGTTTTCAGAATGTAAAAGTGGCTCTAGTATTCTTGCAACACCTTTTGGCTCATCCAAGAACATAAGACACTGACAAATACTCAGATAATCTGGTGAAGGTAGCTTTTGAAACACTTTAACAAGAATACGAAGAACCTAGACAACAAGAACAAGGATCAATATCACTCTTATGTCTTAAAAACTATGATTAAAAAGTATTATCACATTTCTATAAGTTGGAGATTGTGTCATCTAAGACCCAAGAAATTTAAATAATTAAATAAATATTTATTTAATAAATGCGGGTAGTGGGAGCCTTTATGGCATTTATTGCGGACTTTTATGACGTGGAATAGTACTAGCTCAAGTGGTGGAGAGTTCTTAATTATGCCAAATTGTGTGTTATTTCAAATTGTGTATTATTGTGTTAAAATGCTTGATCATGGAGAGTGATAATATAATCCTGGATTCATAGGAATTATCACGAAATGTGAATTGGTTGATTGGTTGTGCTTTGACTTGACAATTAGAGGGAGAGAGAGAGAGAGAGAGAGTGTGTGTGTGTGTGTGTGTTTTAGAGACTGCCAATAGTGAGTACAAAGAGGGGAGTATTCTGAGCACGTGGAAGCAGTGAACCTTGTGCCAAAGTGCAGAGTGGGGGCAAAGGTGGCCATTGTTGATCAAGAAGGGGTGTTGAAATTCCCAAGTTTAAGCAAGGAAACCAAGTTAGGGGAGTTAGACTTCGTGAATTTAATTGTGTTGTGGCTTTTCCTATGATGTATGATGATTTACCAATAGTGAGTATAAAGAGGGGAGTATTCTGAGCACGTGGAAGCAATGAACCTTGTGCCAAAGTGCTGAGTGGGGGCAAAGGAGGCCATTGTTCATCAAGAAGGGGTGTTGAAATTCCCAAGTTTAAGCAAGGAAACCAAGTTAGGGGAGCTAGACTCCGTGAATTGAATTGTGTTGTGGTTTTTCGTGTGATGTATGATGATTTAAATGTTGAAGCAGTGTTTATTCTATGAAATTTCGTGTTTTTGAAAATTTTCCAGAAACCACCTGACGGGCCTTCAAAGTCGCCAAGCGACTCTTGCCAGCATGAGTGCAATTTTGGGTTCCTGCAAGGTGTTGGCACAAGCAAGCTTGAAGTAAAGAATTGATAAAGCCAAGTGCATGAAGATCATATGTGTTTGATGAAGTTTGATGAGGATCCATTTGAAGATTAAGTTTTTGGACTGTTAAATATGAAAATAATATGTTAAATGTAATGTTTTCGTGTTAGATCATGTTGGTAGGCTATATGACATAGGTTAGATGTCTTGTTAGTCTTGGTGTGTCTCTTTTAATCTGTTAAAATGGATTTTAACATGTTAAAAGACTTGTAGTATATAGTTTCTGGTATGAATGCATTCAGTCAGTTGAATTATTTTTCAATCAACTAATTTCACTTAAGTCAAGTGAAATCAGCTAACTGTACGAAAAATTCAATCGACTGATTTCACTTAAACCAGACTATATATGCTATGTTTTCGATAGCAGAGTTACGTTTCTGAGTTTTTGAACGCGAAATCTTTTCACTCTTCTTTGGAAAAATCTCTCTCTCTTTGCAATACACAGCTGCAACGTGAAGTTTGAAGATCTTGGTTGATCTTCGAGGCATTTTGTCTTGTGAATAGCTTGAAGAACACATGTATGGTTGGCTAGGGAGAGTCACCATCAGGTTTGGATGTTCTTGTGCCTCTAGTTGTTTTGCCTGATGTGATTTAAGGTTTGTAAGTGTGATTCTTATAGGGTGGTTGTCTATATTTTCGTGTGAGTCAAAAATCTTGTGTGGTTCTTTGTTCAAAAGTCTAATCTTGGTGTTTGATTTGTAAAACTTTTGAATATAGTGGAAACCAAGCTCAGGTGTTCTGGAAAACTGGATGTAGTTATGTGATTGAGTGAATCAGTATAAAAATCATTGTGCAATTCTATTTCTCTCATTTCACTAACTTTGAATCACTTTAAAGTCTCAAGAAAATCAAGTAATCCACTCTTTGTTGTGTTTTAATGCGTTCTTGTGTAATCTGAGACTATATAATAGTTAAAAACATTGATGGAACAAGTCCTATATGTAAAAGATTGTTGTTTGAGTTAAATTTGTGAATTATGTATTCTACATAAATTCCCAGTATTTTAGCCGATTGATTTGTCTTTTTAATCAATTGTTTCATAGCTCAAGAACAAATTAGTCTGTTGTTTTATTTTTTTTAACCGATTGAAAGTGTACTAGTCTGCTGCTTTTACATCCTAACTTTCCAGTCTAGTTGATTCAATTGAAAAGAGTTTAAGCTTTCAAAAAAGTTTTAAATAGCCAATTTAACCCCCTTCTTGGCTTAAATCACCATTTCAAAACTAACACGAGGAACCGCCTGGTGGCATGATTTGGCCGTAAGGCGACACAACCTTTCACACCCTTTTTTTGTGGGTTTTGGGATGATCCATCTGGCGATTTTTCTTCACTGCCAGGTGACGCAAGTGGGTTTTGGCTCGACTTGGGTTTTTCTGCACATTCTGGATTAATTTGGTTGGGAAAAATGCATTTATGCATGATGATGAGTTGAAGAAAAATGAATAATCGAAGAATTACGCTGTAAATTGACTTAATTGGATGAATTGGTGACAGCACTTCTGTTGGCTGATTCGGGAAGGCTCGAGTTAAAGGGTTCAGCGAAGGGTTCAAATGGAATAAAGTCTAGGAAGAAATGGTGAAGATAGAATCATTTGTAACTTGTGCATCTTCGGTCATACATGGGATTGACTACTTGGAGTAGTTAAATTGGAAGATGAAAATATGTAAGGAGAAATTACCTTAGGTTATTGATGTTAGGATTAGATAATATAAGTCATAGTTTTTTGCAGTAATGATGTTAGGTAAAAATAATGAATTTGGCTCTTCCCTTTATTAGAGTAAATGGTAGTTAAAGAGATTGTATTTACAGGTGTTTGAATTTATGACGGTGCCAATGGGGTAATTGACACGCGATAGTGGATTAATTGATGTTTACAATGGGGTTTTGGTATTGTGATGTGGTTAACTTGGGTTTGAGTTGATTGGAAAACATAGTGTGAAGTGTGGCTTCTTCTTAGTTAAAATTAAGGGTGATATAGTCAACATAGAGGTATGAGTATGAGAATGGGTGTGTTGATAATGTATCAAAAGTGTAGGCTTCATGATTGTTGAATAGGATGTGAGAAACTTGGTAATGGTGCAATGGGTTATTGAGGTGTGGGATGTGTAGCATCTGCTCTGCAATGTTTTAAAACTAGTAAATTGATGTTACTGGTGTAGCGCCTGGCAATAGAGACTGAACCGCCACGCGATAGCTACAATTTCAGTGGCAGTGGTAGCGCGTGGCGCCTGGCAATGGAACTCATTCTGCCAGGAGATAACGTCAGGATCAGAGACTTTAGAGGCGCTTGGCGCCTGGCGGTTTGCAATGTCCGCTAGGTGGTTTGGACGGGGTTTCGCCTAGCAGCTATGGTGTAGCGCCAGGCGATAATGCAGAGGTAGAACTTGTGGCTTGTCTTTGAATGTACGTGGTCTACAAGGCTTTGGGTGATACCTCAAAGATCGATTTGTTTGAGTGTTCCTTGAGTTGTGGCTCGGAACGATATCCCTTGAGTTGTGGCTCGAGATAGAGGGTAAAACACGTGGCATTCCTTGAGTTGTGGCTGGGAATAAATTCTCTTGAGTTCTGGCTCGGGATGGCGAATGAACACGAGAAATCCTTAAGTTGTGGCTCGGATTGGCAAGTGTTGCTGGTGTGAGTGTGTGAGTTGTGGCTCGTATGGATGAGTCTAGAAAGATTGCCCTTCTCGGTATTTAGCCGACGATTGTGGTAGTCTTGGGACATTACGAACTATGCTTCTTGTCGGGAACTCCACCTAGAGTTACGGAGTGTAGATTGTAGCATGTTTCCCGCACGTGTTCTACAAGTTGTGACTTGTAGGTGTGGCAGGGTATATTGAGGTATTCACCAAAAGACGTAGAGCATGGATAATATGGTGGTGGCCATATTGTATGGAATCAAAGGATAGAGTTCCTTTGAGGTGTGTGTGCATATAATTCGTTATACGGGAGCAAACGATGTTGCAGGTGGATCTGGTGAGGCATAGCATCGGAGAGGGGCTTGATGGGAAAAAGCTTATTACCAATTTTTATTAAGTTTATCTAACGTTTCAAGCACATTTCATCATAGTATTTGAATTGTTTACACTGTTTGACACACTTTCACTTCAATATTAACTTAAATATTATCATAAAATGCATTTAAAATGTCAAATAAACTTAACAAAATTTGGTAAGAAGGACTAAATCCACATGTTTCTAAAGATGAAGGACTAAATTGGTATCAAGTTTCGAAGAGGGACTAATTCTAAAATTCACTGAAACTTGAAGGACTAAAAACATATTTAACCCTTTTATTATTTAAATTAGTAATATCGACCGGGATGTTACATGCTACAAACCAACTAGTTGTTAAAGAATAAATTTGATCCACTCAACAACTTTTTCAGTTCTGTTTCAAGTACTATTCAGCTGATCTTCCTCTTACTTGACCATATAAATTCATACAAGAGCAAAATATTCATCCCATATGAGTACACAATTCATAAATATGTAAAAAATTCAAATTATGAAACATATCCTAGAGAGATATTTCAAAGATAACTAAAACCATATCCCATCTCAATGAAATACAACCCTCCAATTTCACAAGATACATGCAGTGCTTAGGACTTAACACAAGCTGAAAACTTTTAATTCTCTTACCTCTTATTTGTATCCCCTAAGGTTAACAAAGAAATGAGAGACATAAATGCAATATGATAGAGTTCCTTGAACATTGTCATTCCTTGTAATTGCCTCCTCTAGTTTATCCAATCTCGTGCATTTAATACCAGTTCCCATAGCTTGTTGGTATTTTCCATCCACGATACACCTAAATTAGATAAAGCAACAAAAAGTGAGGGATTCTTAAGAGTTAAGATACATTTGGTGTATTAAATAACATTTCTCCACGACACTAATTTCTTTTAATTTTATTTTCCTTGTCACTTTTTGAAGGCACATCACAATGCCACCTCACTATTCACTTAACGTCGTTTAACTTAACTTAATACAAAGTACTTCTTTGATACCATTTAACAAAATTGGGAGCCTAATTGAGATTTATAAAACTAGATGAACCAATTCGATATTTTCAAATGAAAATGGGGACCAAGGGCATAAATTAACCATTAGAAAATGAAAAGGCTTTGAGTTGATCGTTATGTACCCTCCAACATCCCTCACATATTTTTCTTTGTATACATATTTATCTTTGTATCCCTCAGCGTTAGTGGAACATAAGATTAGGTGCACAACCATTTGGTGTTCAAGTTTGGCATTCCTCGTGCGGCTATTTGTTTTTCTTGTGACATTTATCTCTTTTTATCATTTTTTTATCCATTTTATTATAATATGCATATTACATCTCAAATCCAAACACAAACCTATTATAATCTCCAACTTAACATTCCTAAAAATACAAATCCATACTCAACAAATCAATTAATATATTTCAAAACAATCGCAACATATTGTGTAACGCCACACTACAAAACTTTGAAAGCCTCCAATGTGAAACCAATGGCAAAGAACCCCAACCCACAAAAAATTAAAAAGACGAAAAAAAAAATCATAACACCAATGTACAAAACCATTATACAAACCAACATGAAAGTAAAAAGGAGAGTTTGTGGAACAAATAAACCCAAAAACCAAGCATAATAATCGAATAAATAACAAAAGTTAGGGTTTCATGGAACATAGCTTTCTTAAAGATACTTTGGCCACATCGTCTTCCACATCCCACGAAAGATAAGCTTTCACCACATAAGAATCACACCTAGAGGCACAAAAATGAAAATGCATTATAAGAAAATGTCTTATTAATAACCAATTTTAGTGACCAATTTAATACTAATTTACAAAATAAAAAATTATTGGTTACTAAAATAGTCACTATTATGAATAAAAAATTATATTGGTATCTAAATTGAATTCTAAAATTTAGGTACCAAAGTTTTAGCTACTAAAGAAAAATGATTACTAAACATTAGCTACAAAGTTTTTTTCTACCAAAGAAATTGATTTTTATATTAGTATTTAATTAATTAGTAACCAATTCAGCAACCAAGTATAATTTTTATTCATAATAATAACTATTTCAGTAACCAATAATTTTGTATTTTATAAATTGATATCTAAATTAATCATAATTAACAATTTTTTATCACTAAAATTAATTATTAATAAAACATTTTTTATAATACCGAGAAACCAATGCAAATGGGAAACGAAATTGATGGTCTTCCAAATCTTCTTGAACTTAAAATTCAATTGGAAAAAGAGGTTTTGACAACAAATTTTTTTATAAAGTTGACAAATTTTCTACAAATAGGATTAAAGTAGATTAATTTTTTATTTTTAATCAAAAAGAAGTAATAAAAGTAGTACTTTTTATCTTATTTAGTAGTTTGTCAAAAAATTTCAAAAAAAAAAACTTTATTAATGTATCATTTTCCAATTCAATTCAATGAAATCCTAAATCTACACATTATCAAGATGTACAATCTTAACATTTGCTGTAACAAAACGCGGGACCTGTAATCTCTTAAGAAATTGATTTTTTCCACGTGTCTCATTGTTAATGAGCGTCAATTTTTAGTTGGGGTCAAGGTATCGGTACTCAATTTACCTATAGGATGGGTGGTTTACTCTTTCACTCTCGTCATATAACGCTGAGAAATGGTGAGCATAAAAGACAAACCCCTCCAACAAAAATGTATGGTTTTACATAACTTATATCTTAAAAGACTAAATAATGTATTAGGGCAACATCTACTTTAAAATATATAAATATATATAAGAAAAAAAAAACATTTTTGTATTTTTGAGTCTTTTTAAATTTAAATTTGTAAAAATAAGTTCGTTGAAAATTTTTTCATAAAATATAGATAAGTTGTTAGGGTGGAAGATAACTTTACATGTGAAGTTCTCCTTCACTTCGCCGATTTTTTTTTTTTTTTATTTTCAAAAAGTGAAATTATTATCTTGAAACCCAAATTTTTAGTAAAGAAGTGAAGTCGTCTTTTTACGTCACGACTTTACCTTCTTTTATAATTCTTTTTATAAGTTTTGTTGTTCTAGAGGACAATGTACGGGGACCTCTCATGTTGATTAGGGTTGGAAGATAGAAAAGAGCGAGGACAACCACACTGCACCTGCAGGCTACCCTTGCATGCATCCAATTTCATATTACTATCCTTTCTTCTTCTTTTTCTCATTACTACAAACAAATAAACCCTTTGCTCACACATCATTTTTGACGTCAAACACAAACAAATACATCCATATATAAAAAATCCACCATTAACAAAAAGGTAACAAACCCATTCACGCAACCTTACACACCAAAACAATTCTGCTAACTTTCACTTCAACTCCTACAGCAATAGTTTATACTCCATTATTTTTTTTTAAGTTTTATCGTGGACGAATTCACTTTTTCACTTAACACAAACCGGTTTTCTAGATAACGATTTTACTTTTTAAAAAAAATAGAAATCGACAAGGTAGAAAACGATTTCACTCGTAATACCGTCCTCTACCGTCCTCCACCTTAATGATTTGTCTCTATTTTATGAAAAAATTTTCTAACGGATTTTTTTATAAATTCTGGTTAAAACGACCCTAAAATACAACAAAAAAAAAGTTAAAAAAGAAAAATGGTGAATTGAATATACTATAACTAAGGCGTACGCTGCAAATATGAACCCTGAAACTTTAGTCTTGAACTTAAATAAATACAAAATAGTAAATAACCCTCCCAAGCCTCAAGATCCCATTCATGAGGCCACTACTGCGCTAAAATATATGTAGCATGACACTCTGAATACAATTCTTGTAGTGAATCTAATCTCTATGTTATCCAAAATCAAATAAACAAGAACTTCTAAAGATAACCATAAGCATCTCATATTATTTCCACTGCTGCAGTAGCAGAAACTTGGTTTTGTTCCTTGGCCACCATTCTCCTCATCTTCCTCAACCAATTCACACTACTTGCGGCATAATCATAGAGGCTGAGAGCAATGTAGAGTCCAATCCCGGCAATGATCCCATTTGCTATGGAATATGTGAGAGGCATTAGAAGCATTGTGGCAAAAGCAGGCACTGCATCCTTGGTGTTGCTCCAATCTATGTCCTTCACCACCTTCATCATCATCACTCCAACCATCACAAGTGAGGGTCCTATAGCCCAAGGAGGAACACTAGACAACAGAGGAGTGAAAAACAGTGACAACAAGAACAACAACCCAACCAAAACTGCTGTTAATCCGGTGCGACCACCTTCTCTCAAACCAGCCGATGATTCCACAAATGTTGCTGTGCTTGTCACACCCAATGCAGAACCCACAATCGTGCTTCCTGCATCAACCATGTAAGCCACGTACTCACCTTCAAAATGTCCCTTTTCATCCAAAAGTCCACCAATCTCTGCCATCGTGTACATAGTCCCAGTGATCGCAAGCACATCAACATAGAACAAAGTACCCAAAGCCACCCAAACCTCCTTTTGGTTAAAATCACTAAACCTCACCATTCCAGCAGTGGATTCAATCTTGTGAAAACCAACAACTTGCTTGAAATACTCATAACTTGCATCACCAACTGGGGTGTCAGGAAAATAAGTAACTTCGGTGTGCCTAAACCAAGACACAAAAGTCACAAAAACAATGCCATAGATCATGCTTCCCTTCATATTCTTCATCACTCCATAGCTTGTAATCAGGAACCCCACAAGGCCCAGCCAGAACTTTGGGCTTTGCAGTTTCCCACCCAAGCACGCTCCTGTTTCTGGGTCCACAATCCTACAGGCCGTGATGGTTACCAGGCTGGAAGGGTCGGCCCCAATAAGCCCAACACCGAGGCTTGACTGCAGGCCCGTAAAGGCGATGAAAAGCCCGATCCCAGCTGCGCAGCCCAGCCTCACTGAATGAGGAATGAGCTTGGCAAGCTTCCCTCTCAACCCAACAGCAGAGATAAACAGAAAAGCACAACCCTCAACCAAAATCACAGCCAATGCAGTTTGATACGAGATTGACCCGCTTCCATGAAACCCAACCAAATTAAAAGTGAAGTAAGCATTGGGCCCCATGCCCGGAGCCAGGCCCAAAGGAAGGTTAGCCAACAGGCCCATGGCAACAGACCCAACAAGAGCAGAAACGGCAGTGGCCACAACCAAGTCACTCTTGGTCTTGGCAAGACACCTCTCGTAACCAACGTTGGGCTTCACCCTGCAGTCTGGGCCCGCCGGAGAGGAGCAGTCGGCGACGGAGCATGTTCCGCCGGAGGCAGCGATGATGGTGGCGTTGACGGTAATGATGTAAGCCATGGTGAGAAAAGTTGCGATGGCAGCACGAAGCTCCCTTGTGAAGCAACTTTTCCTCTGTTCCAACTTGAAGTAGGTGCCCACAAAGCTCTTGGAAACGGCATCGTTTAGAGCTTTCTCCATCTGGGAGAAAGAGTTTGTGAAGGCTCTGAGTTTTGAAGTTGCACAGAGATCTCTACCCATTTGAATGTGAGTGAAAACGCTTAAAGGTGTGAGATAGAGTGATGTTAACGTGTGGAAATAAGCAAATGAAATGGAGAAGAAGAAGAAGAAGACGAAGAAAGTGTGAAACTTTGTTTGAGGGTTGTTGGTTTCATCATGGCTACTTCTTTATATGGTTTGTTCTTTTGGTTTAAAATATTTGTGCACCATGCCAACTAGTTTTTTTTTTTTTTCTTTTATGAATTAAGGAAAACGTTTAAGGGAGATAAATAAATTATATTTGTTGGTTTCTTTTCTTTCTCATGAATTTTATAGGACAAACAGAAGACTCTACCTTCCATGCAGGGATGTCATTCATTTTGCTTTGCTTTATAACTGCTGGAGTAAATGGATATAATCGTAAACCAATGATCCATTGAGATACATTATATCAACATAACATAGTATAAGGGTAATGTTAGACTTTATTATATTAATTTTAATTTTAAATAAAATGTATATTATTTTATATATTTAATGTGCAGAGAACAAAAAGAATATAAGTTATACATTTACTAAAAAAAATAAATGCAACGTAATTTATCTCCTAAAATTCCAGTGTATATATACTTATTTTTAGTTGACTGGTAGAACTATTTTTATTATTTTTCCTTTTCTTTTATTGTTATATTAGTAATATAATAATGATAATTTTGAGATTCAAAATATTAAAACTTTAAAATATAATTAAGCACAAAATAAAACATAAATTGTATGTATTTAAATGAGAAAGTCTCATTATAACTAAATACAAAATAGAAAGATAATTGTATACCAAATTGAGAAAACAAATACCATTAAAATTATTGATGCATAATTAATATTGATATGAAGCTATTCAAAGTATACTTGATAAACGATAATAAATTTAAGTATTTTTAGATAAGTTTTTATTTAGAAAATTTTGTTCTATTAATAGGTATTTAAAATTTGTATATTTGTCAATTGAATTTTTTCATTCAATCTTATCTATCAATTGGGATGACATGTGATTGGTGTTATTCTGTATGTTATTGTTTATGTGTCTTACATAAATTAAAAAATAGTTTAATTAAATTTTAAGTCACTTATAAATTTAACTAATTTTAATTAAATTTCTATCACAGTAAGAGTTTAAAATCTTTATATTTTTTTAATTAAATAGTGTCATCAATTAGAGTGACATGATAGTTTAATTTACAGTTTTTAACAAAACATAATGAAGCTGAACAATAAAATACAAAGTTTTTAATCTTAATTATCTTTCTAAAAGATAACAACGTTTATTTTATAAATTAAATAATATAACAAAAATCATATCAACCACGTAAAAATATGAAAATAATACTTGATAAATTAATATTTCATACATTTTTTTCTATTATTTAAATTCGTAATGTTCAATTAAGACCAATAAATCAAACAATCACGTCTTTTTAATAACAATATATAATGAATTGAAAATTTATTCAAAATTTAAAGTTACTTAATTACTAAACATTTTTTTTTTCTCAAGATTGACCCGTCTCGCCAATATATGAGAATATAATTAAATAAAAATAGAAAATTATTTACATTATAAATGTGAAGCCAATATTCGTTTTAAAAGTAGTCAAGAATATTTTTAAATGCATTAACTAAATTTAAGACTCTCGGTAATTAATTTGGGTTTTTTAAAACTTACTTCTCCTTCGACTTTGTGGTTGTGGGTGGTAACTACAATGGAATCTTATTCTCAAATTGTATTCTTACATTTCATAATATTTCAACGTGAAGCTCAACCAAGACTTTAACTAATTAGAATCCTCTATAATAAATATTTTTCTTTGCTTATTTTACAGTTCTGGGGTCATTGTAATGTGGCAAAGTACTTCAGATATGCCATTGATCCAACTTACGAGTCATGACAAAAAGAAAAAACTATGGATTTTGACTCTAGATGATGAACTAATGATACACTAGGTCGTTTCAGTTCAAAACTTTAGGTCAAATAATTTTGGATGAATCTAATATAAAATAGCGTGCACTTTAAAATCACGAAGTTCGACGAAATTAGAAAAAGGAAATATAATAGGGTACTCTGATTCTGGTTTGATTTTGTTTGCAATTATTAAGATGCAAGACAAGAAGATAGATTTAAAAATCCAGAATAAAAATGTTTCAGAAATGAAGTACTATTTTGGCAACACTCATGTGGGAGAATCTCATGAACGTCAAATATATTTAGCGTCTGTCTCTATGAAATTGTTAGAATCATTGTAACATTAAATAAAAGATACGTCAAAATCATCAAGCCTAACCAATTGCATGAGGAAAATACAATATATTTAGAAGGTTTAGAAAAAAATAGAAACATAAAATACAGTATATTTAAACAAAAGTATTTTTGTTAAGTATTTAATAAAACAAAAAATTTTAATACAACTATGTCTATAATTTGAAACCGTATGGGTGAGGTCTGGGTGATGAAATTTTTATCATTTTATTCTGTCCACGCTGTTAATATATTTCCATTTCTTGCATGATACAATGCGATTCATAGATTATCAGGTCACGTGATAAGATACCACGCCTGCATACAAATTTAAAATAAGAGCATTAAACATCAACTAATTCTTTTTAAATATTCAAGTTTTATAGCACTTTAAAGTTAAAATGTGAGATCTATAAAATCGTTTAAAAACATAAATACTTTTATAAATTATACTCGAGTTTTCTATTATTAAAAAAAAGTAAACTATAAATATAATTTAGATAAAATCATTATCTTTCTGAAATATTTTCTCTAAATTGTTCTCTATCCTCTCTTTAAGATTATATGACCTCATTTTTCGTCTCTTTGAATATCTAAGGTCATCTTAGGACTTTTGACGTAAAGAGTAACACAACTAACTAAACAATTTTGCAAATAGAAAGTTCATTTTTTACTCTTCTCTTGAGTCAATATTGTTTTAGTTATATATGTCCTTTAAGGAGTTTGCATGTGACTTTAGGTAGTTCTATGTGAATCTTTGATCTTTTGTAGTCATGAAGGTGTGTTTAGATCATATTAATCTAAGCTTTCTTTGTCTAATTACCTGGATTGACCCCTGTGGAACTCTTATGAGAGATAATTCTGATTTTAAAATGAGGGAAGCTAGTTTAATTATATAAATTGACTTTTGTCTGATGAATAGGTTGTGAAGAGGAATTACAATTGTTTTTAATTTTCTGAAGTGTATATTAGTAATTTGCATTAAATGATGATAGTGAGTGTTTGAATTGAATTGAATCTAGTTATACGTAGAAATGATTAAATATAGTATGATTGTTCTATTTGCTTTATCTAAGGCTTGTTTTAAGGTAAACAATGGTGTTTTTGAATTAAGGAAAAGATGTTGCCTTGATGAGTAAATTGGATAATCTGGTATTGTTCGGTTGTGCTTAAATTCTGATATGACGTTAAGCAGTACCTTTGGATTGTTGGGTGCTAAGTGAAATTTTGAAACATAGAGGGCTTTAGGGCTGTAGGGTGTTGGGCACTCTATAAGAGGTGTGGGCGCCAACAAAATCTCACTAGGTGCCATTTGGAATTCAATTCCAAGGAGTTCCAACGGCTCATAGCGTTAAGCACAGGTAGTTATGGCTGAGTGCCAAGTTGGGCTTTGAACACTAGCTTGATTTTGTTAGGCGCAAACTAGGACTTAAGTCCTACAAAGTCGTTGTATAATTGTTGAGAAGGGTAATCTGATGTATGAATGATATAAATAAGTGATATAAAAATGTGTTAGATTATAGTGAAGATTGTTTGAGTTGAAAAATGTAATGTATTGCATGTTAATTTGAATGAGAGTGTGATGGCTTTCTAGGGAGGAAGTACTTCATTCAGTCGAGTTTAGAGTGTATTGAAGGGGAATTTGAGAAGATTATCTCGACTCTGCTAGTATCTAACTCATATAGAGGAACATACCTAGTTGTAAGAGTCGAGGGAGGTTCCTATAATTTGATGCTCCAATATGAAACATAATCGAACCACACAGATACAAAGAATTTACCATGTCATACCTAAGAAAGAAATTGGCCATAGTTTACTGTTCTACGAGAGTGGGCTCCTTGGGAGTTGAGATGGTATGACAAGTGTAAAATCTCTAAGTTTATTTAATACACATGTCTTTCAAAAGTAAAGTCAAATGTGTAAGTCTTGTGACCCATGGGGTTGTGGTTATATTTTCTGTCAGAATGAATATGCTTTTGTAGACATTTGCTTATTGTTGAAAATATTTGATGATTGAATTGATGAAAATTGAATTCATGATGATATGATAGATTATAATTAATATGAATTGTTATAATTGCACTACTTTACTTTATTTTGGTTTGGTTTATGGTTTGTCACATATGTTGGACATGGATAAAAGATGGTGCAAGTGAGTGGTGGTGAACAGTGAGATTTTTAATGGACTGTTTAGAGTTTTGATTTCATACTCTCTCTCTCATTCAAAGATTTTTTTTTTTCTTGTTGGTAGGGACATTAAAAGTTCTAAAATGTTTGTTTTGTGTTTAGAAAATGATTGTAGACATAAAAAATAAAAATGTAATTTTGTCTTTATAATATATGAATTTATATTATTTTAATTAGTGGAATTAATTATTTTAAAATTTCAACATAAATGTAGTGGACTAAGAATCACTAATTATACTTTAAAGAGTACCTTACAGGTTAGCCTGCCTCCAACTATCTTTTTAGACAATGTACAAATAATTTATGAAATAATATTGATTATTACTTGATAAATATAAATATTTGATGATAGTTTAAAGATATTTTTAAGTCAAATAAAAATCATTAAAATAAATTTAATGGAGTCAATATTAAAAGTTATTCAATGACTAATCTCTTTGTCCATTATATTAAAAGTCATTTAATGAATAACGTAAATATATATATATATATATATATATATATATATTAAAATTTATCTAATAAATAATGCCATTATATACATTCAATATAACTGTTTTCTCTCATCTAATAAAAGACATTCTTGATATGGATTAAATATATTTATAGTTTCTAAGCTTAGATTGGAATTGAAATTAGTCTTTTTACTAAATGGCTTAAATACTTTTTTCGTTTTCATTTTCGTAGTGTTTGTTGCTCATTTTGACATAATGTTTAAAATGGTCATCATTTTCACAATTCGTATTTTATTTGGTCATCTTTTGTGACACCGTTTAAATAAGTAACGGAGCATTGTATAGGTGACAATTTTTGGTATTATGTTGCATTGGGATGTGTTACGTGTACTGTACAGTGTTCTGTTACTGATTTAAACGGCGTCACAGAAGAGGACCAAATCAAACACGTACGAATTGCGAAAATGAGGACCATTTTAAACATTCGGTAAAAATGAGTATCATTTTAAACATTCTGTCAAAATGAGGACCATTTTAAACATTCTGTCAAAATGTCAAAATGAGGACTATCCGCGCAACAAACACTACAAAAATGAAGACGAAAAAAGTATTTAACCTTACTAAATTTTGATATATTTTGGTTTCCAAATTCTAAAAATAATAAATGTAGTATTTTTAACCAATAACATTAATATTTTTTATATGTTAAATAGTGTTCCGCAATTATATTTAAGCTTGAACGTATCAAACGATGTAACAAATCAAACGTCAATATGAAACGTTGTTTGACACATCAAAAAATATAAGTCATGTGAGGTAGAAATAATATACATATTCATTTTGTAAATTTGAGAACCAACATATCAAAGTTTTGAGAAATAACGAATTCTAATTTTGAGTGAAAGTTTAAGGAAAAAAAAACATATTTAACTATAAATAATAAAATATATAACTATATTTATTAAAAAAAAAGTTTATAACTCAAAAAGCATTTATTAAATTTTAAATACAATGTTGTAATTTAAATTTTGAAATTTATCTATACACAGAATTTTTAAAGAAAATATTAAAAATTTTAACATCTAAGTGAAATTATTAAAAAAAAAATTATTAAATTTTAATTTACCTTTTTTTTTGGGTTAGTGAAATTTAAAAGTAATAATTATCTTTTAACACATCAGTGATGCTAAAAGATAAACATCTTGAGTCTCACATTACATATTTGTGAGAAGTCTAATACAGTTTAATAAATTTCCTAAGATAAATTTCAAACAATTTTAACACCATCTTAATATCTAGATGCTTAACTCAACTTTATGTTGTCAACTCGTCTGTTAAAAATTATATTTTATTTATATTTTATAATTCTACTATATTTCTAGAAAAGATAAAATCTCTAACAAAATATTTTCTTCTTAATGTTGTTTTTATTTTTAAAATTCCATACTTTAAACTTTGAGTTTAGTTTCACTTGCATAATTTGATCTAAATAATACTATTTTGATGTAAACATATTTCTAATTATTTAATAATTAATTATAGGGTTAAATATGTTTTTGGTCCCTCAAGTTTCAGCGAAATTTGGAATTAGTCCCTCATCAAAACTTTTGACCAATTTAGTTCTTTATCTTTCAAAATGCATGAATTTAGTCCTTTTAACCAAATTTTGTTAAGTTGATCTGACGTTTCAAACGCATTTCATGATAGTATTTAAATTATTTACACTGTTTGACACATTTTTGCTTCAATGTTAACTTATATACTATCATGAAATGTGCTTGAAACGTCATATAAACTTAACAAAATTTGGTTAAAAGGACTAAATTCACGCATTTTAAAAGATAAAGGACTAAATTGGTATAAAGTTTTGATGAAAGACTAATTCCAAAATTCACTTGAGGGACCAAAAACATATTTAACCCTTAATTATATAATATTTAAAAGTCGAAAGTATTTTGTAATGTAAAAGTTATTTGTATACTATTCCACTAAAATGTAAATATAGTATTTAACGTTTGAATCTACTAATGTGAGATTTAAAAAATGAATCAATCTTGTCTAAATTCATGAAAAAAAATGTAGTCGTACACATATTTTCTCCCTTTCCTCTCAACATTGTCTCTTAGGAGATTGCATCGTTATCATCTTCATCATCATCATCATCTTATTATTATTAGATAAATATAAATATTTTCTCAATAATCAATCTCTAATATTATGTATGGTAGTAATTTTAGGGTTACTTTATTTACTCTGATAATATCATGTACGATTATTATTTTTTTAACATTTTTTTTATTAACAATGAGAACTGCCATGAATAACGTTCTATATAGAACATGCATTAAATAAAATTATGATATAATTGGAACTAAAATAATAAATTCATTCATATAACATTAACCAAAGATTTATTCATAAAAACTATATAATTGATGAGAAGAGATGAAGAAACTAATAGCAAACGGCTATCATGTGTAGAGCATGAAATAATTTAGCAAAACGAGTAAATCATGAAAAGAAATGGAAAAAAACAAAACTTGCTGAATGCATATTAAAGAAAGTTGGTTATTCTCCAGATATAAAACACTTAGTCCTTTGAATTGTTTCTACTTTCAATAAATAAGTTTGGTGTGCGTTATGTAAGAGTAATATTCTCTGGGTGTCCTCGTCCATCAATCCATATAAATACAAATATAGTTTTTAATCCAATGATCTATCACAACAAATAAAATACAAATAAAAAGAGTTCAAATTCCAAAATTTGAATGGACCTTTAAGAGAAAACAAACATAAAGATAAGTATTGTAAAGACCTTTAAGAGAAAACAAACATAAAGATAAGCATTGTAGTAAATAAATAAATTACTCAAGATGGTCCTTAAAACTTTATGATCTTTAATATTGCTTTGATCCTTGTTATAATATGGTGAGGTGAATGGTTAGACCAAATGTAGTTTGTAGAGAATACAATAAGTATGACTAATGAGTATAATTTATTGAATAAATTATTTCATAACAATAATTAATTAAGTAATATGACTAAAATCAATTGAAATTGATTTGATAATTTGTAGTTATACAATCTCATAATATATTTCTACAAATAGTATATTAAAAAAAAGTTAATAATAAAACTATTTTAATACTTGTGTTACCATCATTCTCACTGAAATAGAATTAATTTTATAATACGATAACATATTTTATTTAAACTCTTATGTATTTGAAATATTACAAATTCTATAATATTTAGTAGGATAGAATTATCATATTGGTTAATTATTACAACAAGTGTAGTAATACTGGTTGGATCCGAATTTACTGGTTGAATAAGGTCTTAACTGGTTCAACCGTTGTAAAATCTTTCATTATGATTTTACATAACATTTGAAACGTGATTCATAATTTTTTATTATTAATCTTTTTTAAATAATCTCTGAAACACTGATTTCAGTAAGTTGTTTTCATGTTTCCATAATTAATGTGAAAAGGTTAGGAGTATCGTTCTTTCTCGTTACTTGTGAGATTCGAGTTCAGCAGCTGCTAAAGTTTGAACTTTAAAGAGAGTGTAGGCCAATTTATGGCTCTAATTTTGTTCCAACTTGGGGTGTGGCTCATGGGTATTAACTGAGAGGCAGAACAGAGCCACGCGTGGAGCCCATACCCAAAATACTCTTTTTGGAATCTCATCTTAAGGCAGCTTTGAAGTTCAAAAGGCGTGATATAAAATTATAATCCTTGCATGCGCAAAGAGATTGTATTTATACTTTATACTTTTATATATGTATAGGTTCTTAATATAATGTGTGTATTGTTCTTGACCCTTGGAGAGTGTAGAGACTGCGGTAGGTTCTTCTTTTAAGATACGGTAGCCAGGGAATTTTTCAAACACCTTTTAATTTTGGCAGTACTTGAAACAAAGAACAAGAATAAGAAATAATACAGTTATGTAGCAGAAAGCAATGTCTTGTTAGGCTCTTCTTTTTCCGTGCTTAGTTTCCTTCCCTGTTGTGGTGCACATGCTCTTACTATTCACATAAATAGAAACAAGTGGCAAGGTTATGCAATTTGAACAAACTTTTTAATAAATCACTTTCAAAATATCAGTAGCTTCAAGATTTTATATAAAAGCTTTTGTTTCAATTTACCATGATATTAAGGATGAAATTATAAGAAAATATTTTAAAATGTTAAGAACCATTAGTTTACCACAAAACATAATTGCATTCAATTGAGCTAAAAAGAAATTAGACTTGCTTGACTTATCAAACAGCGCTTATATTTTATTCAATGACCGTCGATGACTAGGTATGTACTCCATCGCTGATTCGTATCTTCAATATGCATTTTAGAGCGACGATAGAGACCGAATCAACTTTTTATCACGGTTCAATATAATGATTAGATGATGGACACAGGAACAATAGCTAGAAGTGGATCTCAATTTCAAACCAAGAAATATAAGATATTTGATTCACTGTTCTCTTTTCTAATCCGATACTCCATTCCAGGGAGGAAATTCGTGATGTAGCTGAATTTTGGGTGATTGTTACATATAGATTACATGTAATGTGACATGCTACACATTATATGTGCAATCATCTTAGATAATGACATCAAACTAAATCAAAATTGCATATATTACATTCTTGAGGAGACCTACATCTCGCGTGCTGAATCAATTATCAATTTCTAGTTTTCTTTTTTCCTCTTTTCTTTGCACTAGTTTCCGGCCCTTCAGCCTCCTCAGCTTTCTGCTCGGCTTCTAATAGAGCCAGCTGCAGTGTCAAAAGAAAATCATTTTTAGGGGCAGGTTTGAAGAAATACTCTACAAAAACGAGGGTAGATGTTTGTGAAACAAAATATTACCTCGTCAAGAATAGGTTTTAGCTCCCTGTACCGTGCTTCAGCAAGATCAAAACCATCCTTGCGGAGTTCCTATTACCGAGCAAAATTTTACCACGAAGATATGAGGCATTCATCAGTATACACATGTATTTGTTTGTATATATGAGAAAAAGAGAATTGGTAGGGGGAGAAACTTAAATTAGAGCTAGATGAATTCAAAAAAATTATATTTCCGTACATTTCAAAATGGAAAAATAAAACATTAGGGTGTACTTGTTCAAGAACTAAAAATGATGCAAGAACTAAAAATGATGCAGTGCAGATTTCGAACATAATTTACACTGCAGGTTCATGGTACAACAAAAGTTAAACAGTTGGAAACATCATACAACCTAATTACATTCCGTCTCATAACATCTGGACCTATAGAATGAATTTGATGTTACCATTATCATTCATATTGTGTTTTGAAAATCGTCCAAATTTTTCCTCCACTAAAACCTGCAAAGCCTTGGTCCTTCCGTTGTCTAGTTTACCTCTTTCCAGGAGTTTACATTCATTCCCAGAATTGACCAAATTATGGAATATTTCAAAATTAAAAGTATTATTAAAATTCTTATCATCCATTCATTGCAAAATCTGTTATAATAATGCAAACCAAGAGAGTAAAACCACCAAAAATGCAAAAAAGCAATAAAATGGATTTTGTTCTGCAAAATGGATTGCTTGTACTGAGTGAAATGAATGATGAACTCAACAATACCTGGAAACTCTAAGCAAATCCTCATGTCGAAAATAATGTACTTTTCCAACGAAATTGTGCATTTTACAAATCAACTATCATTATTTTGTGTTTTGTCATCCAAGTTTTTTTGTACATGGATTTACTGTCCTTTATCAATTTTTGTGCATTTTACCAACCCTTTAAATGTCTAATGGTGGGCAATCGAGTCATGAAAAAAAAAAAAGGCTTTTAAAAGGGAAATACCTTCATTTTGCAAAAGTTGGTGACAAAAATGTTTTTTCTTAACCTTTTTCTGACACATCAGCACATGACTGTACAATTAAGGGTTGATAAAATGTGTGAAAAACGAAAAATATGATGGTAAACAGATGCATATTGCCACATTCATGTAAACAAATGCATGAACATCCAAACTAAGAAGAGAAAAAAATAAAATCAAACCAAATCAGATAAATATTATTTGTAAGCAGATCAGACCCAAATTTTATGAATTTTGAAGGAGTCAGGCACTTTGAGCCCAGTCAAACAGAAAAATCAATAGAAGTTTCTTTTGTACCTCCTGAACTACTGATATCCAGACATAAGAAATCAGAAACAAAATAAATATGGAAAGGGCGAAACAAGTTGTTGAGAGAAGAGAAGGGAAAGGTAGTATCAGTTAAAGGGGACCGCCCAGATAAATAGGGGGGATTAGAGTGAAAATAGTCCATTATAGAATCAGAAAGTTTAAATTAAAGGGGAAACTCAATAAAATTGTTCATTTCCTTTTCTTGTTTCATATAATTATAGAGGTTATAAAGGAATAATATAACTCTAAAGAAAAGAGAAAACTTACTTTTCCAGTGTGTTGAGTATGTTCATGGGCTGCCATTTGCCAATACATATTTGTACGCCTGTAGAAATCCCTCAGGGATTCTCCTGGCTATACATGCAAAAAGAAATCGATTGAGAAAGATGAGGGAAGAAGAAAAATACTAATTGAAAGCCCAGAGATGCTTTCAAAGGCACAAACAGAACCACATATATAACACAATCAAAGCCCAGTGTATTGAGTATAGACTAGTTTCAATGTTTAACCAAAAGTCTCAAAGGTCTTTAAAAACTAACAACGCATTACCATTGGTGTTCTCTGTGAATCAGACAAGCCAAGACTGGCTCTAATCTGCTCTATCCGTGACCTCCTTTCTTTCCTCCGGAGATTCTTTCCAACACCTTTGATTAGAGCAACAGCATCTCCCACCTGAACTGATGCATTCTGAGCCTGGTAGTGATCAAAAGGTGAAGCCAACTTAATAATCTAGGAAAACTTGTTTTGGAGAAAAATAAACTCCGGTCATGAAAAGTTTATCTCACGTGTTTGAATATTATCTGTGTTGAATAGCAATTCATGTTTTAAGGAAAATACCTTTGAAATGATTAATTTCTATCACAGAATTACACTTTTTTGGCAAAAGCAAATCTTGGTTCACAAGTTACTGGTTCTGACGAGTTTATTTTCTGTCCATCAAAATATTATTCACTGCAAGCTGTTCAAGATACAGTAACACGTAGTAAAAAACTGTATCTAAGAGAGAACCCCTTTGGTTACTGTTAGATGATATAGTATTTTGTTTAGTAGTTGGACTCAGCCCATTATGTATTTCTGGGTTTGGCCTATTATCATTATAAATAAACTATCCTTTGTGTAGGGTTTACACAAGGGAGATTAATCCCAAAACCTTATTTTCATCTTATTTTACATGGTATCTAGAGCTTAGGTTAATTTACTACAGCCATTGTCCTGACGCTCATTGTCGCCGCTTCTGCCACCATCACCGGAGTTGCAGTTTCGACCGACGACCAAACAATTTTGTTCGTCTCGGCCAGGCAACTCCAACACCATAGAGATCACCACCATCAGAGCTCTCAGGCGCCTCCACGCGCCGCCGCAAGCTCCGGCAACCACCACTTCTCTGCCGTGAGTGACGGCGCATTGCCCGCCATTTGCTACGCTGATCACCTTCGCCTGAGTCGCCTTTTTGAGCTCTTTCTGGATCTGTGGTTGTTGTATCAATCGGAGGACCTTGAATTTTTAGGGTTTCTCCCTCTATGGCTTCTTCTGCTGCCACTTCGGGTGTGTCGTCTTCAAGCACCCCTCTGTCTGAACCCTCTGTTTATACCAATTACGTCAATGTGCATTTATCCATTGACAAGTTGGACACAAATTACACGACATGTTATCAAACTTAGGCTCAAGAGTCAAGGATATGAAGATCATCTCACCCAGAGTGTAACTACAGTCGCTGCAGATGAAGTTTTCCGCTGGACGAAAATTGATGCCCAATTATGCATTGTCATTAAGTCCACCATTAACTCTTCGCTGAAACAAATGTTTCGTTCATATGAAACATGTTCAGACGTTTGGGCACAGGCCAAGTTATTATACACCAATGACACTCAGCGTCTTTATGGTGTTTGTCAGGATCTTCTCACGGTTGTTGCTCCGCGGAGTCCTGGTCCCATGGCTGAATATTTGGGCAAAATTCATGCCCTTCCTCATGAGTTTAATGAGTTATTACCTCCTGCCTCCACTCCAGCCGAAGAACTTGAGCAAAGGTCAAAGTTCTTTATGTTGTTGGCATTACATGGTCTTTTCGATGAATATTCCCATGTTCACGACCAGATTTTGGGGTCTCCTGTTGTGCCCAACTTCACTGCTACTAGTTCTGCCCTTTTACGTGTGCCAAGAAAACAAGTCATTGATACATCTACTTGTGCTGATGATTCCTCAGTCTTGACCTCTCAGCAGGATGATCGCAATCGTTCTCGCAAGCCAGGAAAGGGACGACCCAAGTGTGACCATTGTGGAAAGTTAGTAGTTCACTCTGATCCTCCTCCCCGATCAACGACTGTGGATCTGCTTCATCTGATACCGCAGGGCATCCTGCCATTTTCAATGACTTTTTCAAATGGTATGAAGAACATCAGAGTTCTAGTTCCACTACATCTGCTTGCCTCTGTTGCACGCATAGGGACATCATTTGTTGGCCTAACTCACTCTAATTCTCTTGGTCCTTGGGTTCTTGACTCAGGCGCCACAGATCGTATTACTGGTAACAAATCTTTGTTTTCTTCTTTGTCTTGTCCGGATCATTTACCCTCAGTTACAATGGCTAATGGGTCTAGAGTCTCATCTCATGGTGTTGGTACTGTTAATATTTTTCCATCCATATCCATTGATCATGTTCTTTATGTCCCTATGTCTCCATTCAATTTATTATCTGTCAGTCGTCTAACTCGTTCTCTTAATTGTATTATTTCCTTTATCAAAGATTTTGTTTGTTTACAGGACCGGAGTTCGAGACACATGATTGGCATTGAATGTGAGTCTCATAGTCTGTATCATCTTCGTCCTCCTTTACATGTTGGCGCAGCTATGGAATCACCATCCCTCCTTCATGCACAATTTGGTCATCCCAACCTTGCCAAACTGCAACAACTTGTCCCCAGCTTGTCCAAGTTATCTAGTTTGTTGTGTGAGTCTTGTCAATTAGGAAAGCATAGTCGTAGTTCTTTTCCTTGTAGTGTCTCACAACGGGCTTTGTCCCCTTTTGCATTAGTTCATTCTGACATTTGGGACCTAGTCATGTTAAGTATACTTTAAGTTTTCAGTATTTTGTTACTTTTATTGATGATTATTCAAGATGTACTTGGTTATATTTAATGAAAAATCGTTCTGAGTTGTTCTCTATTTTTCAATCATTCTTTGATGAAATTAAAACTCAGTTTGAGATTTCTATTCGAAATTTGCGAAGTGATAATGGTCGTGAATATCTCTCTCAATCCTTCAAACATTTTATGGCTTCTCAGAGCATTCTTCATCAAACATCATGCGCTTATACACCCCAACAAAATGGAGTGGTTGTGCGCAAGAATAGGCACCTTATTGAAACAACTCGCACTCTTTTAATTCATGGTGCAATTCCTTCACATTTTTGGGGTGATGCGGTTCTTACTGCTTGTTATCTTATTAATCGCATGCCTTTTTCAGTCTTGCATAACCAAGTTCCTCATTCTATTTTATTTCCTCACGACCCTCTTCACCCTTTACCTCTTAAAGTCTTTGGGTCCACATGTTTTGTCCATGATTTTAGTCTTGGCCTGGATAAATTGTCTCTGAGAGCACACAAATGTGTCTTCTTAGGATTCCCACGCTCACAAATGTGTTTTACTTCACACACCCCTCTTCTCGTTGTGAGCCACCATCTACTACTATAGATATCCATGTCCTGTGTGATCCTCCTAGTCTGCCCACTTCTAGTGCCACCTCGGATTCTCCTCAGCCACATCCGAGTGTACCTATTGCGAATAGACCACCTCTTCAGGTTTATAGCAGAAGACACCGTTGCCAACCACCACCACATGACTCACATCAAGTGGCGAGTTATTTGTCTCCTCCGATTCCAACAACTGAGTCTGATCTTCCCATTGCCCTTCGTAAAGGTATGCGTTGCTCAGGGAGAGTCTTCTGGATTGGTATGTCGTCTTCACAAATCTTTATATGGCCTAAAGCAGTCTCCTCGAGCCTGGTTTGAAAAATTCAGTAGTGTTGTTCAACAATTTGGCATGTCTTATAGTGAAGTGCATCATTCAGTTTTTTCTCGTCACTCTAGTGCTGGATGTATCTACTTAATAGTATATGTTGATGACATTGTTCTCACAGGAAGCGACAACCTTGGCATCTTCCTCTTAAAGCAACATCTTTGTTGTCATTTTCAGACCAAAGATCTTGGAAAACTCAGGTATTTCTTGGGTATTGAAGTAGCACAATCCAATAGTGGTATTGTCATATCTCAGAGGAAATATGCATTGGATATTTTGGAGGAAACTAGGTTAATAAATTCTAAAGCTGTAGAAACACCCATGGATCCTAATACTAAACTTCTACCTAAACAGGGGGAGTCTTTCTCAGATTCTGAAAAGTATAGATGATTAGTTGGAAAGTTGAATTATCTTACTGTTACTCGTCCTGATATTTCCTTTGTTGTTAGCGTGGTGAGTTAGCGTGGTGAGTCAATTCCTTAATTCCCCATGTGAAGAATATTGGAATGCAGTCATTCGCATATTAAAGTATATCAAAAGCTCTCCTGGAAAAGGTTTACTATATGATTCCAACTCTGATACAAAAGTTGTATGTTATTCAGATGCTGACTGGGCAAGATCTCCTTCCGACAAAAGATCTACTTCCGGATATTATGTCTCGATTGGTGGTAATTTGATCTCTTGGAAGAGCAAGAAACAAAGTGTTGTGGCAAGATCTAGTGCAGAAGCAGAATATAGAGCTATAGCTTTAGCCACTTGTGAACTTGTTTGGCTTAAGCAATTGCTTCAAGAATTGCAATTTGGAGATGTCATTCAAATGACACTCATATGTGACAATCAGGCTGCTCTTCACATTAGTTTTAATCATGTCTTTCATGAGAGGACCAAACACATTGAAATTGACTATCACTTCATTCGAGAAAAAATCCTATCTGGGGACATCAAGACCGAGTTTGTCAACTTAAGTGATCAATTAGTAGATATTTTCACTAAGTCTCTTTGAGGACCTAGAATTGATTATCTTTGTAACAAGCTTGGTACATACGATTCGTATGCGCCAGCTTGAGGGGGAGTGTTAGATGATATAGTATTTTGTTTAGTAGTTGGGCTCAGCCCATTATGTATTTCTGGGTTTGGCTCATTATCATTATAAATAAACTATCCTTTGCGTAGGGTTTACACAAGGGAGATTAATCCCCAAACCTTATTTTCATCTTATTTTACAGTTACCATTCAAATCTTAACAAGAAATATCGGAGTAAATGCTTCAAAATATGCAGCAAAAGAGAAAGAAATCAACAACTCACTAGCCATTTGAAATAATGAAATCAAAGTATAGAGGCAGAATTCCCAAACAATAGTATATTCTGTTGTTCTCTTCCCTTTTTCTGTTATAGATTTAATAAATTAATTCCCCTCACCTTGTAGATGTCCCCTTTAATAGAAAACCTAAATTCCAATTTATAAAATTATTACAACTAACTCAAAATGCTATCACCCTTATATATTCATCAAATGATGTTGGCTCGTGGATGGTGTGGTCAAAAGCCAGTTCTATCCTTTTTAAAAAGCGGAAAACCCTTCATTTCATGAAGTTGCAAGGAAGATTCAATTTGGTGCCCTCCATTCAAACCTCAAATTCAGCTTACACCAAATAAATGATTTCCACCCTTTTATGTAATCTAAACATAATGAACAAATAAGGGAATGCCGTTTGATCATAACATACCCTAGGCAACAAGGCCTAGCATTATTTTGGGGATGACCGTAGCCTTGTTTATTTGACTCGGTTTCCAGTATGTGAATAAAACAAAGGAGAGGAAGCAATAACTCATTCAATTTTTTCTTGCTTGAATTAAAAAGTTAGAATGTGCACCTCTTCCTCCTCCTCTTCCTCATCATCATCCTCATCAGTTGAACTCTCACCATCGGACTCATCTTCATCACCATCTTCATCTTCTTCATCATCTTCTGAAGCTTCCACCCATTCAGATTCTGAAGCCTGGGTTGATAAAACTTCAAGTCAGATTAAAGAAAATAAAACAGATCTGCGTGTATTTAATCAAGAAATTAGAATCACAATATATACTTAGATTAAATAAGCTGAAACAACAAAACTATATTAACAGCATCAACGATTCACCATAACTCATTCAGAGACCTTTTGTACGTTGACATCAGAAGATAAGTCACCCAGTTCACCACATTATAATTTGTAATTAAATTCTGAGGTATATTCCCAAATCATTTTAGGAGAAAACAAGAAAGGTATCTCTTCCTTCAGTGGTTAAATCTAATTTTTGGGAACGAGACAAAGTATCAATAAAAATTAAGATCATAAGATATAACTTTGTCAAAAATCGTTGTAAATTGATTGATCTAATCATTAGAACATATTTATTTGTGACCCTTTTAATAATACTAGGTGTTGTAGGAGTAATGAGGTGTCCCGGACCTTTGGAACTGGGTAAGGTACAGACATTCACCAATTCTATACTAGCAGACTTGTATCAAGCAACAAGTCAGATTATTTCTTGCTTAACCATTTATTATCAGAGAAAAGACAGGCAGAGCTCCTAAAACAGAAGAATTTGATATTTAGTCGTAAGAACAGAAAATGTATAATTATGTAAGAGAATGGGGTACATTTGATTTCCTACAGGTATAAATAATATAATTACTTTGAATCTATAGTATGGCGGCCCATGGCCACTATTTGCACTGCCATAGTGTTGCACTTTTCTGTAGCAGTGTCAGTGGCCACAATAAGGGCATTCACTGTGGCACTGCACCACTATACTGAGGGTGCCCAAAATCCTGAGAATGAACTCCAATACTAATGTTAGAGGGGCATCTTATGAAAGGTCAATCAATAAAAAAAAGTTTCAGCAAGATGAAAACCCTTTTAAAGTTCATGATTATCATGCCACACTTGTCTCCTCTCTGACCTGCGACACTCCATGACCCTTGTCATTATGTGACCCTCTCTCCAGCAACCTGTCTGACAGTTTTTGTACTTTTCCTTTTCCCTTTTCCTTTAGTTTTTTCTTGCAATATTGTCCTCATATTCTCAATCATCTGTTTTATGTAAAACCATTTTTTTGTGTATTTGTGTCTAATGGGATTTTTTTTTCTATTTTCATCTATGTAAAACCATCTATCTATGTTCTTTGTTAATTGCCACTCTGTTCTAAGTCTCTGATGTCTTTAAGTCATCTATCTCCCAAAAATCCAAACACATTAAATCCTTGTCTTTATATCTTTAGTAAGACATGGTATCCTTCATTACTATTTACTCAAATGTTTGGCTAAGAGCTAAGACCTATAGCTTTTTATTATAAATTATGAAAATGTCAAGCATTTTTAAATTTTTTTTAGTATTTATATGCATTTAGTATAATTATATAAAATATTTGAAAATAGTTGTATCCAAAATTTATAACTATGGTATAGAACATATGCATGTATTGGAAAAAGCTAGGTAAGAAAAAACTAACAGACCGGTATAATGCACTTCCATTCATCAAGTTTGCTAAGGTTCAAAGAATACAGATCGTCAAGAGTGATTTCTTGATCTTTAATCTCCATCATTCCACCATATATATATAACGTGTCTCTTCCAACGGCCATACAAGCATTAATACGTCCACAGGGCTTCACTACCTAAAGAATTTGGAGAGAAAAATCTCATTAATCAATAACCAGGTAAAATTGGTACCTATAAGATTTCTCGTCCAAAATAATAACCTCAGGCAAAGAACTTTGAATGTCCAATTTAGCACCAGATTCCTTGGGCTTTTCGTCAGAGTTGGTAAGATTTTCACCATCAACAATAGACATGTTTGACGCTATATTTTTGGATATATCATCAATGTTGCTTTCTTCATCCTCTGACTCCACAGTTTCTTCTCTTGCTGTACATGCTGGATTTATCTTCTTGTTGACATCATCAGGACAATTTTGTTCAACTTTTTTTAACTGCAAAAGGAATTTAATTTAATTAAGAAACAAAGTAACATGCAAAACAGTCCACAGGATGAGTTTTAAAATGTGGAGAGATCAGATGTATATATGCACGACATCCAATCTACCTTATCTTTTGTGGACTTCTCCTTTCTTAACTCCAGAGGATACCTATTACCCAAAAACGATTAAATAAGCTAATCAGGAAACATTAGATAAGATAACAGTAGCACACCTATGTTCTAAACAGAAAATCATCAATATACAGAGTAAAATACAAACTTCCAATAACTTAGACTCTAGACCCTACGAAAGAATTCAGTTCACAAAGGGCAACTTAAGACTATAACATGCTAGGCACCAACAGAATATGGGAGGACTCACCAGCGACTGGTGTCTAACTGAAACCCGTAAAGTTCATTCAGAAACAAGCTCATCATTACATCACCTGCAGTGTTGATGCAATTAAGATACTAAGCTTACAGCAAGCGTAAACAACAAAATATATCTCCTCTAAATGAACTTTGAGCAGACTATCTGATCTAATGAATTGTTTACAAACATTAGGTCAAAGAGATTACTTCCAAATCACTTGCTTGAAAAATATAAGCTGTCAGAAAAAATAACCTTCAACTTCCATATCCACAACGCCACCAAATAGCAGAGCCCTCCTCTTATGAACACACATTGAAAACCCAGCACGGGGACCAGGAGGCATTCCACCTTTCTTCACCTGTCAAGAAGGGAAAAAAGATAAAAAAAAAAATGTTAGAAAAAAATATATATTAAAAGCTTTGTCCTAAGCATCAGGGGTGTATGAGCCTATGGAGGGAGGAGGTAGAAGTAAATGAGACAAATAACATGTCTGTGCTTCTATTGAAGCTCACTAAAGTAATTTTAATTAGTGGGCATGGGAAACAAAGATACAAGAAACCTCAAACTTGACTAAGAAAAGGAATATACAAATTTACTCAATATTAAACTTAACTCCAAAGGACTACCTTGTTCCATTCCCAAGTCTTAGGATCGAGTGACCACATATCTGAATGAACAATTCCTTTCTCAGAGTTGTTCTTATCAGAGGAAACTTCTTTTGAATAGCCACCATATAAAAATATCTGCAACATGAAAAAGAACTATGTAAAGAAGAAAACATTCTAAACTTCAAAACTACTTTCTAGAGCCACACAAATCAATCACAATTATGAAGCAGCACATAAGGGAAAATTTTACTATAGAGATTGGCATAATGATAGATACCCATTAGTTAGTTCTTTACAATATATAGTTAGACAGCCAGTTAAAGAAACAAGGCAAGCTGCCTATAAATAAGAGAGGTGGAGAGAGAGATCTCTTGCCAACATTAAGAGAATTGAAGCCTTTGGGCAATGGGAGGTGCAGAACCTTGAAGATCTTCAGAGTAGGGACTTCTGGTGAACGTAGAGTTGCATAAGGAGCGGATCCAGGTAAAACAAAAATATATGAAGCAGTGTATTGTTTCTAGGGATATTTTCCCTATTTTTCACAAACTAGTTTTTTTTTAATGGCAGTTCTAACACATAAGTAGAAGTACTACAAAATGAAAATTATTAGCTTCATGTAAGGGAGATCCGTATTTTACTCACATCATCTTGGTAAACAAATAATTGAAAACCACTACGCGCAGTTGGCCACATTGCTCCAGGCTTAGGCTTTATTTCTTGCCACTATAGCACAAAATCACATCGTCATTAATAAAAATTCCCAAACAAAAAATCAACACTTCTACATAAAATGAAACAGCCTGATGTTTTGGTGCTGAACTTGAACAGTAAACAACATTTTAACAGGACAAGCCAGGTATTTAGATATATTTACCTTGAATTGATCAAGGTCAAATACAAATAGATCATTGTAGTACCTGCATAATATATTAAAACGTCTTAAAATCTGGCAAAGAAGTGCTATTTAGTGAATCAATACCAATGACAGGTCTCTAAAAGACTTTAAACAAAGAACATCAGACGCAAAATCTAAAAGTTATAGGATCAATAACACACAATTGCAATATTTAGAAAGGCAGAAAACAGAAATTCGTTGATAAGTTTCTGAACACTGAATCCCCACATGTATATTGTAATTAAAACAAGGCACCAATTTCATTTTCTCAAAATTCAATAAAATAAACTATTAGGGATAAATTTAAAAGTAATACATGTGATTCACAAAAACACCTTCATGTGATTATTCAATTACATTGTGTATGGTGTAACTCTTCATTATTTTATTCACAATGTTTTAGTCAGGAGCGATTACATTCCAAATAATAGTTAGTGAGTTAGCTATGAGTGGCTACGGTCCAAATAATACTTGAAATTTTTAGTCAGGAGTTGTGTTTCCAAATAATACTTGGGTTTTTAACCAAGAGTGGCAAAGGTTAAAGTAATACTCAGTTGTATCTTCACAACATTAATTTGCTTAGTGGAACTTGATCTTTTAATTGAGAACTGAACATAATCTTTATTTCTCGGTAATCCAATATAAAAGCATAGTGTAAATCCTTCCTTCTCTTATCTCTTCAGATTGTATGTAATTTAATTGTAACTAATCTCAAAAGGAGAGATTTGTAAAAACAAATTTTTGAAAAGTGCTTTTAAACAGTCCATCTGTCAAACAAGTTGTGCCTGACATTCCTCATCAAATGCAATCTCTTAAGAAAACCACTTGACAGTGCATTTGTCAAGTAAAACTATCATCTGACTCTATATCATCATACAACACTTTGAGAAAATTTCAAAAAGCCTTAAAACACAATTCAACTCTCCCTTCTTTTGCTTTTGGTATGTTATCGTGAGTTAACACTCCAGTTTGACAACCATGAGTGAGAAAAAGATTGAACCAGAAATTAGACCCCCAACTCAACCATGAGTGCTTTCAATTGCCCGTAGACTTAATTTATATTAGATTTCTGTTGAGTCACAGATAATTTATATTAGAACTCACTTTTCAAAACCAGAGCATTTTAATTCAACTATTAACAAGCTTTTCATTTGCTGCCAAGTTCTTTTATTTGTTTCAATGAGAAAAAAAATCACATACACATAATTAACACAGTTCTGTACAATAGAATAAGTAAGAAGCACTAGCAACCTCACTTCTCGGAGAGTGTCATAGAAGCCACCAAAAAGAATAATCTTGTGCTTGTACAATATCTGTAAATTAACCAGAATAATTTGACACAAGGAATTACAATAAACAGATACATGATAACTGGATTAATATGGATGCCACATATGATATTGGGGGAGGGGGATGCAGTAATTAACTACTAAAATAAAGATTCATAACTATGATATCAAAAACAAGGTTCCTAAACGTAGAAATAACAAGATAATTCCACGAGCACAAATAAGTTGGAGTGAACATGTAACGCATTTCCTATAAGGCTTTTAGCAATTACAATGAACAAAGCAATCACCCTTAATGTATGCAAAAGAGGAAACAAAGAATAGATCAGCAATAACAATCAATGACAAGGATGTTTAATAGGCTCTTAGCTACTACAGTCAACCTCCGCAAGAATGAATGTTTTGAGCTTGGAAAATGCAATCTAGTAAGAAGTGCAAACAATATGATGATTCAAAAAGGTCAATTAACTGAAAAGACAAAATAAACATTCCATACCTATTGTCATCATTAAATGGGATCAGTCTAACAAGAATTGAGATGTGCAAGGAATCCAACCTTGCAGCTGTTTAAAGAGAAAACAGTATAAAAGAAACTTCTGTATTCTCAATTGCACAATCTTGCACAATTTATTGGGTTATTGTTACTTCAACAAGGATAGTAGTTAAATCAGCTTAAGCAACAAGATAAAAAAAATTGTTCTTTAATTAATTTCTGCCATGGCTGTACTGCACTCTAAAAATAGGAATACTATACTGAAATGAACCAAATCAAGCAATAATGCCGATCATTTAATTTTGATGTTTTAACAGAACTGTAAACATGTTAAGTTAAATTCACATAACTTGTAATTCTATTTTTGCATTTGCAGTGCAATCCAAACAATAGAATGATGTAATTCAAGTTGAGCAGAATATCATGCACTGTCAGAAACAAACATACCAAAAATCTTTGATTAAGGATTCAATAATTTGACACCGTTACAGGTAAATCAATGAGTGGATTATGTCCCATCAGCCAGAACCTACCATTCGATGTCCTGAACGAGGACTAGGGCACCCTTTCAAATTAAGTTGCTCCCACTGATTTGTTTTGAGGTCCAACATCCAAAAATCCTAACCAAATCAAAATCCAAGAACAACATCACCATATAGTCAAAATCCAATACACCAAAGCCTCATTCACATCACATAACAGAAGCAATGTAATGCAAGCTTAACCTTGTAGTGATGAAACCGCTCTTGGTTTGGAGACGTAAACTCACCACCTAAAGCACAAACAAAAATTAAACATCCATAACCACACAAATTTTTCAGAGCAGCCAGCAAAGACAGGTAATTTCAATGACTAAGAACAACAAAATCTTATGTTTTGTTTGGATAAACTATTCCAAAGGTACTTCTAGGAAAAGAAAACCAAATAATCATTTTCATGAGCTAAAACTAACTTATAGAAAAAACTATCTAAAGCTAAAACTACTTCTCTAAAAGATCATTTTAAATTTTAACTTGTAAAAAATATTTTATTTTTCCTTCTTAATTTATATTTCTCATGAAAAATTTATCCAATCAAACTCTAATTCCACTGAATGAGTCAGCTTAGTGAATCACACGAACCTATTCAACTCAATTGAAAACCAAAAGTAAAGTGAATTACCAAAAATATAAATATAATTCTTCCATGCAACCGCTTGGTGAGCACTGCGCGGAGGAGGACTGTTAGGACTCGAAACCAATTTCCATTCCAGCTTCTCCACGTCATACCGGAAGAGATCGCCGTACACGAAGGTCTGCACGAATTCACATTGCAGCAACAACTCACTTATAAATCATATCAATCACTCAACAAACAAGCACAATTGGTTTTGAATTCAAACTCATAACCTTGTTGCCGTTGTAAAATTCGCCGCCGTAGAGAATCAACTCGGTCTCTTTCAACGGATTGACGGTGAGCTACAAGAGAAGGCGTCAAAACGGAAATCGCAATGGTGAGAGGTGAGAGGTGAGAGATGAAAGAGTGAGAAGTGGAGTTAGCGGCGTTACCGAGCAGTTGGAACGAGGAGAAGGCGCGGGAACGTTGTCATCGACGTGAACCTCCTTCTTCTTCGCTTCCTCTTTTTGAATGCTCAACTGCGTTAATTCAAGAGACGCTAATATATACAAGTTTGTTTGAGGATTTGGTTTGAGAATGGAAAAGTGATGTGAATGGAAATAGAGAGAGTACCAAAATGGCGTCGATGTCGTCTTCGGGAGAAAGCTTCTTGGTTTCCCTGCGAGCTTTCTTCTCTTCGGCTTTTGCGGTTTTTTTCTCAGTTTTCTCTTTGCCTTTGCCGGGTTTCTTGGTCTTCTTCCCCATCTTACTCAGAAAGCACACTGAAGTCTAAACCCCGCGGCGCAATAATGTACCCTTCCTTAGACCCTACTAGCAAGTAGTAATTCGAATTTTGCATAAATGTTTATGGATTAATGCATTAATTTTTGGAGTCATGTTTCTAATAATGCAATTATAAATTATAAAATTATACTACATTTAAGTAAAGTTACACTATAACATAACAGTCACATCGTTAAGAGAAAAATCAGACGATAAACTCAATTTAAAAATATTTAAATATTCTATATAAAAATTTAATAAATACTCAATTTAAAAAATTAAACTTATCACATTTTTCTTTTACAATAATATTTTATCTTTGAATTTATTTTTCATTACTTGTTTGATCATGTGTAACTATCTTATTTTATTCTTTTGAACTTACAAATAATAAGTTTATTTTGGTTTATATTTCAGTGAACTTTTATATTTACAATTTTTTTATATATTATTAGTATTATTGTTCTTTGGTTTTCTAATTATAATTCATTATTACCGTTTTGTATATTATTGTTGCTATTATATTTTAGTTTTGACTATGAGTCCCACCATTATTGATGATATTACTTATTGATTCTCAAATTGAAAGTTTCAAGATTAAATATGGAATTTTTGGTAGTCTGATAGCTCAATGTGCTCTCAAAACTAAAACTTCATCGTAATGGTGGGACTCATATGGGGATGAACATCCAAAATTAGAAAGAATTGCATTTAGAGCATTGAGTTTGATTTGTGATTCATCCAGATTTGAGCATAACTGGAGTACTTTTTAAAAGGTAAGAATTCATATTTATGAAATTGATTTTATAATTATTTTTTAGAGTTAGTATAAGGTGTTAATTAACTTTGTAATTGTTTAGGTCCACATCAAAAAACAAATTCGTTTACAATAAAAGACTATGAATGATGTGGTTTTTGTCATGGCTAATTCAAGATTGAAGAAGAAGAAGAAGGATGTTAGGAAAACAAAATACTATAACATGGATGATCTTATTTCTGATTATGAATGGACTATGGAGGAAAAGGAAGCAAGTTCAAGTTTGGATGCTTTATATGAAGACATCTTAGTTGAAGTTGGAGAGAATGAATATGCTAGTAAAGGTGGTGTTGCTGTACCTATGGATGATTTGAAGGTTCCTCCAATCTTGATAATGATGAAGGTCTTAGAGGAGAGGACATTGATGAAAATGAAAATGATCTGGAGGACACTGATGATTATCCTAGTGTTGATATGAAATATTTTCTTGGATAGTTTCTATTTAAATTGAACAATTTATTAGATGTTTTATGTTTGGCAAGACTTATGAAACTATTTTACTTGTTATGAACTCATTTTATGAATTATGTATGAGTTGATTTTATCATTTATATTATTTTAAATGATGTACTTATTTATGAATATGATTTTTCATCTACTCGTAACCATGGTCCTCAAGTTACGAGTTTTCATTCTCTTTCTGATTCCATTACGATCCTCGAGTTTGATAACATTTGGTATCAGACAAAATGGAGATGTCATAATTTTCATTTTTATTTTGCTTTTTCATGAAACTTTCTCTCTCTCACACGACTTTTCATGTTTATTTTCTTATTCTCATATATACTTTTAAAATATAAATTAAATATCTTAATACTTAAATTATTAAAATTATAGTAATAATTAAATAATATATTCCATTGGTGGCATTTTGAGACTAGGCACCAAATTGAGGGCCAAGTTTAATTTACTTGCAGATTCATCAAAATTCTCTACAACTCCTTCATCGAAACCATCATTTCAAAGAAAACTTTGAAGGAAAGGCCAATATCAAATTATGCAGTAGCATATCTTCTATCATATCTTCCAAACTTTAACAATCCTCTTATGATGATTATAACTGTTCAATGTAAGGCCCATTAATATTATTCCTTATCTTCCTGCCCTAAACTAAAGGGTTGCCCTTGTAAGTGGGCCTAAGGGCTGGCCTAGTAGATAAAACCCTTCTCAGTTGTCCTAAGTCTCATTTTCCTTTCATTTTAGAGAACCTAAACTGCAGCCGTCAACCCCCTCCGCTAGTGTTTTGCTTCCACTGTCATGTTGAGCTAAGAGAACTCGTGCTCCATGTAAGTATCTCTTCTAGCCGTACTGGTTTCCTTTTTACCATATTTTCGTGATTTCGGTTGAAAGCCTCTGTTAACGTCATTTGTCTGGTTCTGTTCCACCCCTATTTCAGCCCATAGTCCATCCTTAGAGCTGTTGCGCTCGTGGTCGTGTCGTCGGGGTCTTAGCTGAACTTTTTCAGGCACGGGGAAGTTAGAGTTTTCGAGTCTTGAACGATTTTCTGGCTGGTTTTGATGTTTGTTGAGTATTGCATGAACTGTATGTCTGTGATGAGTGTGTGAACGATCTTGGACTGTTGCTTGGGTATGGATATGTGATTGTTGCAGGAAAGGTAGTGGCGAGATCTGTCAATCTCACCCAAGCTAGAGTAACTCGCCCAGGCGAGACCTGCAGAAGCAACCAGGGTTTCGCGAACCCTCGCCCAGGCGAAGGACTCTGGTTTTGAGCGACGCCAGTCTCGCTCAGGCGAGAGCCACTCGCCTAAGCGAGGAGGAGTGAAGGCCTGGAATGCTGTTGTGGTCTAGCCCAGGCGAGGGACGCCACTGTTGGGCGAGAGGTTGTCTTGCCCAGGCGAGCCAGAACTCGCCTAAGCAAGCCTGCAAGGAAATCACAGCACTTGTCGCAATCTCGCCTAAGCGAGGGTCTATCACCTAAGCGAGAATACCCCTATCGCCTGAGCAAGGGCTCTTGGCTTGAGCGAGATATGCTGCAGGTTGGATGACTCTCTTAAATTGGTAATTAGATTGTTGGTTATGATGTGTTTGGTATGAGGTATGAAGTTTGTGAATTGAAAGGCATGGTATGATCTGTGTTATAAATTGTATAAATGATTATGCATGTTGGGAGGAGATTATATGTGGGGGAATTGTGAGCTTGGCATGATTTCTACATGAATTGTACATGAGAAGTTGGATACATATGTATGTACGTGTGGTCATACACCTGGCATGAGTAACAATGGATCTTGATGGTTGGTAAACCTTTGGTATGGTTTTGGTATGAGGAGAAATACTTTACTCATCATTGGGAATAACGAGTTGGTAATAATTCAACATATGAGAAATGAGAATTTGGTTATGGATTTTGGTTTGAAATCTTATGTGCAACGTATGTGTAAATTCTTGGCTGTTTATGTATGTTGGTTTGTGTCAGTGCTTAATTCCTTAGAGTCTCTAGGTGAGACTTTCAGGGTCACGCTTCAGTGGTTGGGACGTAATTCCATGGTCCCTGTTAGTGGGTGTCCATGGTGGTGCCCCATCTATAACTAGGTAAGGACTCAAGGTAAGGTTGCATCTTGACGCTCTAAGGAGTCAGTTAGTCTCACCTAGAGCGGACTGACTCCTGTGGTGAGAGTAGCAGGAGGCCTGAAATTCATTAAGGGCTAACCTTGTGGTAAGGAAAATTGATTCATTGTAACACTTGTAACACACAGCTCAGGGGTGAGCAGAGGTATCCACCACAAGTGCGGGCATCCACTGAATCCGACCAAGTTATACGTATCCGGATGAGTCGAGTCGTAGTGTATCGATTGAAAGTCATGACATGCTTGGTTGTTGTATGGATATTGAATGGTGAAAAATATATTGACTGTATGATGAAAATGTTATCGGCTCTAGCTTACCCTGTTTGTTGTATGGTTGTATTGTATGTGACTGTTCTTTCTTGCGATGATCATCCATTTGATTGATGGGAGCATATGGGCGAGGTTCTCGTGGTCAGCAAGGAAATGACGATTCTACTGCTTAGCCATCTGGGCTGGATTCTTTTTTTGTCATGGTTCTTTAGGGCTATGGCCCATGTATTGTTTCATGCTTTAATACTCTACCCTCATTTGTTAGACTTGTATCTGGTTTCCCGTTGGCATCGTGGTGTGCCCATGTTGTAGGGGTTGTGTTAAGAACCCAGGACTATGTTGCAGTACTATCTTTGTGTGACGTTTCCTTTAATTCTCGCTTAATAATTAAATGGGACATTACATTCAAGTTTGAAAAAAATATAGATCTAGACTCAACACTTATAACTCAGGTTCTGATTGCTGATAAAAAAAAAATCTCAGGTTCTGCTTAGCTAGCAATGAATGAGTTTAACATAATGAAAATAAATACAAAGCAAATTGCGAAGACATTAGTGTGGGCATTGTGCTCCCAAGTTTGAGAATAAAGGAGTGCCAACTGAATAATGTTATGATACCTAAACAGGACCATTTTCACACAAAGCAAATGTGAAAAAAGCAAGAAAACGTTACCAGTATAGGGACAAAATACCAGTAAACAGTAAAATAGTTGCTCCATATGAAGAAACAGGTGACTGGTTCACCTAAAGGTATTTCTCAGTGATCTCAATCTCCTTTAGTTCCAAAAATTACTAGCTTGAGCATCGTGCACCTTTCGAATTCAAACCATCCCCTGCAAAATTCATATATCAATTTGTGTTTGGATGTCGTTGTACACTTTGAAATTATGTTTTTTCACCATCAGAAGATGATTCTCAACCTCAGGAGGTAGGTTTAGACAATTTCGTTTACTTATTCTTATGTCAATCATAATTTATCTCATTTCATGAACTATTATTAGTTATGAAGATCAACGGAATGTATGGATGCCCATCATTGGTGTTTGAACCTGCATATTCATCCCCTCATTCCAAGAAATATTTCCTGTATAAATAGGTATCTGGTACAAATAATTGTTAGATAACATCAGGTATTGCTGTAAAATATACATCCATGCTTTCAAGTGGCTTTTGCTTCTTGGTACTGAGGACAATCCTTCCAAGAGTCAATAACCCCAAAAGCAAGGGCTATCAACTCATTTGATAAGAGGAAACCTTCTGGATCACTTAGCCTTATGTATGCCACCCTCTTTTCTGTGTTAGTTTTATACAAAAAGGAAGAGTTAAGGTCATCTACTATAATGGTTCTCCTATGCTCGTCCAAGCAAACCACAAGTCCACTGTCAACATAAGGTTTATAAGCCTCTAGCAATGACAAAACAACAGAGCTGCCAAATGATTCTTGGAAACTCTTTAAGTCCAGGCCCTGTGCAGTTCTTAGGGACAGCATCACCACATCCATGGCCGTGTCCTTGACATGAATGTTACCATCACCAGAGCTATCTACTAATCCATTTTCCAGATTCTGCACAAAACTAATGTAATCATTGACCTTCCTTGGTCTAGAAAACCTCAACCCACCAACAAAACTGGCAGAGCCAAGGCCAAAGGCATAGAAAGGCTCGTTCTTCCAGTAGATAAAATTATGTTTGCACTCGTACCCACTTTTGCAGTAGCTGCTGATTTCATAATGGTTGTAATTCGCATCAGAAAGCATTCTTGAAGCCATCTTATAGAACTCAGCCGATTGTGTTTCAGAAGGCATCGGAAATTCCCCTGGTGAGTACCTGAAAACATCTCTAGATCATTATAATGATTTATAAAAAGAAAATAAAAGCCATCAATGCTACTCAAGGTTTTAAAAAAATACTCAGCCACATCAGAAAGGGCAGCTGTAAGAATAGCCTAAAAACATTGACACCACGTCCGAAATTGCAGTAACAGACCGTTTTTGAAAACCTTGTAAATTATATTTGAAAGTAATTTCTCACAATATAAAGGATCATGTCACGACAAAGCTGCAATTGCAACTGCAATTTAAATCCTTGTTGTCGCTAGTGCAACAGAAAACAACTGTCACTTCCCAGCGAGTACATAAGTTCTTGGTTATCAGTGTTGAGATAAAATGTGAATCGTGTTCATAGAAAAAAACAAATAAGTGCCTCTTACAATCGTCCAAATTTTGTTCCTTGCTCAATTTGCAAGTCATAAACGGACACATGAGAAGGTTGTGACTCAATGGTGAGCCTTAAACTTTCCTCCCACATCTCCCAACTCTGATGAGGCAACGAGGCTATGAGATCAATGCTCCAATTCTCAACCCCACATGACTTCACAACACTAATAGCCTCATGAACCTCTTGCACCCCATGTGCCCTCCCACACGATCTCAACAGCTCCTCCTGAAACGCCTGAACTCCCAAAGACACTCTATTCACTCCTAACGCCACCATCTCCCTCATCTTCTCTGCATCAAACGTGCCGGGGTCCATCTCCATCGATATTTCCGCGTCCTCACAAAGCCCAAACTTCACCCTCAGAGTCTCTAAAACGGATGAAACCATCGCAGGAGGCACCAGCGAGGGTGTTCCACCACCAAAGTAGACAGTCTGGAGGGGCGTTGTGGAAGCGGGTTGATCCACTTTGGTGGCAGTGATTTCCCGGCAGAGCCAGTGAATGTAGTTGGAGACGCGCGGGTCGTGGTGGGTTTGGGTGGAGGCGGAGCCGAGAGCTACGACGGGGAAGTCGCAATAGTGGCAGCGTTTCCGGCAGAAAGGGAGGTGGATATAGGCGGAGGAAGCGGGTGGTGGGGTGGAGAGGTTGAGACAGGCATTGTGTCGAACGGGTGGCGTGCTGTAAGTGAAGAAGGTTTTGGTGAATGCGTGGTGGAGAAGTTTTTGAGGTTTGGATTTAGCGGTTTGCACCAGGAAAATGGGAGTGAAAGATGATTTCAGCAGCATTAGGGGAGTGAGCATCAAACTGTTGAGAAAGGATGTAGACGAAAGAGATGAGGCACGTTTGCACTACCAAGGGATATTGCTATCGTTGTGATCTCCTTATTTCTTTGGCCTTTCCCCGTCGAATATTAAATTTTACTATTCGAAAATGATCGTTTAATAAAGATTTTTTTTACAAAAGTTTGATAATGTCGACGTGAAGAAAAACATGTGGCAGTATTAAATGGAATTATTATTTTTTAAATAATTCATCGTAGTTTGGAAAGAAAAGAAAAAAGTCTTGGTTTCCTCATTTATCATTTTCGTTTTGAAGTTTCGCGCTCTATTCTTCATCTTTCTTTTCCACAAGGTTGCCCATTTCTCGATTGTCTCTTCCACAACCTTGGGTCCGAAAATTTGGTGTTTGTGTGTCTGGGCTTCATCCCTCATTTTCCTTGGTGCGTCGCGATTTGTTATTGGTGTTAGTTCCCTTCTCCGTAAGGTTGGCCATCTTGACGGTTCTTCTTGGCACAAACAAGTTTGGTGCAAAGATTTAATAAAGTTAAATGAATGAAGATCATATGTGGTTAATGAAGATCCATTTGAAGATTATGTTTCTATTGTGCTAAATTTGTAAATTATGTGTTAAATGTTATGGTTACATGTTATATCATGTTGGTAGGCTATATGACATAGGTTAGATGTCTTGTTAGTCTTAGTGTGTTCTTTTTAATATGTTAAAATGAGTTTTAACAGGTTAAAATGTTTGTTGTATTAGTTTATGGTATGAATGTATTCAATCAGTTGAATTGTTTTTCAATCGATTAATTTCACTTAAGTCAAGTGACATCAACAAATTGTACAAAAAATTCAACTTATTGATTTCACTTAAGACCATACTATATAAGTTGTGTTTTCGAGAGCTAAGGCACGATTTTGAGTTTTTGAGCGCGAAAACCTGTTATTCGTCATTGAAAACTCTCTCTCTCTCTTTCTCTCTCTAAATTACACAACTACAAGGTGAAAATTGCAGATCTTGGTTGATCTTGAAGGCATTTTGGCTTGGGAATAGCTTGAAGAACTCGTGTATGGTTGGCTAGAGAGAGCCACCATCAGGTTTTGTAGTTCTTGTGCCTCTAGTTTTTTACCTATGTGATTCCAGGTCTGTGAGTGTGATTCTTACAAGGTTGTAGTGTAGATTTTTGTGAGTAAAAAATTTTGGTGTTTTTCTTTGTTTAAAAGTGTAATCTTGGTGTGTGATTTGTAAAACTTTTGAATATAGTGGAAATCAGGCTCATGTTATCCTGGTAAACTGGATGTAACTTTGTAATTGAGTGAACCAATATAAAAACATTTGTGCCACTCTCTTCCCTTCCTCTCTTTCACTTTAAAAACTCAAGAAAGCCAAATAAATCATTCTTTGTTGAGTTTAAATGCATTTTTTGTGTAATATGATAATGCATACATGTTAGAAATATTGTTTGGAACAAGCTTGTGTGTAAAAGTTTGTTGTTTGAGTTAAATCTGTGAATTCTGCATTTTGTGCGTGCCCACCGTTACAATCTCGCCCATGCGAGACCTGACAGCTTGGGCGAGGGGTTTCTCTCGCTTGAGCGAGGGCTTCTTTGTCTGAGTGAGATTGATGGTGTTGATTGGATAAGTGTATGCTTTCAAATGTTTAGTTGGTGTGCTACTTTACAAAGCCACGTAAGATGCCTTGTATGTATTATATATGGTACAATGGGAATGAAATGGATGATTTTGGTATGATCTTGCGTATGGAACATGATATGGATGGTTGGTTATATACATTGGCATGAGATTGGTATGCATGATATTCTATGAATGACTAGTGAAACATGGATAAGGTATGGTTATGACGTAATTCCATGAACCTCGTGGTGAGAGTTCATGGTGGTGCCTCATCTAATGGACGTAATTCCATGACTCTTTTAGCGAGAGTTCATGGTGGTGCCTCATGTAAGGATGTAATTCCATGACTCTTTTAGCGAGGGCTCATGGTGGTGCCTCATGTAAGGACGTAATTCCATGAAGGTTTCGTGGTGGTGCCTCACGGCTAGGATGTAATTCCACAAAAGTTTCGTAGTGGTGCCTCACGGCTAGGACGTAATTCCACGAAGGTTTCATGGTAGTGTCTCATGGCCAAGACGTAATTCCACGAAGGTTTAGTGGTGGTGCCTTATGGTTAGGACGTAATTCCACGAAGGTTTCGTGGTGGTGTCTCATTATATGTATCCAGATAGTTGAGTCTTAAAGTCTTAATGTTTGTTTGCTATCACATGTTTGGATGTCTGATATGTATTCTTGACTTAAATTGCATGTTGAGTTGCATGATAAAAGAATCTTTTTACTCTAGCTTACCCTTATGCTTGCTTGTGTCTTTGTGTGTGGTTTTTCTCCTTTTGCGATGATCATCAATTTATTGATGTGAGCAGATGTGGGAACCCCTGGCAATCGTAGTGACAATGGGGATAATGCAGCTTGATGATCATGGATGGATATTGGACTTACTATTGAGCCGACGTTTAAAGAAGCTTTATTTTTTTGTAATCCCCCTGTTTATGGGCGAGTCTTTTGAGTCACTATTGAACTCTTATTTTGTTCAAGGCAATGTAGTGCCTCTGTTTCCAGTATTGGTATGATTGAATGATTGTAAACCTTCATACCCTAAACTCCATACTCTTGGATATTTTAAGTATGCGACATTTTATTTAACATAGATTTATCTATTTAATGGGACGCATAATTACATAGATATAGAGATAAAATGAACAACAAAAACTACAAGAAGTAATAATAATAATAATAATAATTATTATTATTATTATGGTAGTTAACAATATAATATTTTTGGAATGCCAATTTTTTAAATTAGATATAATAGTAAATATAATAATAATATAATAATTATAATTCTTAATTATAATTTTTAATAATAATAATAATAACAGTTATTTTAGTACTTATTTTCACATATAAATAATATATAGTAATAAAATTAATATATTACATATTAATATTACTAATAGTAGTAATAACTTTACTACTAATAATGTTAATAATAATAATAATAATAATATATAATAGTAACATGTAATAATAATAATTATAATATTATTAATAATTACAAATAATAATATTACTTATAATTAATATTATAGTTGAAATCATAAAAAATGATAAAATAAAATTAAATTGATTTTTGTTCGATTTGAACCTAGGTCCTTTTGTACCAGAGTTTTAAAATAATGAAAAAACTAATTTTATGACACTTGTCAATAAAAGAAAATAAGTAATGTAGTAATTTTGGTAGTATCTTCTTTTCTTAATATATAATAGATGTAATATATTTGTATTTGAAAGCATGGGAAAGCCATCGTTTTTGAAGTATGCTATGGATCATCATGAGGGTAACCTTGTTTGCAAAAATCGTAACTTCCTTTGCCACTTAATGACAAAATGTATGGTAGTTATGTATAGGAAATATTTTCTACTATAGAAAGTGTCATGGACATGTCACCTTGGTGGAATACAATTTGAAATGTATCGTGGATGTACATACATGTAACCATTTGTGCATAATCCGTAACACCATTTGTTGATTAATGACAAAGTTTTTGATACTTATGTATTGGAAATATTTTTAACTATTTTTTTTACATTTGTAACAACATTTGTCACTTACTGACTAACTCTATGGTACATACGTAATGGAAATATGTTATGGTCTTATTTGTACATTATTCGTATTTAACGTCATGGGAAACCCATATGAACATGACACCCAGGTCAACACTTTGAAATATATAGTGGATCTTCATCTAGGTAACCACGTGTGCCAACATTGTAACATCGTTTGCAATTAAATGACATTGTATGCAACTGAATGACAAATTGTATGCCACTTATATATATGGCATGCCATTGAAAAACATAATCAAGATTAAAAAAAGGTGTTTGACAATGTCATATACAACCTATCAAAGTGGCCCAAAAAAAATGGTGAGCATTTCCTCACCTGCACAACCACTATAATGGAAACTTGTGAGTTGTTTGTGTTACTACCACTTGGATAATTTAAAACAACCACACTTAATTAATTGTTAAAGAAACCAAAATACTTCACTTGTCCCTGTTGTTTAAGTGATGTTTAAATTTGATTGCACAAACATCAGGAGGAATATGAAACCACTACATTCCACAATTGAAACTTGCAAATGCAACCATAATGAGTTATTACTTCCACATATAAAAGTATTTAGTCATTTTTGAATATCTATAATTAGTGATGAATTAGAAAGAAACCATATTCATAGAAGATTGGCTTTGAAGATCAATAATGGAGTTGTTTTGTATGACATCCATAGCACCCATTTGTTCCTATTTGAAAATTTCACAAACACAATCATCAATTAATAGAGAAAAACAAATCATCAAATAAATTGTAAAGGTATAGCTTTCGCAACCCACATACTGTTTCATGTCTTTTTGCTTTAAATATTGCTACATTTGATTTCTTGTTTTTTCATATCTTCTCAATAGTTGATTACAACCGTGTTGACCAGGGCTGGCCTTTTCTTATAACTATAGATGGGCTTTGGAGGTTGACATGCTAGCCTAGAAATCATCCTTCGAGTAACATTAAACCCATCTCTTTCTCTTTTCGAACAAGGTGGAAAGGCAATCATTATTTCCAAATGCATTAGTTGTGACGAAATCTCCCTACCCATACTCAAATGCTTCACCGTCAACAGAATCGTACACCAAATACTTTAATGCTTCTTTTATGGCATTGTAATTTTTATGTCTAACCAACTTCTTTGGAATTTTTTTCAATATGTTCCAAAATCACCCACCACCTATGTCGCGTATTGGGAAAGACAATTTGTATTGCATTTTGCATTGCCTTACATTGGTCAGTTTTTACCTAATAAGATTGGTAATCCCCACAAAGGGTTTGAATGGCATGTCATATTTTTTTGTGACGTACGTTGTGTCAAAGGAAACAATGTCTCCAAAATCCTCACATGTCGATCACCTCCTAACATGAACCCAAAAAATATTTCTAATACAATCCTCTAAGTCCAAGTCAATGTCGTAAAAGAAATCATTGTTTATGTTTCATTCTGGAAAAGTGATTCAACAATGTATGTCGATCCCCATTTTTGCCCAGTGCCCGTCTCTGAACTACAATATAATTTCTCACGTCACACTCAACAAAGTTGAGGTTTTCAAAACCTCCTACATCACAAATCAATGATAAAAAAACTCTTGTTTATCTGCAATCTTGCCTCATCATTTATCATGGTTGTGTTCATTCACCACACTTTTAATGCACCATTTTCTTTCTTTTACAAGCACAATCATTTGAGCAGGGCAGTCCTTCCTTTGGGTACGTTGTGTCTTCAATTCTAAAGAGATTGAGGAGACATACTTTCCTTCTCGTGAACACACTAACTTCAAGTAGCATATCTATCCATCATCGCCTTTTTTGTGAAGTTGTTATCCTGACACCAAAACTTGTTTGAATAACATACGCATAAAATTTTTTAACATTGTCGCAACAGAAATCGCGACGGGTCGACGGACCAAAAATAAAATTTGAAAAACAAAACAGAGTTTGGAATCGTCACCATAGTTTATACTAGAAAACTACGAAGAAACCAAAAAGATAAGACAAGGTCTGCCAAAAACCATATTTTGGGTCCAAGAGTCAGTTATGCGTAGGGAAGATATTAGCACCCCACAACGTCCGTCCTAAGACGGTACCTTTAATTAGACGTGCAAAAGGATGTGGTCTTTCAAAATATTTATTTTCTCTAAAAATAATAATAAATGAATTTACAAAAGAAACAAAAATATATTTTTGGTTTTTTAGGCCTGACGAGGATTAGTCCTTGCTTCTACGTATCTCCATTCACGATAGAGAATCAAGGTTACGTAGTTCTTTATGAAAAACCTTTTTGAGAAAAGATTTGATTGTTATTTGGTCAATTTTGAAAACCTTTTTATGTTTTTTTTTGGTATTTTTAATTATGTGGAAATGAGGGTCACGCGACGCAAGCGGCCGGACAGACACAAAAATTAAACACGAAAAATTGTTTTCCATCTTTAGTTCTTTATAACGACAGTGACATACCTTCTACACTTTTCAATTCATTTTCTCTTATATCAATTTCACCATCTCATTTTGTATACTATAACTATCTTTTTTCTTCTTTTTTTGCCTCCTTTTCTAATTTTTTTTCGAGATAGAAAAAGGAGGTGTGTCTGTGTGGATGATAATGAGAGAGGAAGAGAAAGTGTAGATAATGTTTTCTTTCTTTTTCCGATTCATATGACAGACTGCGTATTTATATTCACACATTGCAATATCAATGTAATCCTAGGCTTAATTGTAACGAACAATATAAGGAATGAATTGGTCATGATAGCAACACATTACAGGAAAGGAATCAAATTAGAGCACAATATCAATCATCATTAGTAATATTGATTCTAATTATTAGAAGAGATATTATTTCAAATTATTATAATCATATCACCATTTTTTTCTATCAAGAACACAGGGTACGTTGGATTGTTGGGCTTATGAGAAGCAGTGTGATAATTAAAAACAAATTGGACTATTCCTTCTTTTTCTTTTCCTTTTTTTTTTCTCTCTTTTTTTCATTTCTCTTTTTTTCTTTTTTTTTCTAAAATTAAATTTTGAAAATATGTAAAAAAAATTATTTCACCTTTTTTTATTTACCATTAACTAAAAAATCATTTTTTAATTTTTAATCTTTTTTAGGAAAAAAAATTTATTCACCTGGACGAAATTGGGTGTTGATAGTTGCTCCTCTTTACTTAGATTTTACTAGATAATATGAATGTTTGCCTTTTTCATATTATCGTAATAAAAGATAAGTAAAGATTTAAACATTAATTTCATTCAGGTTTCAAAATAAGACAAATTTGAAGACAAACTTGACCATTCCAGAGGAGGTGATTTGTATCTGAAAGAAAAGAACTAGGTGACCTTTACCAAGTAGAGGGTCCCAATCCAACAAACCATTTTTTTTACTTTTTGAAAAAAAATTAGACCAATCTCGAGGAGAGAGTCTATATCTAAAGGATTCAACGACCATTACCATGTAGATGGTCCTGATCCAAAATACCACATTTTTTTTTTGCAAATTTAACTTTTTGAAAAATAAGATTAGACCAATCCCGAGGAGAGGGTCTATATCCAAAAATTCGGTGACCATTACCATGTAGAAGGTCCCGATCCATCAAATCACTTTGTTTTATTATTTTCTTTTCTGGCTTTTTGAAAAAAAACATATTAGATCAATCCCGAGGAGAGGGTCTATATCGAAAGGAAAGAAATCAATAACCATTGCCTCGTAGAAGGCCTTGATGTAAAGAAATCGATGCCATTGCCTTGCAGGGGGTCTTGATGTAAACATAAGGAAAATAATGACCATTGCCTCACAAAGGATCTTAAAGTAAACATAAGGAAAACGATGACCATTGCCTCGCAGAGGATTTTAAAGTAAATATAAGGAAATCAATGTCCATTGCCTCAGAGAGGGTCTTGATGTAAACATAAGAGAATCAATGACCATTGCCTCATAGAGGGTCTTGATGTTAATGTAAGGAAATCAACTACCATTGCCTCGCAAAGGGTCTTGATGTATAAAAGGAGAACCTGTATTTTACTCTTGAAGTGTCTACAAACACTACATGAATGCCTAACATTTGTGAGACTTACACAAAAAAAATTGTCATTACTAACTTTTTTCAAATTTCTTTATTTTTTTTTGGAAATGATTTTAATTGATTTTGTGGAGTATGATAGATGATATGATGTGATGATGCATGATATGTTATGATTTTCTTTTTGAACCTATATGATGATACATACATGGATGCGTGGATGCATGAATGAAATTTGCCTTTTTTCATTTTTCCTTTATTTTAATTTGAGAGCAAGAAAAAGTAGGCTTAGAGGCTAGAAAAAAAATTGGGCTTGAGGCCAGACAAAACTGGGTTTGAGGACCAATGTGGAAACTAGGCTTGGGAGCTTATGTGGAAATTGGGCTTGTGGGCCAATGTGGAAACTAGGCTTTGAGGGCCAGTGTGAAAAATGGGCTTGGGGGCCAGTGTGAAAAAGGACTTGGGGACTAGTGTGAAAAATGGGCTTGAGGACTAGTGTGAAAATTGGGCTTGGAGACCACAGTGGAAACCGGGCTTAGGGCCTAGTGTGGGAACTGGGCTTGGGGGCCAATGTGGAAATTGGGCTTAGGGTATATTGATAATTCATATGAAAGAAGAGGACCATAAATTTGAGAAACATCATAGAAATAAATTTGTGTATTTTTTTTTAATTTTCTTCCTTCTAAAACGAAAGGATTCGATAACCATTCATATGAGTGAAAAGAATTTTGATTGGAAAAATGAAAAATATTTTATTCAAAAAGATGAATGAATCATGTATGCATGACTTGGTATGATGTATGAAATACCTTATCTATGAATTTTTCTTTTGCATTTTTTTGAAAACAAATTCGAATTGATCTTCATTTAATTGTTATTTCGAATTCATGGAATCATTCTACTTTTATTTTTATTTTTTGCTATTCGAAATCATTTATTTGGTCCAATCAGTTTTACTAACGAACTCTTTTGCTAATCATTTCTTTTGAAACACTTTTTGAATGACATGCATGAAATTGCCAAGGACTTGAAAAGCCTTGGATGAGGTGATAAAGATTAACTAGGAAGTTGCCCCAAGTTGAATTAGTCTTTGGGCACAAAATGTGTTTGGGCTTTCCCTAATTATTGATTGTATGGACGAAATGATGAGGACTTTCAAAATCTGCCCCTAAAGTGAGAGCTTATGATGGTCTTAGGGTGCAAAAGCATGTTTGACTTATCCCAATTGAGGAGATTGGAAAATGATGGGGTCTTCACAAGTTGCCCCTAATGTGATCATAATCTTCAAAGTAAATAAATACCCCAATTCAGAATAAATGATAGGAATATATGAATTACAAATAGAGTGACTGCCGCAGTTTGGGTTTGGGATTGAGAAAGGTGGACTATTTTAAGGTTGGTCAAGGTTTAGGCTTAGAGCAGGGATATTGTAGGAGCAAAGATGGAATTTCGTGAAGAATGAATTGAAAGGGGATAACCCAAATTTAACCAGATTGCTTGATTGCTCGTGCTGATTTTAGAGCTTTGAAAACGACAACCAAACATAAACTGCCCCAGCGTTTAAAAGAAAATCTCTGAACACATTTTTCAATCCTTTTTTTTATAATTTTATTTAGAACAAACCTGTTAGCAAATCAAAATTTTCCTCTAAATTAAAACCTTCGAAACATAACAACCAATCTTTGATTTGTGTGGACTTGATTAGGCTTGTATCGTGTCCAAGGCTAGGGGTATGGACGTAAATGATAGTAAAGGCCCAAAAATTGAGGTGAGGATTGTTTGGAACAAGGATATTTGAAAATGTTTCATCCAATATCATTTCTTTCTTTTTCTTTTTCTTTTTTTGATATTTTCGTAATGGTGAATTACCAGTCGGATGAAACAAATGCAAACATTATATCAACCCTCAATGTGAGGGTGACCCTTGTTTAGGGTCATTTGAAAGAATTTCTTTTGAAAGCTCAAATAGGGTAGCAAAAGATAGTTACTTTTTTTTGGATAAAGAAACATGGCCATACATAATTTCAAATCATGATTTTTTTTTTCAAAAATTTTAATTCATAAGAAAATAATTTATTTCATATGACAGGATGCCCCTAGTTTTGTTCTATTTTTTTTCACTTTTTTTGTCTTATTTTTGCCTAGACTGTCCTTTAGAGTTTTAGTCTTGCAGACTTTTCTTCATTTTTTTTTTCTGTGTGTTAAAAGAGTTGTTTGTAATCATGCTAAGGTCGTGCCCCTTTTTGTGATAATCCTTCATGAAAAATTGAAAATAAGGTTTATATTGGAAGAGAGATGGAAAAGGAGATGGATTTGAGCAATTTCATGTATGCAAGACTAGATGGATGCTTCAAAAGAAATGATAGCAAAATATGTTATTTCTTTATTCAATCTACTTATTTGACCAAAAAATGTTTTATTATTTTCTCATTTTTCATAATAAAGATTCCAAGAATTTGGTTATAAGCAAATTTGGAAACAATTTGGATTTATTTTAGTGCAATTTTGTTGGTTATTTTAAAAAAATAAATTATGCATATGCGTGCTATGTGTTTGAAATTATGGATATGGTACCATGAATGACTACAGGATGGGAATGCAATGCATGGTTGTGCATCAAAGGAAACTTATTCACGTGATCTACTAATGAAATGCACGCTTATGCCTTAGGAGGCCTTTTTCCTTTTTTCTAACAATGGTGTGATTATGATGAATTTATTATTATGTACAAAGAAAGGTGAGGGTAAAGGATGCAAATAGTCTCCCTCTTTGCCTTAATTAAACATAGGTTCGACACTTAAAGTTCTATGACAAAGTATATGTGCTCACAAGGATAGTTCCCTAATACCTAAAGATCAAGGTCACTAGAGTTGTGGCCCATTTCATGGCATTTCCCATGATAGTTGGTAAATAAGAAGAAGTGAAAGTACAAAGGAAGCAAACAAACTCTAGTTAGGGTTATTCCAATGACCACTTGGGAAGTACATCCACCATGGCACTGGTACATAATCCCCTCTAATTCTAAGCAACTCAAACCTGAATATAGTGTGTGTGTGTGAAGGGAGAATACAATGTATACCCAAACCTCAACCTGACAATCATTCCAAATACCAAAATAAAGAAGAACATACATATACAAAAATCTCAAATATCAAAAAGAGATAAAAATATACATATCCAAAAAGAAAAAAAGGGACAGAAAAAATATGAAGAAAAACCACATCAATTTTGCACATCCAAATAAAATGTCTGACTCTCTAGTATCCTCAATGGAGTCGCCATCTATCGCAACCGAAACCACGACGGGACGACGAACAAAAAATAAAATCCGAAAAAAACTGAGTTTGGAGTCGCCATCATAGTTTATTATGGAAAACTACGAAAAAACCAAAATAATAAGACAAAGTCTGCCAAAAATCTAGATTTTGGGTCCGAGAGTCGGTTATGCGAGGGGAAGGTATTAGAACCCCACATCGCCATCCTAAGACGATACCTTTAATTAAACATGCAAAAGGATGTGGTCTTTCAAAATATTTATTTTTCTCGAAATAATAATAAATGAATTTACAAAAGAAACAAAAATAATTTTTTGGTGTTTTGGGCCCAGTGAGGATTTATCCACGCTCCTACGTATCTCAATTCACAATGGAGAATCATTTTACATAGTTCTTTATGAAAAACCTAATTGAGAAAAGATTTGATTGTTATTTGGTCAATTTTGAAAACCTTATGTTTTTTTTGGTATTTTTAATTATTTGGAAATAAGGGTCACGCGACACGAGCGGCTGGACAGACCCAAAAATAAAGACAGAAAACTGTTTTTTTATCTTTTGTTCTTTATATTTTTTAGAAAAAGAAATTTGAAAAAATGGTACTACGCGAGCGACCGAACAGACACTAAAAGAAATGAAGAAAACTACTTTTTATGATTTTTAGAATAAAATATATATGAATAGTAGAAAATAATATCCCTTAAGCAAAAGACCAAAGTTAAATGTAAACCAAAAACACGTTCAATATTAAAACTTAATATAAGAAAGAGGGAATGAATAAATAAAAAAAAACGACAGTGACATACCTTCTACACTTTTCAATTCCTCTTCTCTTGTTTCAATGTCACCATCTCATTTTGTGTACTATAACTACCTTTTCTCTTCTTCTTTTTTGCCTCCTTTTCTAATTTTTTTCCAAGAGAGATAAAAAAAGGAGGTGTGTCATTGTGGGTGATAATAAGAGAGGAAGAGAAAGTGTAGAGAATGTTTTCTTTTTTTACAATTCATATGACAGACTGCGTATTTATATTCACACATTGTAATATTAATGTAATCCTAGCCTTAATTGTAACAAACAATATAAGGAAGAAATTGGTCATGATAGTAGCATATTACGGGAAGGGATATTAGAAGAGATATTACTTCTAATTATTATAATCATATGACTATTTTTTTTATCAGGAACAAAGGGTACGTTGAATTGTTGGGCATATGAGAAGGGGTGTGATAATTAAAAAACAAATTGTGTTTTTCCATTTTTCTTTCCTTTTTTTTCTCTTTTTTTCATCTCTCTTTTTTTTTTCTAAAATTAAAATTGAAAATCTGTTAAAAAAAATATTTCACCTTTTTTTATTTATAATTAACTATTTTTTTTTGAATTTTTGATCTTTTTTATGAAATAAATTTATTCACCCAGATGAAATTGGGTGTTGACAAACATCATGACCTCGAAAGTCATCCTAACAATGGGGACCAAAACCTGGTCAAACTTAGCTCCATGATTATTGTAGTGAGTAACTTCTATGTCATTACACATAATTTTATGAAGGTCCTTCTCATACAACGAAATTTGATCCAATGGCATTGGGTTCATGGCTTCTAAGTTTGCCATGTTGAATCAATTTAAAAAACATGCACTGGACATGAAACGTCAAATTAGATGATGAACCCATAACCACTAGAAACAAAATTAATGTGGACTGCAAATTTATCCAAACATAACCATAAAGGCGAGGAATAATACCACTTTCACACAAAATCCCCATTTTTTGCTCAAATCACTTTATCACCCTCAAACACAACTTTCAAACCAGCCTTATTAAGCAAACTACCAGAAACTAGGTTCCTACGAAGGGAGGGAACATAGAACACATCATTCAAAGCTATAGTTTTTCCAGAGGTAAGTTTTAAGAGTAGTTTTCCTTTACCAAGCTTTGTAGCAGTGGATGAATTGCCCATGAAGACATGTTCACCATCTACTATGTAAGACCCGAGAAAATTTAATAATTAAATAAATAATTATTTAATATAAATACGAGTAATGGAATATTTATGACATTTAATGCGGAAAGTTAAGGAAGGAATAATATTAGCTCAAGTGGTTGAGAGTACTTTGTTATGTTGAGAGGACTTGGGTTCGAGTCCCGTTGATGCCATTTCTGTGTTAAATTAATTATTTTATTATTTAGATAATATGCTTGATAATGGTTCATGATAATATAATCCTAGACGAGTAGGAATTATCATGAGCCTACGCGAAATAGGTTCCTTTTTGCTAAAATTCTTTTTTGCCATGGAAAGGAAGGGTTAGAAACCCTAACCGTTAGAGGAGGCAGCTGGGAAGGCTGAAAAACCCTTTGGTCACAATTGATGAGTCATTAAACCTTCTTTCATTAAAAATGCGTTTTGGGTGATTGAATGGTAATAATTGGACGAGTAATTGGGAAAAAGGGAAGGATTGTGAGAAGGACAAATATGTTTTCGTGTGAGCAGTGAGGTAAGCTTCTCATAGAGCATCCATACATGCTGAGTGAGAACTGAGTTTCTAAAGGAGTGAAGGACGACTTTCGAGGATCAAAGAAAAGAAACTCTAGAAGTTCATTCGGGGCAAGGATTACCAAGTAAGGGGAGTTTCTCTTATATGTTTTTAATTGTGTATGATGTGTTGTCTTGTGCCATGAATCAAATGTATGAAATTCCATCTTTTTCATGTTGTTTTCGTAAGTTTCTGGGTCTCTGCCCAGAAACTACCTGACGACATTGCTGGTATGCGAGGCGACGCATTCCCTTTGACCCAGATTTCTGGGTTTTGATATCATTTGCCTTGCGGCAATGAACGTTTGCCAGGCAGCTCGACACGATTGGGGCTATTTTTCTAGTGTTGTTTGGTGCAAAAGTCCTCGCGACTTCTAGAATAGGTTTTATGTATTGTGTTGTGGGTCTAATGCTGTAAAAGTGAGTCAAGCGTATGGCTTGTGCATGTGTTGAGAAAATCATAGCATAATTGAATTATAAATGTCTGATTAGGGTTTTGGGGAAAGGTAATTGAGATTTTGATTCAAGCGTTAATTGATACATAATTCGTAGAAATATTTTGTGCATTGTATTCCATGAATTACTTGTGAATTTGGTCTAATTGCATGATTGGATTGGGTTGGGAAAGGATAGGGATTCTTGTAGGAATGAGAAAATTGGGAATTTTCCCAAAATCTGATATGTCGCCTGGCGGTGCATAATCTGCCGCCAAGCAATGGCTCTAGTTTCCATTTTTTGTTTTTTGGCTGTGAAGGACGCGAGGTTTGGGTTCTATTGGTTTTTTTTATAATCAACTGTAATTGCGCTATTAATTGAGTTAAGGATGATGGCTATTGTGAGTAGTATGCGAATCATGATTGTGGTGGTTGCCAATTTCAGAATTGGTTGAGTTATATGGATGAGGAATATGTGTGTGTGCATGTATAATAGAACCATGTTGAATTGTGCATAATGTGCTTTGATTTATGCATTGATAGTTGAACATGTGTGATAGATTGTATATGTGTTTTGGACTATTTTACCTATCTTGAGGTGCTAATCTAGTAAAATCACATTATTGGTATAACGCTTAGCGGCACGGGTGTGGCCACCAAGCGATATGACTACCAGAGAAGTCCTTGGTTAGCGTGGCACCTGGCAGTGAGAAGTGAACCGCCAGGTGATAGACTCTAAGACAGTGGGCTTGGATGCAGCCTGACGCCTGGCGACGAGAGGGTTCCGCTAGGAGGTTTACGCAGGAATGTCGCCAAGCGACGCTTAGGCAGCGTAGAGGGCAACATGTTCTTTTCAATTATGTTTGTATGTTTGTGATGTGGGACTTGGACTAGGAGATGCTTGAATGTGTCATGAGCAGGTAGGTTTATGGCTGGTGGTGAACACGTGATAATATGAGCGAGGTTGTTCATATTATGATGCTCTAGTGTGAGGATACGGGCGGGGATGTTTGTATGTTGGATCACAATGTGTTGGACTATGAGTGGGGAGGTCCGTAGAGTTGGACTATAAGCGAGGAGGTTCGTAGAGGCAGGACCACAAGTGGACAGGTTCGTGGAAGCATGTTATATCCTAAGTCAACGGTAAAGTAATTGTGTGTTGGAAAACTGTAGGGCAATAAGGTTTATTGGCTATGTATTAACTGAAATAAAGTAGTGTTGTGGTGAATCTCTATTTATTTAAATTATATGTTTATATTCTGACGAGCTCACCCTTTCTATTTGTGTTTGGCGATGATCGTGTGACTTGTCACATGGGAGCAGATAATGTTTCAAGTGATGCTGGAGATGCATAGAGACGGAGAGAGGACTACTCTTGGAGTTTATTATGAAATATTTATAGTTATTTCATTTACTTTCAATTGGTTTTGCTGAAACTTGTAATACATTTAAGGTTTTGCTTATTTAAAGTTAAGCACATTGAACAAATTTTAAATTTTCCCGCGTTTGGGAATAATAAATCATGGCGATTTGAATTTCAATTATAAATTATTTCTTTTATTTAAGTAATTTCCGGTAGGGACGTTACATACTGCATCACAAAACTCTTGGAAAAGAGCCTTGTTGGTGCAAAAATGTCTGGTGGCACTAGTGTCCAGCAACCAGTCAACTTTGTTTTCCAACAGGTTTGCTTCCACCACCACAAAAAGCAATTATATCTTCCTTTTCAGCAACATTAACTTGTGGAGCAAATTTATTGGGCTTACTGATAGGTTTCTTATCCTTCCTGTTCCAGCACTAGTATGACTTGTGGACTGGTTTTCCACATTCAAAACAAAGTATCACTTTGCCTTTGAGTTTCTTTCCCTTATCACCTTTGGGATTTTTTTGGTATCCACTACTTTTGAATTTCTTTCCTTTGGCTTTGTACCTGTCTATATAAACAAGAGAAGATTCAACCAAGTTAATTTTAACAGTAATCGAAGAAAAAGAATTTTCCTTATCTTTCAAACGATTTGCCTCCTCAGTTTGTGTTGGAATATTTGTTCGCAATCTTCATCCCAGGAGAACTTGGCGCTCTTTTTCAAAAGGTGAATGATAGGTCATGTTTTGTCTACCAACTTGGGCAGGAATCTGGATATGGCTGTAAAGCGGCCTATCAGTCATTGTACCTCTTTCACATTTGTTGGATTCCGCATTTCTATTATGGCCTTATATTTTTCAGGGTTTGCTTTGATTACTCATTGTGTGAGCATGAACCCCAAGAATTTTCCTCCATCGACCCCAAATACACACTTTTCTGGGTTGAGTCCGAGGTTATGCTTTCGTAGCGCCACAAACACTTCGGCTAAATCCTTGGAGTGCTGTAAGTGGTTAAGTGATTTTACAACCATGTCATCTACATATACTTCGACACATTTACCCATTAAGTGGCTTAAAACTTTATCCATTAACCTCTGATAGGTGGCGCCTTCATTTTTTAGGCCAAAGGGCATTACTTTGTAGAAGTAATTTGCGTCTTCAGTTATAAAGGCGGTTTTGATCATGTCAAATGGGGCCATAGGTATTGGGTTATACCTTGAGTAAACGTCAAGGAAACTTAGTACACGGTTTTCGGCTACTTCGTCTACTAGATGATCAATGTTGGGTAAATGGTAGACGTCTTTAGGGCAAACTTTATTTAGGTCAGTATAATCGACACATATTCGCCATTTGCCATTGGATTTCTTCACAAGGACAATATTGGCCAACCAAGTTGTGTAATACGCCTCAACAATGAATCCGGCCTTTAGGAGCTTTGCTGCTTCTTTCTTAGCTGTCAGCCTTTTCTCCTCTCCTAACTTCCTCTTTTTCTGGGAGACATATATTGCCTCCCTGAAAACTTATAATTTGTGAATGGCTACTTGGGAGGCAACGCCTGGTAAGATTGTCGCGGACCAGGCAATTAGGTCCGCGTTACCCTTTAGTGTTTCTTCAACCAAGGCTTGGTCGTTGTGGCTCAAGCTTGCGCCAAGTTTGAGAGCTTTCCGTGGTGACAACTCCAACGCTCTGGTTTCTTTTACTGGTTCGAACCGCGAGTCAAATCCTATCCTTCGATCTAGGTCTTCACCAGTTAAGGTGATGCTTGCTCCAGGTTTTCGTTCGATATTATTGGCGGCGAGGACCAGATCCTTTGGTCGTAAAATTGTAATATAACATTCATGTGCAACCCATTGGTCGTCGTGAATGGTGATGATGTCATCGGATGTGGATGGGAATTTCATAGCCACTCCCAATGTGTTGAAGGAAGGTCTTCCTAGGAGAATGTTATAGGATTGTGGGCTTCCACTACTAGAAATCGGATGGGGACGGTTTTGGTCCGATGCCCTTCACGGAATATTGCGTGCAAATCGATGTATTCGTGTGTGCACACTCTTTTACCTGAAAACCTATAAATAGGCCCGTCGTAAGGTATCATAGCCTCGATCGGGAGTTACAGTTTTTGGTACGTTGCCTAATATAAGATGTCCACTAAGCTTCCTTAATCTATTATTACTTTCTTGACTGCGAAGTTCTCAAGCTCTATGGTGATGACCATTGGGTCATCCTGCTCCTGGTCTATGTCCTGGAAGTCTACTTCGGTCAACGTTATTGACAATATTCTCCAGCGTCTGTGTGAGTGGGTGACAACGTTGGTAGACTGAATACTTCTAAGGTGCCTTTTTCTAGCAAATGAGGTTGATCCTCCTCTTGTAAAACCACCAGATATAGTGCTTGTGGTGCTGCGTAATTGGGGTGGATCAGCGTGGGCTGTGAAGGTTGAATGAAAGTTGAATGATGCCCTGGCTTCCTGGTCTACGTGGATGAAAGTGGATGAAATTGGGCAGCCACTTGTAGGCCAAAAATGATGCTGGAAACAAAGAACATTGGCACCACACTGGAACGCTGAAGCAGACTTCTCCCACGGATGCTTCAAGGGAAAACTTGTTGGGTTGCTGGTGAAAGGTTGGCCAATAGTGGGTGACGTTGAACATATGTCCTTCCCACATGATGCGCTCATTGGTGAATCGTGCAAGAAAACGTGGCTGGATATGATGCTAAGGTTGTTGCAGATTGGGCCTAAGTCTTGTGAGATCACGTGTTCCTTTTTGAAGACAAGCTGGATCACAGAAGCAGTCTTTATCTAAGTGATGGCAATGCTGGAACAAGTAATGCACGTGTGGTGTAGGAGAAGAATTGGGCCGCAGGCCCAATGCCAACACTTCGACTTTTCAAGAACTGGGCAGCTTTTGTTTCCTTGAGTGGCTGCGAAAATGGACTGCATTTTAAAACAAGCCCAATTAGAACAACATGTCGAATTAAGAAAATAAAAGAAATGGGCATAGTCATTGGTCCAAGATGAAAAGCCCCTTAGGGTGATATTCATCACTAAAGATGGAAAATAAACCCGTCCTCGTGGGTATTGCCCAAACCCGTAGTTGTTTTGACGGGGAATCCCCACATTAACTTGGTATGGGGAATCCCCGACTTTTTCAATTGGGTATGGGGATGTACATATCTTTACCATAATACCCATTCCCATTTAAATTATTAAAATAATCACAATTAATTAAGTGACCCCATATATATATATATGTATATGTATATGTATATGTATGTATATATATATATATATACACACATACATATACATACATACATACATATACATACATACATATATATATATATACATATACATATATATATATATATATATATATATATATATATATATATATATATATATATATATATATATATATATATGTATATATATACATATATATATATATATATATATATATATATATATATATATATATATATATATATATATATATATATATATATATATATATATGTATATGTCTGTATGTATATGTATATATATACTTTTTATTTTTATTTCTTCTAATTATTTGGTTTGTCTGGTTTGTCATGAAACTCATTTGCTTCTTCACTATATTTTTCATCTTATCATAACCTTGATGTAATTATGTTAAAATGATTTATGTCAATTAAAAAAATTTTATGTCTGAATTTGAATATTTATATTATTTTTTAATACTTTTATTTATTGTATATTTTCCTTTTTACATGAGAATGTTTAATACTCTCAATTTAAGTGTTTAATAGCACAAACCTTTCATTTACTAGGTAATTTAATTTTTTTTTACTTATTATTATTAATTTGTTTCATTTGAATAACTCTTTTGTTTCGCTAAAATAATTTTTGTTATTTCTCAACTATTGAGTATATATGTTGATATTTGAAGAGTTTTCTTAGATCTCTAAGGTATTTTTCATCTTATCATGCCCTTAATTATACATTAATTTTCCTTTGTGCGATTTTTTTTCAATAGTCTCTCAAATTGTTTATAAACATTTGTTAATTTGTTAATATTTTTATTTTTTGTTTATTTTCATCATGTAGAATACTATTTCGATATATTTTATCTAATTATTTTTTATTTTCTAACTCATTATCAATCATACTGTAATTTTTTCACTATAATTGTATAAATAACTTTTATTTACTACAATATAAAAATTTAATGTAATTGTCATGAATATCTTTTTATCACCATCCAACATATATTGGAGTTCAAAAGATACAAGATCTATGTTAAAATTTTATTATTATCTTTTTTATTTGTTCTTTGCATCATTTTGATCGAGTGATGTATTGTAACTTTTATTACTAGAAAGAGATTTATTAGAATTTAAAAAATTGAAGTAAACAAACATTTAAAATATATTTTAATTTGAATATTTATTTTTCTTTTATATTTTTTTTAAAAATAGTTTTAAATTTTATCATTAATGTTTGCAAATTTAATGAATGTTTTGGTTCTCATGAAATTTTATTTGGTATTCTAATCTAAAATATAATCAATTATAATTTATTTCAAAGTATTTGATATCGAAGAAACAATCATCCTCCTAATATTGAATATTTGATAATATTATGTTTTCTTTACCGTAATTTTTTATTATTTTATAAAAATCAATTAAAATTAATATTGAAGTAGTAAGAAAATGGATACGAGTATGGGTACGAGATTATACCCATTACCCGGTGGGGATGGGGATGGGGATGATTTTTTTACGGGGATGGGTATGAGATAGTGAAACTCGTCCTCGTCCCGTTGCCATCCTTATTCATCACCATCCCTTTTATAACCTCCGCGTCGCTTCAGCTCCTTGAGGTTGGGGGGCCACCATACCCTAGGGGAATATACCAAAGAAAGGAAATTTTTCTTTGTAAAACTGACACTTACAAACGCATAAGATACTTATGACAGCTTTTGGCTTGCAGATCACGTCAAAGACTAGGGGACTGATGTACCACAATGCCTAGTGTAACGTCCTAGCCGGAAATTACTTATTTAAAATTAAAAAAAGTAATAATAATCTGCATTTATTAATGAAATACTTTTCCCAAAATCGTAGGAAAAATTAAAACTTTAGTTTATACGCGCCAAAAGATCAAATCCATAAATTTGTTCCACACTTACAATTATCCAAACAGTTAATGTAAAATGATTACAAATTAGATACGAAAAATCCATACCAAATAAATCCATGAAAAAGTCCCCAAGTTGGCCCCCTCTTCGGCTCTAAGTATCCACGGACTCACCTGTATCAACATCTGCTCCCATGTAACGAGTTACATGATCATCGCCAAACACACACAGATAGGGTGAACTCAAATAAAAGAAATGCAATATACAATAAAGTATTGATTTCAAACCCATTACTCTAACGTAAAGCCCAATTGTCAACCTAACATTCATATCTTCCTCTAGACACCTTTTGATTCTACACCCTTTGATGATTACATTGATCGATCTTTGCTACCAAGAGTGTCTACTTGCCCCTCTGACTACAGGCCACCACTTAATAGTCCATACGTGGGAATAAATTTGTCACGACCACAATCTGCGATACTAAGTGGAGTTCCCCAATACGAACAACAGTCCGTATTTGTCCCAAGACTACCAAACTCGTTGGATAACACCGAGGAGGGCAATCTTCCAGAACCCATCCGTACGTGCCACGATCTCACACACTCCACTAGACTTCCAAAACCACTAGGCTACAACCTCGAGTGGACACGTGTTACCCCAATCCAAGTTGCACTCGTAATTAGGCCCCCAACAAAGCATCACATCAAGACCTCCATCTAAAGCTGTGTAGAATCCTCCATGTGATCCAGCTCTACACCCGAAACCGCCTGGCGCATCACTCTTGTCGCTAGGCGGAAGTTGGTTCCAGACCACCTAGTGTAACATCCCGGTAGGATATTACTTAAAGTAAAATATAATACAATAGAATAAAATGAAGTAAAATCATTTCCTCATTTATTTATTAAATCCATTTCCCAAAAACACGGGAAAATTTAAAACCTTTAAATTTAATATCCAACATAAACAGATAAAGTATTAATAAAATACTCAACTCCTCCTATTACAAATTTGAAGTCCAAAACCATAATGAAATTACAGAGAATTATTTAAAAAGGCTTTATAAACAATCCCATGATCTTTGTTCCCACTCTCCGCTACTAGACATCTCCTGGCCCACCTGAAACATCATCTACTCCTGGATAACAAGTTAGCCGATCATCGCCACACACAAACATATAGGGTGAGCTATGCACATATATGAAAATAAATATGAAAAGATACACCCACCCGATAAATCATAATTATTTAGCAATGCCACAACACACCCACTTTCCTACACTAATAGCCTATCCCGCTTGTAGTCCTGCTTCACGGACTCTCACGCCCGTTCATTCGAACTCCTCGTTCGGACCCGAACACGCATACCCGCCTTTCCTACTATGAACTCCCTCGCTCATAGCATTCCCAAGTCGAGCATGAAATGAACTCCCTCGCTCATTCATCCCAACAAGAGTACCTCCGGTGAACTAAACTGTTCACGTTCCGCATGCGGTCCACCCATCATGAACTCCTCATTCGCGACTCAATCCAAGCACATCCCAAAATCCTATGGACTTAGTCCTTCAAGCCCATCATCACCAAAGCAAGCATAAAATTCCTAGAATTTAGGACAACAAACAAAGCAGTTCAAACAGCTCATGCAAACATAGGAAACACACCGTTCTCGCTTAAGCCAGGGGTCCTCGCCCAGGCTAGACCTTCAGCCTCGCTTTAGCTAACCTACCTCGCTTGAGCGAGCGTGCAACAGTGGCTGTACCATTCATCTCGCTTAGGCGAGCTCTCCTCGCCTGAGAGAGACCTTAGTTCGCTCAACACACAGAGCTCCTCGCCTGGATGAGGATTCAACGTAAACAACACCAATGTCTCATCGCGACCTCGCTTAGGCGAGCCATTCTTGCTTAAGCGAGAGTATCAATCCCTCAACACCCCAAAACTCCTCGCCTGGACGAGAAGTCACGCTCAACACGCACAAGCTTCATCGCGATCTCGCTTAAGCGAGCCTCTCTCGCCCAAGCGAGAGTATCGATCGCTCAACCCTGACACAAGTCGCCCAAGCAAGAAGCGCGAACCAAAACCAGAAACGAGGTTTTGCAACTCTCGCTTAGACGAGATGGACTCGCTTGGGCGAGACTTGCAAAGTTCCCTCTCTGTTCACGCACACAATTCACCCAAACCATGCTAAAATATAGTTTACTCATTCCCAAATCATCTGTTCCAATAATCAAACCATGTGAACCTGCTTTATATCCATTAAAACTACCAAAACACAAGATTTAGGCATCCACAATCATTCAGTACCAAAACCCTCATTCTCAACACATATAATGCACAAAAGGGTTTTGCAACTTAAAACCACCAATCCAATTATTTGCTTAGATCACACATTCACGAATTCACAACACTCAAATTACAATTGAGAAGGCAAATACACAAAACCATAATACATATCATGAAAATTAAGCGCACAATGGACAACTCCCCTAACCTGAAATTCTTGATTAAAATTGAGAAGGATGAAGGTTCCTTGGTTCACTAATGCTTCTGCTTCAGCCCCTTGCACACCCAAAACTCTCCTCTCACTCTCTAAACTCGTGCTCCTCTCCAAAAGCCAAATCAACAACTCTAGAAACCCTCCCTCTCACCTAAAATTTGGCTTTTATAGGTGTCTTGATAATGTGTTTAAAAATTGAAACGAAATTGGGCTTAATTTATGGTTTTAATTCCTATTCAATGTTAGCTATGTAGTGGTTTTTCAGGCCCTCTTGGGTGCCCCTTCTACTAGAGTTCCCTCTGCCCTTTCACTAGGGCTGGGCAAAATATACTGAACTGAACTGCACTACACTATCAACAACTGTACTGAACTTAAAAATAGTTCGCCTGAACTGCACTGAACTGAAAAATAGTTCAGACGAACTGAACTGCACTGTTTTTTTTTCTAATAAACTGAATTGAACTGAATTGCACTGCACTATAATATGAACTAAACTGAACTGTTATAAACTGAACTGTTTTATGAACTGCACAATTGCACTATTTTTAAACTGAACTATACTACTTTTGAATTTAACTACACTATTTTTGAACCGTTTTTGAACCGAATTGCACTAATTTTGAATTTAATTGCACTATTTTTGAACTGAATTGCACTGATTTTTAATCAACTACGCTATTTTTTAATCAAATTGTACTATTTTTTTATCGAATTGCAATGATTTTGAATTGAATTGCATTGTTTTATAATTTGAAAGCCCTTAGGAAATAATACTTAAAATATGCATCATACTTCAATATACTAAAATCAAAATATTAATACATCTTAATACATAGGTTCTTCCGTAGGTTCTCCCCATAAACAATATCAAAATATGAATACATTTTAATACATATTTAATCATCTAAATTAATTGCACTTGAAGGTCTCATTTCACCTTAAGAGGTTATATCTAAAAAAAAAGTATTTCTATCATTTTTGAAAACTTAAAATAAATTTAAAAAATATTAACTACAACGAAGTAAAAACGAAATCTAGGCTGATCTAATTAAGAAATAAGAGATTCATTTGCAATCATAATAATTTATAACACTTAATATTTTACTTTTGCTCAACAAGTTTTACACTAACCTAATTAAAATAACATTTACTTTAAAGTGAAAATTTTCAAGTATAAATTAATAAACCATTTTAGAAAAAGTATATTTACTAAATTTGTTTATATGACAAAAAATCTAGTCAGATTGGCAATATGCTAGGAAGCTTTTCAGTTTAGGATTGTCCGGTTTGGTTTCGTCACCTACAAAACTTTGCGTTATAGAAAAAAGGTATAAATATAATTTTAAAGTTGTGATTCATTATAAAGTAACTGGAGGCATGTGACGTCATGCACATAAAAATCCAACTGCACTACTTGTAGACCGTATGGGATTTAAGAGAAAGAAAAAAATTACACAGTTCAGTGCACTAGTGTGAGCAGTTAACTATTTAAAGTACAATTTTTCAAACTTTAACTAAAAAAATAGTACAATTTAATTTTACTATTAACAGTTCAATTTATTTTTGGTTTAAAACAGTTCAATTAACTTGAGTATAGTACAATTAAGTTATTTTTGTGCAGCCATACCTTTCACATTCAAGTCAACCCTAATTTTAGCAAAAGTAAAGTCAACTTTATGTCCCTCAAGGTTTGAACCCGTGAGTGACCCTTCACTCATAAGGCTAACGCACCATCATTAAGCCAATTCAGATTTTGTGGTAACCATCATAATCCTATGATTATAATATCACTCACTTGTCACAAATATATTATATATATAAAAAAAGAATAATCCAAACAACACAACAAAAAAACATACATAGGACTTAAACCCAAGTCCTCTCACACAACCAAAATACTCTCAACCATTTGAGCTAGCACTTTTCCACGTCATACTAATCTCCTTTAATGTCATTAAAGTTACCACCTCCCACATTTAGTTAATTAATCAATTATTTAATTAATTAATTTTACACGTCGCCAGGCAACAACCCCTCCTAGTACCTCTGTCAAACAACCTCCGCCTGGCGGAACCACCCTTGTCGCCAGGCGCCACGCAAGTCTAGTGGCCACTGCCACTGTTTTGGGTCTCTATCGCTTGGCGTCTCGTCTCGCGTCGCCAGACGCCACACCAATAGCGCACTGCTACTAATTTGTTGGCACTTTTGAACTAGTTCTAATGAACCCAAACACGTAATATACCATTCATATTATCCATCATACTTATCCAGTCATACTCTTATGACTAAATCACCATTTACACATGCACATTCTCAAAGGTTGCACAATGAAGATCATGTCATTATTCAATTATTATTACCATTTCCTATACCCTTATTCTCTTACAAATTAAACAAACGACACTTTACATCAACCAACATCATATCTTGCACTTAACAATAATAACCAGAATAGGAACAGTAAACCTTGCTTTTATACTCACTTGATTCCAAATATCATATATTTATACCTAGTATTAATAATCTTACATGCACATGTTTCCTGTAACATCCCTAAGGAATATTACTGATATTAAATAAATAAAATTTGAAATACATTAAATGCCGCATTAAATATAAACTATTTCCCAAAACACGGGAAATTTAAAACTTTAATATATAATAAGCTATAAAACCAGGAGTCCATAATTTCATAAAACTGAAATAAATGTCAATGGCTCCCGCCAGGTTTACATGATATTCTCAAAGTTTAAATGATAAAACATAGAATATTTATATATACAAAAACATCCCCTGCTAGCCCTCGCTCCGAGTCTAAGCATCTCCTGGCCCACCTGTCACATCATGTGCTCCCGGATAACAAGTTTTCCGATCATCGCCACACACACACAGAAAGGGTGAGGTATGCACAAAATATACATAAACAAACATGAATATAAATATGTTTCCCAACCCAAAGTAACATAACTAAATTCTCATACTTTTCAAATCATCCAACCATGCCCCATAGTCCTTCATGAGTCATATGCATGAACTAGATCTTGGGACTTCACTGTGCTCCCACGAAACTAACTCATTTGTGGTCCAACCCTATGAGCCTATCCCGCTCATAGTCCTACCCTACAGACTCTTCGTCTGTAGTAAAACATCCAAGTCTCACACTTGGACCCTGGCACGCACACAATCACCATACTATGGACTCCTCGCCCAATAGTAGCCGACGGAAACATAACAGTTCCTTGCCCATCGTGCGCCCGACACATGCAATCACCATACTAAGGACTCGTCGCCCATTAGTAGGCGACGGGAACTCAACCAGTTCCATGCCCATCATGTTTCCAACCACCGAGCACATCCCAGATCCCTGTTGAACTTAGTCCTTCAAGCCCAAACATCACACCACATGCATATACAACCTATCCTTAGAATAAACAGCCAAAACACACTCACAAGCACATAGAAACACAGTAACTTGCATAAACTCGCTTAAGCCAGGGAAGTTCGCCCAAGCTAAGCCTTCCGCCTCGCTTAGGCTAGCTCAACTCGCTTGAGTGAGCTTATAACAGTGACCACACCACATTATCTCACTTAGACGAGATCCTCTCGCCTAGGCGTGATCATTTCTCGCCCAAACACCCATTTCAAACTAGCCTGAGCTAAAAATGCAAACAAAGCATCACACATGACCATGACATCTCGCTTAGGCGAGGCCATCTCGCCTGGGCGAGATCCTGGTTCGCTCAAAACCCACAAACCCTCGCCTAGACGAGAAGTCGCGCTCAACACGCGCAACTTCAACACCATCTCGCTTAGGCGAACCTCTCTCGCTTGAGCGAGTGTACGTGTCGCTCAAACCCAATCCTCGTCGCCTGAGCGAGACGCTCATGTGGCAACAGGGTTTGCGTCCCTACTAATCTCGCCTAGGCGAGCCTGGCTCGTCTGAGCGAGAATTGCAGGTCCCTACACTGATTATGCACACAACAACAGCAACCAAACACCAATTTGCACTCCAATTCATACTAGTTTACTTTACCCGTATTTCAATAACACATATGCATAATTTAGACTACATTTGGTTACCAAAACGCCAAGCACATACAATTACATCATATCCAATGCATAATTCCATTATATTCATACATTTGGGTCAAAATTCCATTACAACAGTACCAAACCCATAACCCCCAAAATTCATCTCATTTCAACACGAAATTCTTCACACAAAATTTGTACACTCAACAAGTATGACCTAAAGCATACAATTTCGGGTTTAGCTCCCCTAACCTGGAATTTAGTGTGGACTTAATGGCTATTCAAGTCCCTTAGTGAGTGATTTTTCAGCACTTAATGGTTGCCCTGCTAGGTTTTCTTTACCCCTTCACATTCATACCACAACTAATAGTTAGCAAAAATAAAGCTTATTCTTTACCCACCAAGGTTTGAACCCGTGACCTTCCACTCATAAGGCCAAAGCACAACCACTATGCCAATTCACATTTGGTGATACCCTCCAATCAAAAACAGTTTACATCATCAAATCCATACTCATCCATATTATTAAAAATTAATAATAAAACAACAACACATAATTGGCATACATAGGACTCAAACCCAAGTCCTCTCACACAAACCAAGTACTCTCAACCACTTGAGCTAGTATTTTTCCACATCACACCAACCAACAATTAATGCCATAAAGGCTTTTTTTACTCGCATTTATTAATTAATTAATTATTTAATTAATTAATTTCATGGGTCTTACATTTCCTTCCCACACACTTTGTCCAATTACTCAATTTTAAGCACAATATTCCCCAGTCAATTCACATAGAACACCCAACGTGTAATCAAGTCACAAGGCACCCAAGCGCTGATGTGTCACCTGGAGGCAGAATACGTGCCGTCGTGCAGTATGTGTAAATTCTGGAAAATCCTAGATTCTACCTACACACACGAATCTTAAAAACCCCAATCAATCAGGTCTAGCATGCAATCTGGTCTTTCTATAGTGTTTACTCACTCTTATAGAGTTCAATGACATTCAGTTTGATATTATTATCTTAAAACGCCATTCATACACAAAAATCATGTAGCTTCATTCCTAATCCCATTAGGAACCCTAAACCCCCATTATACCAAGATTCATGCTCATTTCATCCAAAATTTCACTCACAAGCAATTATCCACATTCAAATTCACACACGCATACATAAAGAATCAATTCAAGCATCCCAAGTATCGCATAAACCACAACAGACCAAGAACTGGGCAAGTTAGTTCACGTCGCTTGGCGGGTCGCACATAGTCACTAGGCGATTCATAGGAAAAACCCAGAAAACTGGGTTCTAGAGCATACGTTGCCTGGCGGGTGACACATAGTCGCTAGGCGATTTCTGGAAAATTCCAGAAACATGATAGATTAAAGGACTTTTAACGCAGTGCAATGGTCGTAATCATAAAATTCAACCCAGAATCATGCAATTCAATAAAAACACGTATGATAGCTCCCATAATCTAGATTCCTTGCTTAATTTGATAAATCCTTGAGTTTCCCCTTGACCAACTCTAGCCTTCTTTGCTCTTCCACAATTCCACTATTCATCTCACTCACAACTTAGTTGCTACTCTGATTTTCTCTCCTCATAGTGCACACCAATGGTAGACTCCCAAAAACCCTTTCTCTCACCCTTAATTGGTCTTTTAATCATGTCTTAACTAGGGTTAATGACCATAAAACGAAAAATGGATATTTACTTAGCATAATGATCATTCAATGGTTGTTTTGGAACAAATTTTCAGCCTTCCTAGCTAGCAAAAAGAATTTTGACAAAAAAGAAGCTTAATTCATGTCTATGACAATGTTCGAACACACAACCATGTTAATTCCAAAGCAATTGCACAACCAATTCATGTTTCATGATAATTCCTTTACATCTAGAAATTTACAATCACTCATCATGATCAAGCATATTACTAAAGTAATAACCAATTAAAAATAACACACAATTGTCATACCTAGGATTTGAACCCAAGTCCTTTCATAATAAAAAAGTACTCTCAACCATTTGACCTAATACTATTCCACATCATAAAGGCTAGTATTAATTACCATAAAGGCTTCTCTACCCGCATGTTAAATAATTATTTATTTAATTATTTAAATTCCTCGGGTCTCTAGATTGTTCGTTATCCCAAAGGACCATTAACCCAAAGCTGCTAACTTAAAATGACCACTAAGCGTAATATACACTACACGCACCGCAACCAGATACATAGTAGTATAGTGGATAACAAAGCACTAGACGCTAACTACATATTGTATGAATCAACTCGCCCACTTAGCGGCAAAACTGGTCAACCATCTGGTCTCCTCAAGTATAAAGAGGGTACATATACTAACCATTCATGTTAGTGGAAGATAAATATGGAAGCAATAATGTCTGACACACCACCTACTCTGACTTAGGGAAAAAACAAACTAAACACTTTAAAAGAATAATGGGCTTGTAGGCTAGGCCTAATTACGTCCAAACAAGCCCAATAAAGTTGGGCCTAAATGAATGTAGTCAAAGTCTAGCCGATGGAATGATGTTAGTTTGGGTTGGGGGTGGTTTTTCCGCTCACTTCCCTAGTGGAGATGATCGTGTTAGCGGCCATGGTCGGAGTCACGGTTGCCTACTGGTCTAGAGTTGCTTTTCCTCCCCTCTTTTGATGAACTTCCTAAGGTGACCAGTGTGTATCAATTCCTCGATCTTATCTTGCAACACTTTACACTCATTCGTTGTATGCCCATTATTGGGTTGATACTTGCAATATTTAGTCATGTCGGTGTTGGGTGGGTTAAGGGTTTTGCAAGGTGGGGGAATAAGTTTTGTTTGCAGGGCTAAGTCAAGAATATGAGATCGTGGAGCACTTAGGGGGATATATCACGAATATCGAGGTGGTCTAGCCTCCCTAGGCCTAAAGTCTACTTTTGTGGGCAATTTTATGGTCTTTCTATCAGTGGGTTGGAAGTTAGTGCAAAACCTGGTTTGTAGGGTTTTCAGTTCTTCCATTTGTATATAGTTTGTCGCACGTAGCTTAAGTTCATGCATGGTAGCTGGTAGTTGGAGGCAAACGTTATCTGCAAATGGTCCGGGTTTAAGTGCTAGGGCCATGCATTGAAGGATCATTTCCTGTGTTAGGTTTTTCATCCTAAGGGCCACCTTTCCGAACCGATCGATGAAGGCTCTTAGCGTCTCGTCTCTTTCTTGCCTAACGTTGAGGAGGGATAGAGGGGTGGCCTGGTGTGGGCGGCTTCCGGCAAATTGGATTGTGAAAAGGTGGGATAGAGTGTCAAAGTAATCGATGGAATATGGGAGTAAAGATGTGAACCATTCAAGGGCTGGTCCTTTGAGGGTGGTGGGGAAGGCCTTACACATGACAACATCTTCATTTGTGTACAAACCGACGTAGGTGACATGTATCTGACGTGCTCGTCAATGTCTGTGTCTCCCCAATAGCGTTCCAACGTGAAGGCCTCCCATTGGCTGAGGAGAGGAGTTTTCGTGATGCCATCAATGAAGGGATGACGACATTTATGTGGGTGTGCTGGTATGGGATGTCAGATAGTGGTTGGGAAGGTCATGGTGTGGTAATGTGGAGGCATGTGGTTTGTTGGGAGGATATGTGTATGGTGGGTTGGAAGGGTAGGTGTGTGGTGGGTCATGGTGAAGGTGTGGGGAGACACCGGTCAATATGCAACTAGGTAGAAACCTTTGTATACACAAAAAGAACAAATTGGATTTTGTTGAAGAAGATGGTAAGTAAGTTTCACTCTAAACTTATTTTTGTGTCTATGTCTTCTTTTTCTTCTTTCATATATGTACTATACTACGCGGATAGGACCGACAACTTATAGTCATGTTTGGATTACATCACTGATCAACTATATATACAAAACTAATGCATACATAGCGGCTAAAGTTACATATCGGCATGGACCGCCTACTCTGAACTTTGGAAGTGATATCCACATTTACAGAACCAATCCATCAGCCTAATACGTGGGCTATGATCAGGCCCATGTAAGCCTAAAAGAGACCCAACAAGCCCATTCAAGGCCCAGCCCATGGACCAGGTAATTTATGGTTAGTATTCTATAAATACAGGTGGGCCCTAGTAATTAAAGGTATGCAATTCATTAATACTAAAAATTGAGATTTGACTTTAAGAGCTTTTGCTGACTTGATCATTGGAGTCCATTCTGCAGGTAACCTCCCACATGTCTCATCTGGCAACTGGATATGAAGATATGCCCCACAAGACCGTAGAGTATCCGTCTGGGAGATTCAATGATTAGGTAAGGCAATATTTATGTCTCATGATAATCTACTATTATTTTGCAAGAACAAAATATATATATATATATATATATATATATATATATATATATATATATATATCTTGCAGAACAGTAGATTATTAAGAGACTTTAAATTAGTTATCACCTCAATAACTTGTGTGTTTTTCTTCTTCTCCATCTTCCTTTGCGTATCTAGGTGAACATCGAGAGTACTTATGATGTAACTTGCATGAAGGCTAAAGAAGAAAATTTAATGCATATCAATTATTGGTTTTCTCTTATGATAACTCAAAATGTTTATCTATCTTAAAAGACACATCTTGTTTTTTCTTTTAGCCATTGTCTCTCATCTAAAATGAAAAAGGTAGATCGCATATGGTTTAGAGAACCAACTATTGTCTTTTCTTCTATAGAAAATACCTTTTGAAGCTTTAGATAATTTTAAACTTCAAGCATGAAAATTATAGTATATCTTCTTTGAAGAACACTGTCCTTGCAAAAACATAAAAAAAAAATGCAATACTTTACTTATTCTTTAATAAAAGCAATATAGTAGCGCAATTACAATAGATGAATACTTTAACAAGTTATAACATTTATCAAAACATATAGCTAAATCGTGGTTGCAACTACGTACTTTGTACATATATACGCATGATATATAAATTCATCTTTCATTATTAATTATTAAGTTGAAAATTAGTCATTGTTTACACTAATCAAAACTTTAAATTAGAGTTTCTTATGTCAGATTTAGAAATTTTAGCATGGAAATGGGCATTATGAGTTAACAAACATGAATGTCAAAACTTACGGACATTTGAATGTAAAACTTATTTTGGGTTCTTGACACACTTTTGTCAATCTAGTGTTGACACATAATGTAAAATTTTTCATTATTTTCTACTCCTATGCTAAAAATTAATTTCAATTTTAATTGATTTTTAATAAATCTTTAATTTATTAATTTTCAAATAAGTTTATGCTAGACATCCTCTCATTACATGTTTATTAAAAAATAAAAAAGAAAAAGGAAAGAAAAATATGGGAGACTGCACCAACATTATAGTTCTGACTCAAGAAATCTATTAAATATAGGAGGCAAAAAAAATCTATCATAAAAAAAAATCTCATTATCTTCTTCACGAAAATCATTCCATACTTTGAACTCCATATACTAGAAATAAGGCAAATTTCTCAGCATATTAAAAAAATTATGATTAGTCAATCCTCTCACATTCCAAAAAAGGCATTTAATTTTTAGAAGTTTTTTCTTTGAAGTATTTTAGTATTAACTTTCTTTGGCCTACCCTTACCAAGTTTCCCTGTAGTTTGAATCGACTCATCATCCTCTTCAGTATTAGAATCTTCCGTTTCATTAAGCATATTAGTCCATTTAGAAGCTAGTTTAAATTCCTTCACAAAACGAGTCTCCTTAGATGTCAAAGGATTAAGAATTGTCACTAAACTACTATGACTTGAATCTAATTATTGTAAACCCTATAAATTATTGACAATGGGAGTGACATCCTCCAAGAAGGCATACCAGCTAAGGAATCAAATTCCATTTGCACACCACTGTCAAGATTATTAACAAGAAGATATATTCATAACACAAATGTTATCATGATTACCACCATTGGCTCAAGCTGTACAACAATAAATTACACCATAGAAGACTGAACCACATACTTCACCACAGGCTTTACCACTTGAGCTAAAGAGTCCTTAGTCCCATCTTGTACACTAACCACTTTAGAATGATAATGTTGTTGTATTTTTGCGTCAACTATTTTCTTCCCACTAGAAATAACAATGACCTCTTATTGTAATCGTCTACAATTTGATAGATCATGACAATAATTTTATAATTTAAACAAATTAAAGAAAATTTCTCATACTCCACATCAACTATAAACATACATATTGACCTTTCCATCAAAATTTGATTAGGTAAGTCAGATAACAAATTAACATCAAAAAAAATTTAATTTATTAATTTAAAAGATCTATAATTTATTATAGAATTAATAGCTTATTTTGTCCAACCATTTTTTAAGTTATTCAATTTTGAACCATTATTCTTAAAAGTTTCAATTTGTTCCCACTTTTTGAATAAACATCTCAATGTATTCTCCTCCATCAACATAGTTAAGTTGCCTACGAAAGAGTACCACAACGTTGTTATGATTCCTTTAAGAATCCTTACAAATATTACCTTTAACACCTCTAACTCTTTACCACATACTTATCCTTGCTTTTTCATTCTCACCACTTCCTTCCCTTTTTCATTTTTACCTCACCCACCTTGTCTAGAATTGCAATCAACATGATAACAATCTAGGCCAAATGAAGAAACTAGCACTATCAACTAGGCCACTGGGGTAGCTAACCCAATGATGTCAACAAGGGTTCGTAAGATGCCAAGATATTTAGTTGATTACAAGCTTTGATTAGTGGAGAGTGGGTGAAGGAATATTTATGTATGAAATGTTAGTATTTTAGTGGGTTTGTTGTGAGTTTTTTATTCACTATTTTTATTATATAATTGTCAGTAATGAATGAATGAAAAAGGGAGAAGAAAGTTTTCATCATTTCTTCACCTCTTTTCTATAGGAGGTTCCTTGACCTTAAATCAAGGTTATTTTACCTATCATTTTGGTGCTCTCATTGACCCTTTTTATTTCCCTTTTTCCATGTCAGATCATAACACCTGTTACAAATCCATATCCAATTTGGAAGAAGTTGTTCTCAAACTCACCGTTAACCAAAATGAAATTACTACCCGTTTGGACGCCATTGCTTCTTAGCTTTCTAATCGTGACGTACAATCACCACATTCTGATACCCATCGTTCATTTCACTCTAATTCCTTGGTTTGTTGGAATCGACCCCATGGGATGGATCTTTAAGATATCATAATTTTTTTAGTACCATCGCACACCGGAAGTGGATCCGCTCTAGATTGCGTCTTTTTACATGGATCACCCAACTCTCAGTTGGTTCCAATGTTTCCATCGAAACAACATGATCCCTTCGTGGCAAGAGTTTCTTCAAGCTTTAGAGGTTCGATTTGCTCCTTTTGATTATGAGGATCCTCATGGTTCTCTCTTTAAGTTGACACAAAGGGTGCCTTACAAGATTATTTCAATGAGTTTAAACGGCTTGCTAACTGCATTGTTGGTCTCCCTACAACTTTCTTGTTGAGTAATTTTATTTCTTGGTTAACCCCAGATATATGTCGCGAGTTTCAAAAGTTGCAACCTCAAGCTTTGACACAGGTCGTGGCATTAGTTAAATTGCAAGAGGACAAACTCACTGAGCAACGACGTTCCTTTCGTCATTGTCTTCCCTTATCTCATTCATCTAACCCACTACTGCTTCCCACACCCTCTTGGCCATCGATACCTCTTTCCACCTCGTTTGGACAATATTACAAAAATTTCACTCACGAGGAGATGTTGGATCATCGTGAGAATGGATTATGCTAAAATTGCGAAGAAAAATTCAGCCTAGGTCACAAGTGCAAGGGTTGTTTCTTTCTGTTAGTTGTCATCGATGAGGATGATGACGTCCGGGTCAAGTCCCCACGTTTAGAGGTGGATCCGAGTATGCTCTATTTGGAAGGTGCAGATTTGGGCTAGAGTGAAGCCCAAATAAGTTTGATCGCTTTGAAGCTTTTCACATAATGGGCTACATATCTAATCGGCCCACTACTATTTTGGTAGATGGGGGGTACTCACAATTTTATCCAAGACAAAATGGCACGTTTCTTGAATTTGAATACTCAGCCCATTGACACACTACGAGTAATGGTTGGAAATGGTAGTGAAATTGAATGCGGTAGCATTTGGCTAGGGGTCGAATTGAAAATTCAAGGTCATAAGTTTCTGGTGGATCTCCATGTGCTCCCCATCAGTGGTGCTGACGTAGTCCTTGGCATCCAATGGCTCAAAGATTTGGGTCCCATTGTTACCGATTATTTCTAACTCACTATGAAGTTCTTTAAGGATGAGAAATTTGTGGAGTTTAAGGTTGATGCCCCCCAAAGCCTAGTGACCCTCTTAAACAAATACTCTTAACTTTTCCAGAAACCGGCGTCCCTACCACTTTCTCGTCTTATGGATCACCAAATACACCTCATTCCCAATTCCTCACCAATCTTGGTACATTTGTATCGATGTCCCCATTTCTAGAAAGCAAAAATTGAGAAACAAATTGAACAGATGTTGTCTGATGGCATGATACAACCGAGCCATAGCCCTTTTTTCCTCTCTGGTCTTGCTTGTCAAGAAAAAGGACGATAGTTGGAGATTTTGTGTTGACTTCTGTGACTTAATGTTATAACCATTGTAAGACTCGCGGAATTTAATTAATTAATTAATTAAATAATTAATTAATAAATGCGGGTGGGAAGATCATTTATGGCATTAATTTTTTATTGGTATGACGTGGAAAAGTACTAGCTCAAGTGGTTGAGAGTACTTTATTATGTGAGAGGACTTGGGTTCGAGTCCTATGTATGCCAATTGTGTGTTATTTAATTATTATTGTTTTGATAATATGTTTAACCATGTTTCTTATGAGAAAATCCTTGAATTGTATTATGGTTTGGCATTGGATTGGCATATGCATGAGTGTGGGTTCAAACCTTGCGAAACTCAAAATTAAACTTTATTTTGGTATTTTTGGCTTTGGCTAGAATATGAGAAGTTGGTGGAAACCCTAGATGAATGGGCAGATTGGAAGCCTGGAAGTGGCCGGAAAATAGACCATAAAGGATCAATGAATGGTAATAAACATTACCATTAAGTTTATTTTTCGTTTTTGGTAATCAAACAAGCATTAAGGGCAATAATAAAAGGCTAATTGTGAGAGAGAGGAGGGTTTTGGAGTCTGAACAATTGGGGTATTGAGGGTTGCACGAAAATTAGAGAGTGGTGAGGTTTGAGTGGAGAATTGGAGCTGAATTAGTGAGGGAAGAGAAGCCATACCTTGATTAAAGGAGAATTTTCAAAGTTCTAAGCATAGGAGACCAGGTTAGGGGAGTTTTCACGTTGAATTTTATGTTCTGGGATTGGATAGCATGATATATATTATGACTTGTATGAACATCTTTTGTTTCTGGTTGGAATTATGCGTTTCTGGAAAATTTCCAGAAACCGCCTAGCGAGCTGCTCATAGTCGCCAGGCGGCACATGTATTTTACCAGGGTTTTGGGGTTCTTGGGGAGGAACCGCCTGGCGACACACTCCCGGCTGCCAGGCGACGCATGGGTTTACCAGTTTTTCTGGGTTTTGGATGAAGGGCCTGGCGGTGACTGTTGAACCGCCAGGCGACGCGAACCAATGTGGTTCGATTTTGGTGATTTTGTGATTCTGGGTTGTTTTTTATCATAGGGAAATCCTGTGATAGCTGTTAAGTGATGATATAATGTGGTATTTCTATGAATTAAGTATATTTGAGGGTCAAATTTGAATGGAACAGTGGAAAGGTGTCTTAGGGTTGGAAATTGGGGGTCCGTGTTCAATGAAGAAGAATTGGGAGTTTAGTAATATAGAAAAGAGTGAGTGGATGCATTAAAATGAGAATCTTGTACTAAGGAACTAGAGAATTGAGTGGAAACAGGGCAGTACACAAAGGTTCGGGGTCGCAGCACCTAGAGGAAACTGCAGATTTCAGAAAGCTGCAGGAACCGCCTGGTGGCTTTGTGATTACCGCCAGGCGCTGCACCAAAGTCGCAAGATCATGCCTTTTGATGAATTGGGGAAAACCATTTGGAGTTTGGGAGATATAATTGTAAGATTTGGAGCCAAACTATAAAACTGTTGTCAAAGTCTCATATGACCTAGAGCGAAGCATTGGATTGATTAGGATTTAAATGAGTCAATAATGGGATTGTTGGAAGGATAGTAGATGATATATAACAGAACGGAAATAACACTGTAATAGGTTGGAGAGACCACTAGTAAGTATTCACGAATATGTGCATATATGAGTTCATTGAATAAACTTTGGGTTAGTAATCATAGATTAGGACAAGGCAGTGGGGTATAGGAGATTGTGATATAAGGGATATGGTACCAGAAATACTTGCAATTGACTAAGATGAAGATTCCTTATCAGTGGCAACGTACTTAACAATACTTAAGGGTATGGACTCTAAGTGTAATGATATAAATTGAAGGAATGAAGATTGACATGGTAAATTAGTGGTACTAGTGTGATATACATTGCTATTAAGTTATGTGTTGATAGTTAAACCTCGTTGATGATAATAATCGTCTAAGTTGTAGGATACTGGGAAAATGACCAGATGTGTACAATGTGAGGGATTGTGCCTCAGCTGGAGCAGAAAATAGTAACACAAAATACTGTCATGGCGCCTGGCGGTGACCGTTAGGCGGTATTGGTGATACAGTGGGGTTTGGGGTTTTGGGGCGCTTGGTGGTAATTAGTTTCCGTTAGGCGATGGCTGCTAAAACAGTGGCATCTGGAGCTCATGCGCCTGGCGGTGGGGGTCGCCCCGCCAGGAAGAATCTGCAACATTGTGGTTTTTAAGGCGCTTGGCGCCTAACGGTACGTGTCCCCCGCCAGGCGGTACGTGTTCCCCGCCAGACGGCCTGGAAGCTGATAGCGTCTAGCGGTACGTGTCCCCTGTTAGGCGATTTGGCAGCTGTAAGTCCTAGTTGTTGGACTTGGTAGGCGTGGTCTACAGGCTTTTGGTGATGCTTCAAAGGTAAGATTGTTGGGTTCCTTGAGTTGAGCTCGGATCGTATCCCTTGAGTTGAGCTCCGGATAGGGGTTAAGCACGTAGCATTCCTTGAGTTGAGCTTGGAATGGCATCCCTCGAGTTGAGCTCAGGATGGCAGATGAACACGAGGAACCCTTGAGTTGAGCTCGGGTTGGAGAGTGTTGCCGGTGTGAGTGTGTTGGTTATGGCCAGTACGGATGGGTCTAGATAGATTGCCCTCAATAAATAGCTGACGAGTTTGGTAGTCTTAGGACAATACGACTTATGTTGTATTTCGGAACTCCACCTGGCGTTGCGGTGTATGATCCGTAGCAATGGTTTCCCACACGTGCTCTGTCGTTTGTGGCCGATACGTTTGGTAGCAAATTACCTTGGGGTAATCGCTAAGAGAGGTAGAACACGAATGATCTGGTGGTGGCCAGGTGATGAGAAATAAAAGAATGGAAACTCTCTGGGATGATTATGTGGCTTATATATATATATATATATATATATATATATATATATATATATATGTTGTATATGTGTATGCAAATGTTGTATGTTTTAATTATTAAGCTCACCCTATCTGCTTGTGTTTGGCGATGATCGTGTGCGCGGTACACGTGAGCAGAGGATGTTGATGCAGGTGGTGCCGGTGATGCTTAGACACGGAGCGGGGGATAGCATGGGAGTCTTTTAATTATTATGTTTTTGGAAAGAATTTGTAACTCCTATGAGACCTTCTGTTTATTAATTTAGTTTTATAAACGATGGTTTTGTAATTATATGTGGCTTTTATGGTACTTTAGTAAAAGTTTAAATTTCCTACGCTTTTGGGAAATGAGGTTTATTCATAAATGTGTTGTCTTTATGATTTTATTTATTTTATTCGCTTTAAATCCGTAATATCCTGACGGAATGTTACAACCATCAAGGACTAGTTGGGGAGAGCTTCATGGTTCTCGAAATTGGATTTGCGGCAAGGATATAATCAAATTCGCATGTCTAAAGCTTATATTCCTAAAACTGCCTTTCATACGCTTCATGGGCATTATGAGTATATGTAACATCCCTAAGGAATATTACTTAAATAAATAATTAAAAATAGAAAATTGAATCTCAAAATTCGCAATAAACGTGGGAAAATTTAAAATGTGAAACACGCGCCAAAATTTATAAAACATAAATAGCTAGAGTATTACAAGTTCTAAAATTCTTATTCATAATTGAAAACATAACAACTAAAGTAAAAATCTCCTAGCTCTACTCCCCAAGCTAGCCCTCACTCCGTCGCCTGAGCATCCTCAGCATCACCTGTATCAACATCTACTCCTATGTAACGAATCACACGACATCGCCATACACAAACAAAAAGGGTGAGCTGATAAAAATAAAGATAACATATATATAATACACAAGATAATTCATACACCCATCTTAATCAATCTACTTAGTTCTTGGCCAAGACCTTAACCCCAAGACTTCTCAGTCTTCAAATCACACAGAATGGTTAGCCTTGGACTCGAGAATATGATGCTCACACGAACTTGCTCGCTCGTGGTCTTGCCTTTACGAACCTCCCCGCTCGTAGTCCTGCTCTACGAACCTTCCCGCTCGTTGTCCTGCTCTACGAACCTACCCGCCCATAGTCCAACACATGTGATCCACTAGCCACGTACCTCCCCGCACACAGCATCTCTCAAGCGTGAGCATGAAACATACGAACCTACCACGCTCGTATCCCCACGCGAGAGTAACTGGATATGAACCTCCCTACTCATACCATCACATGTTAACCACCATCTATGAACCTACCCGCTCATGGCACAACATCTCTCAATCCAAGCATAGCATCATTGCTTTAAACGTAACACATACACAAGTCAAAGTCTGCAAAATTTCCACCCGGCGCAGCCCCAAGCGTCGCCAGGCGAAACAGGTCCAGACCGCCTGGCGGTACCTCCTCACCGCCAAGCGTCAGCGCTCTCCCAAACTCACTATTTAAGAATCACCGCCTAGTGGGGCACACCTTGCCGCCAGGCGCCACACGGTGCGGAGACCTCTCCCACTGTTACTATTGTCTGGCGATTATCAGCAGGCCGCCAGGTGCCATACCAGAGGCATTCTACTACTGGTTTTGGCACTTAATTTGGTTGGCTCTACAATCCAGATTGCTCTAAGGTACATTGCGCATTTGCCTTTTAGTACCTAATTCTAATTTCCCACCAACTCCAACCTGATTTGATTTCTTTATAACCCATCTTTATCATTTAAACATTTCAACTAGGGGTTCACCTACACTTATGTAATTACATCAAGTCTCAGTTCACCGATAGCAGAACCCAATCTCACTTATTTCTTTTACCCAATTAAGCTCATGGGTAACAATCCTATACTTAACCAATGGTTCATGTATCCTTTCATCCCCCAACTGCTCTTTCCAATTCCACTTGCTCAACTCACCAAATTTCGTAGTTCCAACTTATCTACCATTCCTTTCCAACTTCATTCATCAATACTATCATTGTTCCCTAATATCAGATTACTAGTTTACCATCATGTTCATTACCTATTAGACATCAATGCATTCAAATTGCACTCCCAATTCAATACACTAGATATAAGCATAACCACTTCCTATTCCTCTATATTTCCTCCTTTCAAGCTAACTTTTCTCCCAAACCAACTCACTCATAATTCCTCTCGCTGCCACTGCACCAGACTTCTCAATGTAGAGCAATCCAGCTGTCAGGCGGCACGTCAGTGCCTGGGTAAAATCCTAGGTTTCTTGCACCTGTAAACCCACTCCTTCTCTTCTACTATTCCATCAATCACCACCCATTAATCTTTCGAAAACACTATAATTTTATGATATTAATCCACTCCATAATCTCATACCAATTTAATGAATACATCATTGACGTCAAACTTTTGAGAATTCAGAACCCTCCACGCACTTAATTGAACCTTTAGGTTTCGTAATCGCAACCCAAATTTTAACCACTCAAAGAGACAACGTACCAGTATAATCAAACATCCCATTAGGCAAGGATATCCCAATCTTACTATACCTTACTCACCATAGTATTACCACCCACATCAATATAGACCCAAACCTAACATAAATTGAATTCCTGGTTTCGCATCACCATTCATCTCAACTTCATTCTCAATAGTAATTGCAAAATCACACAAACAATGGAAACATCATGGTATTTTGCAACTTCACAAATATAGAATTTATTAAAACACCATCACATCAAGAAATATTGTAAGACCCGCAGAATTTAATTAATTAATTAATTAATAAATGCGGGTAGGAAGAACATTTATGGTATTTAATTCTGATTTGTATGATGTGAAAAAATACTATCTCAAGTGGTTGAGAGTACTTAATTGTGTGAGAGGACTTGGGTTCAAGTCCTATGTATGCCAATTGTGTGTATTTATTTGTTATTGTTTTAAATATATGTTAATCATGTAGTGGAATAATATAATACTTGAATTATATTAGTTAACAAGAAACATGAATTGACTTGGTGGTTTAGCATTGATTTGGCATTGGCAAGGGGGTGGGTTCAAACCTTGGAGAACTTGAATTAAACTTTATTTTTGCCAAACTTAGTTTTGGCTTGAATGTGAAGAGTTGAAGGAAAACCTATATGCATGGGCAGCCAAGGTTGGCTGAAAAACGGACCATAAAGGGATAATGAATGATAATAAACATTACCATTAAAACTTAAATTCGTTTTTGGTAATTACCTAGTCCTAAGGCACCTTTAAAAGGAAAAAATTAGGCTAGGAGAAGGGTTTTGCAAGGCTGAAATTGCACTCAGAAAATAGGGCACGAATTTTGTTAGAGTGGTGAGGTTTGAATGAGGTTTTCGGAGCCAAATTGAGAAGAACCAAGGGGAGTCCTTAGTGATCAAAGGAGAATTCTTCCGGTGTCAAAGCTTAAGCTAAGGAAACTAGGTTAGAGGAGCTTTACGCGTTAATGTTATGTTTAATTTTGATTGGTATGATAATTAGAGTACATTTTTATTTTAAATTTGATTGGCATGCTAATTAGGGTAATTTCATGTGTTGGTTATTTTAAGTCTGATTGGCATGCTAAGGATGGTATGATTATGTATGGATTGTTATATTCCATTTAAAGTTTGTGGTTCTGGGAAATTTCTAGAAATAGTCTGGTTGGCAATGAACTACGGCCAGACGATCCTTTCCTTTCTAGGCCATTTAGGGTTCCTGCAGAGGAACCAACTGCCAAAAATAGTGTAAGAATAGCCTGTTTGACCAACGTTGACCGCCCTTGCCCAAAGTTGATTGGTTGACCAGTGTTGACTCATTGACTGTCCAGTGAGAGGTTGCCACGTGTCAGAGCAGTCTCTTTCTAGAATTAGGGTTTCCCATGTGCTCCTTCCATGTTTGACGACTGCTGCGATGGTGGTAGAGTGGACTACTGCAAGTGATTTCCGGCAACGTGTGGACCAGAAGATGCCGATTCGAGGCTATTCGATATGCACAACAAAACGGAAATGTTGAACGGCGATTGTAGTAGCGTTTGAGAAGGGGCAGTGATGAATATCACCCTAAGAGGCTTTTCATAGCATTGGCCAATGTCTAGGCCCTTTCTTTTTATTGCTTTTATTTTTAATTAAATAAATGTTTTCTCTAAAATTGGTTTTTACTAAATGCAGATCAAAGTTTTCAAGTGTTGTGACCTTGCCTTTTTACGGCCCATTTCTTCTCCATGACTCCCGCACCCACACCAGTTTTCCTCACCCCTCCTGATTGGGCCTTGAGCAGCCCATGGCAGCACACCAATCAAATCTGCAACAATGTGCTTCAAAACTTGGGCCTGCAAAGTGCATCAGCCAGGGCTAAGTCTTCTCCACGCGTGCACCCATATTTGTCTACGGGAACATTCGCATGCCTTTATATCACATGTTTTGGGCTTCGTAAATTGATGTTTGAAGCCAGCCCACTTCGTGTGCCTCAGGGTTCTTTCCATTTCCACCTACCAGCCAAAACAGTGTTCACGAGAGATAACCCTTAGCTGCTAGGGTTCTCATGCACAACAGCTCATTGTAACCAACACACATCACAAATTAGCCTTGTTTCTTGTTTTATCTTGGAGTGCCGCTAGGAATGCTTCAGATTGCCTCTCTCCACGCATCCTTAGATTAGGGTTCAGTTGCCTCACCTGCCCTTTGATAGGGATTCTATTCAGTTAGGGCTCGTGAGAGAGTCACGTTTTCCTCTCCTTCACCGATTGTTTTTCTTCTCCTCTTTTTGTTCTATGGCTGCCTTCACCTATATAAAGGTAGGCCAACCTCATGTAAAGGAGCTTTGATGAATGAGAGAGATTTTAATCCCCTTTTATCTTAGCTCACCTTCACCGAGAGTAAACCCTAGAGTGACCTCGCCGGTGACATTCCGAACACCATAATCACCTTCCGCTGCCTGTTTGGTGGATTTCCACCGAACAAATCCATGTTTCACGGCCTTGCATCGTGATTCCGACAAGAGATGCAGTTTTGCGCGTCCATCATGCGGTAATAAGAGCTCCGGTTTCGAGCTTGGAGCGAGGAGGTCTTCAAAGATAAGTTTCTTCGCTTGTCTCTGATTCTTCTTTTTAAATCTGTTTGATTTTTGTCTTGTACGAATTTGTTTGAGTTCATTTTTGCTGCTCTTCGAGAATCTGTGTGTTGTTGGTTGTTTTCACTGAAATTGATTCAAATTTGTTGTTCCAAATAGTCTTGAATCAATACTGATGATTTTATGTCTAGCTCTCTGATTCTGCCATTCCAATGCATGTCAATTAGGTTCAATTTTGTTTTCTTACCTAGCTTACAATTTTATAATCTGTGTTTTGTCTTAAGAATTGTTTAGTTCCTTTATATGTCACTGATTCCATAGCAATTGTGCCTAAAACGTGGTCTTGTTGACTGTTTTGTATGTGCTCCATATCTGTTCTGTTTTAATAGTTAGTTTCTGTGGTATGTTCAGTTCTGCCTTTGCTATTAGATCATTAGCAAGTGTTCTGCAGTGTATATTGATACTGTTCTTGTCCATTCGTGCTGGTTTTTCTTGTTTTCCTGTTACAATTGGATTTCGTGATCTGTTTGCTTCTGGTACTGCTCTGGAAATTGAAGTTGTTGGCTAATGATTGTTGCTACCCAAACCGAATCTGAGATATTGACATCTGATTGTGCTCAGAGTTCCCATGCGGTTTTGGTGTAGTTGAAAGCATAGGCTGAATCAGTGTTGTTTTTTTTGTGCCTGACTAGTTAATCGAATTTGCTGAAGTTTGGTTCACCTTTCACAGTATCTCCTTGCTACTATCTCATAGTTTTTTTTTGTTCTTGTGATTGGGCTATGGTCTGTTGATTTTACACTTGCTTCACCTTGCTGTTTTGGTTCAGTTATACTGTCACAGACTCATTTGTTTTTTCTGTTCTGCGATCTGTTATTGATAAGTCACATTGTGTTAATTGATCCGTGGTTGTGCCTATTGCTTTCCATAGTCAACAATTTGTGTTCCATTCTTTTCCAGTGCTGGTTTATTTTTTTTTTCAGTATTTTCAACTCATGCTACTGTTTAGTTGATCAAACTTGTGCTGATATGATGTCTTCTGCCTTGCCTGTTCTTGTAGCTATATGCTATTATGCAGCAATAAAATTGTGCATTCTGTTTTGCTTGAAAGTTGCTGCTATGACACAGTTTTAGTGCAGCTCATTACTTTTGTTTGACTCACTTTTCTGCTGCATTTTGCTGCATAGTCTAGTTGTTGGACCATTTCTAGTTCCTTGCATCTACATTGCACTGTTTGAGAGTTTCTTGCTGTTTAGTGTGCTTTTCTTCATTTTTTTTAGTTGAATCAATTTTGCAATCTATCATATGCAATTGACCATTTGAATGGACTCGGAAAACTGCAATTGAAGTGAATTGTGATTTAAAGGAAAAGATGCATATGTGATCTATGTGAGTTGAAAAGAAAATCTGTAAAGAAAAACAAAGAAAGAAAATCTGATGAGAAAATCTAGAAGAAAGATATTGTTTGAGTTATTTAGGTGAAAAGAAAGTGAGGCAAAATAGTTCACAACTTTAGTCTTGAATATCCATTTCAAAAACAATTTGCTTATGTTCTTGATTCAACTAGTTTTGTGTCTTTTTGATTTTAGTTTTGTTAATCTTGTTCTAGACACATTCCTTAGGTTCTACTTTGTGTGCTATCCTTTATTGCTTTGCCTTTTTCTTGCTTGTCTTGTTTGCTCATTCCATTGAGTTTGTCCATTTAATTCTATCACTTGATGTTGTCCAATTCTTCCATTTGAGCTTTTCTTGATTTTTCTGCTTTGTTATTCTTATGTGGAAGACCGTGAGTGATCTTGGTTCATTTGGCTTTGGCTTGAAACTCACTGATTTGGCAACTTTGTAGGTGATTACCTTTCTCTTGAAGGTAAAGATGAAGGAGGAACTGTGAGAAAAGACATTTGAGTGGCCATTTGAGAGGAATAGTAGGAGTGAGCTGGGACTTAATGAAGGAGTGCAAACAGTGGGGGATACAATTTTTTAGGGGCTGGCCGAGAGGGAGAATAGTCAAGAAACTGCAGCCTGAGCCTACTTTTTTTTTTTTTCTGTTTTGATATCATAGAACTTTGTGGTGTAATTTTTCTTTTAGTTTCTGTTCATTTGCTTTGGAATGAGAAAATGCATTATTGCAATTCCATTCCTTAGTTGTTTGTAATAGCTTTTTAAACGTGTAGTGTGAGGTTATCAAGGGGTTCCAAGTGCCACTTGATTCTTCACTTAGGAAAACTTCTCGTCTAGTTTATGTTTTCTTGTTTTTTAAGTTTTCTTGTTCTTTATGCTTTCCATGTCCACGTTATGTGAGTGTTATGCATGCTGAAATTTATGTTTTACGTCTCTGTGATATCTAGGTGCAAATCTTTCAACACTTAGTTGACCTTTCTTTGGTCATAGGATTTCACACACTTTGAAAGTAGTTTCTCACAATTAAGATCTGTTTTGCTAGAAAATTTTATTGAGAATTTTTGTGAAAGAAATCTAGAGATTTCTGGCTAGGAAAGGTTTGGTTTCTAAGCTTGTCCATGAGACTCACCTCCCTTTCCTGGGAACATTTCTAGAAATCTTTTCCTTTATATTCTCTTTAAAAATTTATAAAATTTCTTTGTGAAAAAAATTGTTTGATAAGTGTTTTTGGCAAAAAAAAATGAGTTTTCATTCGTACCATGAATTGCATTTAGGTAGTCATTGTGAGGATAAAATGCATCATACACATGAGAGTACATTCCCTTTCTTTGGTGAGGATATAAGTGCATTATCATACATATCTTGGGAGAGGGTAATAGATGATTTGGTGCATTCATTCCATCTTAGACATAGTAAATACTATTTTCTTACTTTGTGCATTTCTAGTTTTATAGGACATGCAAGAGAGTGGTGGGATTATAGGCAGTCTAGAGTGGAAAAAGGAAGAAAATCTCCCATTCAAAATTGGAGTGAGTTGAGAGCATGCATGAGAAGAACATTCATACCACCTTCCTTTGATTTTGATCATGAGATGGAGAAAAAGAAGATTGAGATAGCAAGGAGGAAGGAGGAAAAACTCACAATATTCTCAAGAGAGATGAGGGAGTTGGAAGAAAAAGAAAGAATAAGAATTCAGAGAAGAGAGCAGAAAGAAAGAGAGAAATTTGAACAAGAATTGGGAGAAGAAGAGGAAAAGTTGAGAAAAGAGAAGGAAGAAAAAGAGAGAAAAGAATTTGAAGAAAAAGAGAGAGTAAGACAAGAGAAAGAGTTTAAAAGAAAAAAGGAAGAGATAGAGAGAAAAGAAAGAAAAGAAATCATGTTTAGGAAAGTAGAGATACAACATTCTACAGATCCTTGCATAGACTTCAATGGAGTAATTCTATCTATCAATTCTTCTTTATTTGTCATCAACACTTTTGTCTTAGTTCTCCCTAAAATTGTTTTTCCACCTTCGTTGTTCATTTTAAACACTTCAAAAGAATTTTCAAAAATCTTCTTTGACTTAGAGTTACCTTTTTGGTATCACTTAAGTCAAAATGACAAGCAATATTTTTGTGAAGTAGGCTATGTACCAAATCCTTCCAAAATTAAAAGGCCTTCTTCATATAGCCCTTACAAATATATTCTGCTTGCATTTTGGAAAGTAATAGAAAAATTGATTTATGATTACTGCATACATATTTTTGATCCTGGAGGAATTCATCTTTAATTGCTGTGGGCCTTAAAGAAACCTCTTGATCTGAGGACAGATCCCTTTCAAGAGGGAGGGGATGATGAATATCACCCTAAGAGGCTTTTCATAGCATTGGCCAATGTCTAGGCCCTTTCTTCTTATTGCTTTTATTTTTAATTAAATAAATGTTTTCTCTAAAATTGGTTTTTACTAAATGCAGATCAAAGTTTTCAAGTGTTGTGACCTTGCCTTTTTACGGCCCATTTCTTCTCCATGACTCCCGCA